>Ga0302320_10004240_pt1 | contig 32657 bp, 19 predicted proteins | sample Bog_T0_3_FD_202130 | JGI IMG/M metagenome (GOLD analysis project Ga0302320, IMG submission 202130) | Peat permafrost microbial communities from Stordalen Mire near Abisko, Sweden - Bog_T0_3 | ecosystem: Environmental > Terrestrial > Soil > Wetlands > Peat | place: Sweden: Abisko, Stordalen Mire... | reverse complement strand
GAACTCTCAGGATAATCCAGGGTCAGGTATTCTGATTTGCTACCGGGCGTATAGAGGAATCCATGAACGAAGCCGTTATCATCATAGTTTGAGTCATAGAAAGAACCAATAACCTGGCCGAGGTTATTGATCGCGCTGGGGCCGGGATCGTTACCGACGAAGCCATTCGGCGGGTTGGGCAGGTCACTCACGCCTGCCGGATACGGCCACCCCGAGGAAGAAAAGGAGGTGTAGACGAAGCCGCCATTGTTGCCTAAGCCGACGGCTGGCCCCAGTTGCAGCGTGGCGCCATCGTTGATTCCATTTGCTCCTCCTCCGTTGACGTAGAGACCTGAGAGACCTGGAATCACAACGGGCGTTGAAAAGAGTAAATCCTTGACCCCGCTGCTGGGTACGATGGTGGCGTCCACGAGGTCATTGTCGATATTAAGTTTCTGACCACCCCACGTTTCATCCACATCGATCCAATACTGATGGATTCGCTGCTTGTTTGTCCATGCTAAGGTATCTGTCAATCCCATTTCAGTTCCATTAGATACCAAGTAATGGTTCAATCCCCAAACTGTGACATGGTGATCTGCTCTAGTAACGTAACCGTCATCCGCCGCGATAAAATCCAGGGCAGCAACATCCTGGTTTCCATAGACGCCCGCGGAGCCTGACCCGCCGAGAGAATGCATCTCCTCGACCCAGCCATTCACATATGCCTTGACCGCCGCGCCGCAGAACTTGTGGCTGTATTGTTCGATATCATCATAGACAATACTTCCGTCAAGGCCCAGATTTCTGGCCGAGTTGTATGCGAGGTTAGCCTGCTCCTTTCCTTTATTCCTCGCTTCGTCCGGTTTTGAACTGAAAACCTTCGGGAACAAACGACAGTTCGGATATATGTCCTTTGCATGCCGGCCTTTTGCAGGGTTATGGCAGGCACAAGGCGCCTATAACCCAGACCAGATGGGGATGAAGCCCCAGCCTATCGACGAGGCCAATGATACCCAATCCGCGTTAAGCGCCGCTCCGGATTTTGGATTAGCACTGTTTGGCCCACTTGGCGAGCCAGGCAGGTATATCCCGATATCATAGTATGGACTGGAATCCCACCAACTCTTCAATTGTTGAAATTCAGGGAGTGTGTATGCGCGGCGCCCGCGGTTGCTGCGGACAAGGCAGTGAATTGGCGGCGAGTCAACATAGAAATCTCCTTTTGGATACTGGCAGAATTTTTTCGTGAAAACCTGCTGATACAACAACTCCATGAGAGGGTTGCTTCTCCCATGGAGTTGGTTGTTAGCGTTTGCTACTGATTCACCGTAAGTGTGAGCGCGGCCGAGGCCGGAGTAACTCCATTGGTTCCCGTAGCCGTGATCGTTAGATAGTAATTCGCCGGAGGAGGAGGAGTGTTGTTGCTACTGCTGCCGCCTCCGCCGCATCCGCTTACAATCGCCAGCAGAGCCGCCGTCAGAAGCAATGTGGCGATTCCGCCCACCAGCTTGCGCTTGAAGCAGAGCGGAATGCATAGCAGGCCCGCCATCCAGGGCAGCATTCCGAGCAAGACCGTGGGATGCGTTTCCAGCATGGCGTTGGCAGCAACGGTTTGCACCGTGATGGCCACGGGCGTCGAAGTTGTTGCCGCAGTCAGCGTCTCCGGAGAGGGAACGGTGCAGGTCGCGCCGGCAGGAGCTCCGGTGCAAGTAAAGGTGACGACTCCCGCGTAGTTGGTGGAGCTGAGGGTGAGGTTGAAGGTGGCCGTCTGTCCCGCCGTCACTGTGGCCGAGGTATTGCCGGAAGTGCCCGCGCCCAGCGAGATCGCAGGCGGAACGGCCGATGCCGGTGTTGCGGAGACTTCAGCGGAATTTGCACTTGTTGCAATGCTGTTTGTGGACGTCAGGTAGTAGAAATACTGGGTTCCATCGGTCAGCCCGGTATCTTGATAGGCAAATGTGCTGCCGTCAAAGGTGGCAATTGCGGTGGAAGACTCTTTGCCGGCAGCGGTTCCGCGATAGAGGCTGAAGCTGGTGGGCGTTCCGCCCGGATAAGCAGGCGTCCAACTCAGATTCACCACCGTGTCGCCCGCGGTTGCCGACAGAGTGGGTTTGCCCGGCGCATCGACCGTGTCGTTGTAGGTTCCGTAGTAGAAGGTGTTGCCCACAAAGCCAAGATAGACCGTTCCAAAGACATCCCAACTGGCTGCCATGGTGTTGGGCATATCGATGATGTTGTACGGGTAGTAGGAGACGCGGTTGAAGGTGTTGCCGCCATCAACCGACTGGAAGATGCCCCACTTCGCATCGCCGTTGTAGAGTCCATAAACATAGATAGCCGGATAGCTTTGGCCGGGGGCAGCCTTGCCTAGAGCCAGCGTCCAGGCATAGGTGAAGTTTGCATTGCGGGTGAAGTTATTGCCGCCATCGGTGGTGTGGTAGAGGCCGTGCGCTGTAGCGCCCTCGCGGCCGTCCACAAGCCACATCTCGCCGGAGACGCCGGGAACCGTTGCCAGCGTTCCATGATGCGGATAACCGGGAGCGCCGGTAGCTGTCTGCTGGGTCCAGGTAACGCCGCCGTCGGTGCTCTTCCAAAAGCCGCCTGCCGTCATGTGAACGTAAAAGGTTCCTGGTGTAACCGGATCGGCCACCAGTAGATGCTGCGAGAGAACGTAATTCCACGGTCCCCATTGGGTAGGCATATAAGTGAAACTGGAAGGCCCGGAGCCGCAGGGAGTCGCAACGGTAGATGCGCCGCTCACGTTGTTGAAAGATGTGGTTTGCGTCCACGTGGCGCCGCCATCCTTGGAGTAGAACGGAGCGGGAACTTTTGCGGTCCAGGTGTTGGCGTTAGTGGGAATCCAGACCAGGTTGTCGGCGCCTGCAGGGTCGTTCACATGGCCCGCGGCGCGCGCCGAGACGGCGATGCTGCCGCCCTCCAGGACGCAGGGGTGAGTTCCAGCAGAGATGGAGGGAAAGACCTGCCAGGTGGTGCCGCCGTCGGTGCTGTATCCACTGAAATTCCCAGCCAGGGCGAGCACATTTCCAGTAGCGACGTTGAAGGTGGAAATCACATCAAAAAGTGGCTGATTGGGAAGGTAGTTGCTATCCGTGGCGCAAGCCAGGCCACTGCCGTCCGTCCACAAGTCCAATGGAAAATGCGCGGCGGTATAAGTGCTCGGATCGGTAATGATGAACATCGTTTCATCTTCGACGGGCAGCAGCGGCTTGCCGCCCGGAGGAATCACGGCCGGCTCGGCGACTGCCTCTTCGATGCCCTCCGAGTTGCTGGTCCAAGTGCTCGATGTATCCGTATTGCCGGGTGTGTAGGTCATGATGCCGTCATTGGCGCCGGCTACCCACAGAGTGCCTGAACCATCAAAGTAAAGCCCGCTGGTGGAAACATAGTGCCCTTGCGGGCGGTCAGCCTGCGGGCGCAGCCACTCGATGGGCTGCGTCGTGGAGAACTGCATACCACCCAGATCGGTCCAGGTTTTGCCGCCATCGAGAGAGCGCGAAAGACCGTTGCCGCCGCCCAGGGCAAAGATGCGCTGCGTATTGCTGGGGTCCACCGCGATGCCGCTGCCGCCGCCGTGCTGCGGTGTCGCTGTCGTCCAGGCCGAGCCGGCCCGCGTCCACTCATAAAGATTGTTACTGCCGCCATCCGCAATCCAAAGATTGCCGGAAGCATCCACTGTGGCAAAGCCGGCCGTTGCGGCGCCGCTCTCCAGCGCCGTGCCGGTGATGTCGGTCCAGGTGTTGCCGCCGTCGGCGCTCTTCAGAACGCCGCCGCCGCTCACAACGTCGCCGCTGCTCTCGTTGTGCTTGATGTAAGTGACGTAGACGATCTTGCTGGCCGTCTGGCCGCCCACGGTCCCAGTGCCGGAGCCGCCGTCGATGCGCGGCAAGTGGAACTCATAGCGCACCGAAGAGGTCGAGGCGGGCAATCCTCCGCCCGTCACCTGCGCCCAGGTTGCGCCGCCGTCCAGGCTGCGCTGCAAGCCGTCGGGAGAGCCAGATCCTCCCGGAGGCCCAAAGTACGCGACATTTCCGTTGCTGGGATCGACAACCATTCGCTCGCCAGTGGTCTCCGAGGAAAGATCGCCGGTAAGCGCCAGGTTGGCCGCTTTGTATGTCAGCGCGCCGTCCGTGCTGTAATAAACATTCAGCCCCCAGCAGTTGCCGATGTCGCCCGAACCGCACAATCTCCAAGCCACCAGCACGTGCTTTGTATTGGACGGATCAATGGCGATTGCGCCGCCGCCGGCATTGGCAGGCGCAACCGTAAAAGCCGCCGGCAGCGCACCGGAGATCTTGGTCGGGAACCACTGATTCGCCGTGCCGTCCCAGCGGTAGACGTTGTCCACGTCGCCGCGTGCATAAGCAGCCGAGCCGCTCACGGCCAGGCCGCGCATCCACCCGCCAGCGCCGATCTGCACCGGGTTCCATTGATAGTGTGAGGTCAGGTCGGTGTCCTGCGCGCTGATCGCCGCAACGGCAATCAAGGCAAAAAAGACAACGGAGAGCAGCGAAATCAGCTTGCAACGCAGGGTGAACTTCATGGCAAATCTCCTGGGTACAGCGGCACGGCTATGAGTGAGAGAGAAATTTCTTCAGAATCGCCAGCTGATCCTGATGAATGTCGCACGAAGCGAATGTAAAGGAACGCGCCATCTCCGTCAACTCCGCGGTTGAGTGTTTGGCCAAACGGCGCAAGACAAAATCGAGCGCGGGAACATCGAAGTCGCGCGCCACCTCGCGCGCCCACTGCTCACGCGTGTCGTCATCTATTTCTGTGGAGGCCAGCAGCTTTGCGACATTCGCGGTAAAGGGTTTTTCGAGATCCTTGTAACTCTGCATGAAGGATGTGATCTCGGGTGAATCCAGAAAGCGCCTCCAGGGCTTATCGGAACGCACCGTCACGATCCCCATGTCCTTCAGATCTTTGTAACACCAGAGAGACCAGCTCCATCCTTTTTCTTCAAAAATCGAGATTTGATCCTGCTCAATGGCCAACTGAACCGCGAAAGCCTGTGGACTGCTTCTGACGACTCCAAACTCTGCCGCCATCACCGGACAGGTCAGGCGCCCGGTGTCGTACTTATCCTCGATCATCTTCTTCAAAGCCGCGCGGTCGAAGCTCTTGCCATCAACCACCGCCGGATAACTCGTCAGTGCATCCCACGCCGCATCCCCTGAGTAGTAGGGATGAATGGCCACGACGACCTGCGGATCGCCAATCAATTCCTCATGCAGGCTGGGAATGTCTCTGGCCCAGAGGTTGGGATCGAGAAAGAAGAGATGATGGGGATCGACTTTGCGGATCGCCCGCATCGTATCCAGATAAAACTGATTGAGCAGAGGCACATTGGAGGTGACCGGCTCGCCCAGCAGGTTATATCCAGCGATAATTGCATCTCCGCTATAGCGGCGCGCGATTTCGACCCATAGAGCAATGGTCCGGTCGATGAAATGACGCTGATTCCAGAAATAGGTTTCGCCGTAAGCGCTGCCCGCATTCTGGTCGCGCGCCTGTGCGCCAACTCCGGCATGAAGATCGAGCATCACCCAGATATTGTGCTTGCGGCAAAGGCTGACGACGCGATCAAGCTGCTGAAAGCCGCTTTCAAGCCACTTCCCCGGCGCCAGATCGTTCTCAAAGTGCCGGTAATTAAATGGTAAACGAACAACATTGAAGCCCTGCTGAGCTAGAAAAGCTATATCCGCATCCGCGATAAATGCCTGGTCGAAGGCATTGAAGAATGCGGAATAGGAATCTTCTCCCAATATTTTTTTGAATTGCTCGCGGATCTTCCACTCGGTCCAGGGAAGGCCGATCATGTAATCCTCGATGAGCATCCAGCCGCCCAGGTTGACGCCGCGCAAGCGAACCGGCCGCCCAGCCTCCACGATCTCCCGCCCCTTGGCCTGAAGCATCTCCCGCTTGGCTCCGGCGCCGGCCAGAGCGTGCAGCATTCCAGACCCAGCCGTGCTTCCAACCGCGCTTACGGCCAACGATGTTTGCAGAAACTTGCGTCGATCCATTGCCATTGTTATCTCATCTCCTCATGCAATTTTTTGAGTAACCAATTAACATCGACCAGCCAAGAGCTTATTTCGGGGTAACTTGAATCAGTCTTCCCGGCGAGGACTTGGCGCGGTGAAACTCGTATGCATCTCCCCTGTAAAGCGTCTTTTCCCACCACGTTGCTGTTGACCCTGAGTAACCGACGGCGGAGACAAGAAAGGCCGGCGAACCAATGCGCGCTTGCAGCGCCTTCGCCTCCTTCCCCATCAGTTTCACCGCTCGAATTGTCTGATCCGACTCCGCTATTCTCAACCCATACTTCTCCCGGCACAGCGCATAAAAAGAGCCTCGAAGCTCCTGCCTGGTAAGACCGGGAAATACATCGGCGGGAACCCATCGCCTTTCCAGAATAACCGGAATGCCGTCGGCAAGACGCAGCCGCGTGATGGCAAAGAGTTCCCGGTCGTAATCAACCTGCAATCGCGCCGCGACGTCTGCCTCCGCCTCCGTGGCTTTCATTCGCTCCAACTGCAAGACGCGCGTAGCCGGAGTCTTGCCCGCCTCTTTCACCTTCTGCGTAAAACTCACCAGAGTTTGAATGTCATAGTTGAGCCGCGAGGGAATGACAAATGTGCCAACCCCTTTTCTGAACTCCAGCAGCCCCTCCGAAACCATGCCTCCAAGCACTTTGTTGGCGGTTGGCCGGCTCACCTGAAAGCGCTCGGCAATCTGCCGTTCCGTCAGAAACTGGTCTCCATCCGCGAATTCGCCCGACTTCAGCAATTCGCGCAGAATGCCGTTCATCTGCTGATACATCGGTAGGCGAACCAGCCGGGTTGCATCGACATTCGCCATCACTAGTATCCTGCCGGCGCCGCCGCCGATGCGCTCTTGGTGATAGGTTCAAGGCCAAGCCGTTTGCGCCCTTCTTCCAGCATGGATTCGGTGCGCGTCGCTCCCACGCGGCTCACCCCGATGGCGCGAACCGCCAGCATCGCGTCAAGATCGCGAATGCCGCCGGCCGCCTTCACCTGCACATTCGCGGGAGAATGTTTGCGCATCAATTCCAGGTCGGCGAGGGTGGCTCCGCTGGGCGCATAGCCGGTCGAAGTCTTCACCCAGTCAACGCCAATCACTCCGCAGATTTCGCACAGGCGAATCTTGGCGGCGTCGTCATGATAGGCGTTCTCGAAGATCACCTTGATCTTCTGCCCCGCGCCGTGAATCAGTTGCGTCAGCTCCGTCAGCTCATCCTGAACATACTTCCAATCTCCGCTGCGGGCCTTGCTGATATTGATGACGACATCCAGCTCCTGGCCGCCATCCTTCAGCGCCTGCTGCGCTTCGGCAATCTTGATCGAGGTGCGGTGCCCGCCGTGAGGAAAGCCAATGGTGGTGCTGGCGTTTACCGTGCTTCCGGCAAGCAACTCCGCGCAGCGCGACAGATAATAGGGCATGATGCAAACGCTGGCCGTGTTGTAGCGCAGCGCCAGACTGATGCCCGCCTCCAGCTCATCGGTGGTCAGCGTGGGGTTGAGCAACGAGTGGTCGATCATCTTGGCAATGGCCAGGTAGTCGTAGGAAAGTGTCATTTCTTTTCTCCAAAAATCTCAGGCTGTGATTCTGCTGATTGTCAGGTTATATGTTTGCTGGGCAAGCGCAACGCCGCCCAAAGCGCCGCTCTTGTCGCCCAGCGTGGAGCAGCTTATGCGAACGACTTCGCCGGGGAACATCCGCACCCGTTCCCGCACGGCTCGGCGAACCGGCTCCAGAAGCAACTCGCCCAGAATAGACAGACCGCCGCCAATCACCACATTGTCAACCGCGCTGATGGTGACCGCATTCGCAATTCCAATGCCGAGATACTCCGCCGCGCGCCGGATGGCATCAGCAACCGCTGTGTCTCCGCCCTCGGCGGCCAGCGCCATCTGGGTTGCCGTCACCTTGCCGGGATCGCCCGCCACCAGCTCGCTCAGCCGTGGCGCAAGGCCATCGCGCATCAACGCTCTGCCGGCGGCGGCCAGCGCCGGTCCGCTCACCAGCGTCTCCAGGCATCCGCGGCTGCCGCAACTGCACGGCGCGCCATCCGGCAGAACGGTGTGGTGACCAACCTCGCCCGCCGCGCCAAAGGCTCCAAAGCGCAGCTTGCCGTCCAACACCAAACCTCCGCCAATGCCGGTTCCCACGGTCACAAACAACATATCCCGCGTGCCGGCGCCCTTGCCGAAGGTGAACTCGCCCAGCGCCGCCATGCGCGCGTCATTCAACAGCGAAACTGGCTTTTTGGTATGAGTGGCGAACTCCTGTGCAATGGGAAAGCCGCGCCAATCCTCAGGAAGATTGGGCAGGAAAACGATCTTGCCCGCTTCGCGATCCACCAGCCCCGGCAATCCGATTCCAATTGCCAGGTACTCCACGGAATGTTCCCAGCTGAGATCGTCGAGCAGCCGGCAGGTTCTCTCCACAGCCTGGGCCGGACCGCCATCCGCGAGAGTTGGAATCACTCCTTCGGCCACAATCGCGCCGCCGGCGTCCGCCAGCGCCACCGCGATCTTGGTCCCGCCAAAGTCCACGCCCACAAACACTTCAGGTACTTTATCCTTCGCCAAGCGGTATTTCCTCCTCAATGCCTGGACAACTAGTGGCATAGCCACTGTATCAGACAATCTCAACCCCTGTAAACCGCGATTGCCGCTATAGCGGTTCTCCAATGGAAGTACTCCGAAAACAATCAGTTGAGTGACTTTATTATTCGAGCTATCCGTAAATTGGTAGCTCCGGCCTCATGGTCGGGGTTCCCAACGAGTTGCCTTTGCTCGTTGGGGTGGCTGGTCGGCTGTCCTGTGGGTATCCTGACCCACAGGAGACTTCTGGCAGCGTGGACGCTGCCAGCACAGCCGGTCTGGAAACCGGCTCAACACTCATTTTTTTAAATTACAAATAGGCTCAAGAGCATTTGCACTGATGGTGTAAGGAAGCCCTGTGCCCCTTCCATTTCATGTTCTTTATTAAATGGGTGAGAAACCACGAAACCAACCCTATAGCAACTCTGAGAATGCTCCAAGACAGGTCAGGATCAATCAAGCCCATAAGATGATTTCTTCAGAATTATTCCTCATCCGCCGCTCATTCGATGGCTGACGCGGAAATCTCGTGCAGCCAGCCGGGAGCCTTCAGCAGTTCGCGGGAGCGCGAGCCGTCGGCGGGGCCAACCAGGCCATCGCTCTCCATCAGGTCGATCAGATGCGCCGCCCGTCCGTAGCCGATGCGCAGCCGCCGCTGCAACAGCGACGTGGAGGCCTTGCCGAACTCGAAGACCAGCGTTACGGCATCGTTGAAGAGCGGGTCGTTTTCGTCTGGGTCGGAGTTGGAACCATCCACGCTGGCGCGTTCGTCCTTGGGCGATTCAAGGAAGCCCTGAACGTACTCGGCCTGCCCCTGCGTCTTCCAGAAATCGACCACCGCGGCGGTCTCCTTTTCGCTCACAAACGGCGCGTGCAGGCGCATCACGCGGCTGGTTCCGGGCGGCAGAAAGAGCATATCGCCGCGTCCCAGCAGGCACTCCGCCCCGTTGGCGTCGAGGATGGTGCGCGAATCCACCTTGGTGGCCAGACGGAAGCTGATGCGCGTGGGCACGTTGGCTTTGATGAGTCCGGTGATCACGTCCACGCTGGGCCGCTGCGTGGCCAGAATCAGATGAATGCCGACGGCGCGGGACATCTGCGCCAGGCGCGTGATGGACTCCTCGACGTTGGCGCGGTCGAGCATCATCAGGTCCGCCAGCTCGTCGATGATGATGACGATGTAGGGCAGTGGCTCTTCTTCTGTGGTGTCGGCAAAGAGCGAAGGCATAATGCCCTCGAAGAGCTTGTTGTACTGGTCGATGTTGCGCACGCTGCGGCTGGCCAGCAGCTTGAGGCGGCGCTCCATCTCGCGCACCGCGTTGCGCAGCGCGTTGGCGGCCAGCTTGGGTTCGGTGATGATTGGCGTGAAGAGATGCGGCACGCCTTCGTACATTCCCAGCTCAACGCGCTTTGGATCAACCAGAATCAGCCGCACCTGCGCGGGCGTGGTGCGATAAAGCAGGCTCATAATCATGGCGTTGATCGCCACGGATTTGCCGCTGCCGGTCGAGCCGGCGATGAGCACATGGGGCATTCCCGACAGATCGGCGGTTCTGATGCGGCCGTTGATGTCCTTGCCCATGGCGATAGTCAGCCGCGATTTGGCTTTGTTGAACTCCTCCGACTCCAGGCATTCGCGCAGATGAATCGTCTCGCGCCGGTGGTTGGGCACCTGAATGCCGACGGTGTTCTTGCCGGACATGCGCTCGATGAGGATGCTTTCAGCGCGCATCGCCAGGCAAAGGTCGTCGGCCAAGCCGGTTACGCGCGAATACTTGACTCCCGCCTCGGGCCGGAACTCGTAGGTGGTCACCATCGGCCCCGGATTGATCTGTACAACCTGGCCGCGCACGTCGAACTCGGCGCATTTCTCCACCAGCACGCGAGCCTCTTCGCGCAGCTCGTCCTCGCGCACGGCCTGGGGTCCGTCGCTGGAGTTCAGCAGCGTGGTGGGCGGCAGTTTGAAGCCGCTCACCTGCTTGGCCGCGACGGCGGCGGTGTGCAGATCGGCGTCGGCGCGCTCGTGAATCGCGATGCCGTCAACCTGCGAAACTGCGGCGGGCGATGCAACTCCGAAGCGCGCTGCGGGCGGCGGCAACGGGGCTGCGGCAAAACGCTCGGCGCTGGGCTTAACCGCCGCGGCTTCAGGCGGCCTGGGCGCGGAATATGTCGCTCGAAGAGACGCCGTCGCGGGAATCTGTTCAATGGGAATGGGAATTGCCTCGACCGGAGCGGGCGCAGCCGGAGGCGGCTCAACCACCGCGCGCTCCCAGATGCTGGGCCTGATGGGCTGGCTCGCTGGGACGGCGTTCGCGCCCTCGTCTTCCGTAGAGAGCATCGCGCGTTCATAGGCCGGAATGTCGTGCGGGTCGATCTCCGCCGCGCGGCGGCGACGGAAGATGCGGGCAAACAAACCGGGCCGCGCATCCTGCTCGGCTTCATCGTCCTCCGGCTCCGGCTCGGCGCTGGTAATCAGATGCAGCTCCGCGCTTGACCAATCTTCCTGCTCGCCTCCGACCTTGCGACCGGCCCTGCGATCCGCCTTCAACTCCGCGCGCTCCTCGCGCCAGTTGCGCCAGCGGTCGTGCCAGCGAGCGGCCTGCGACCAGCGGGCCTGGATGGCCTCGGCGATAACCGAGAAGCTGACCGCCGAGGCAAAATAAAGCCCCACGGCGGCCAGCGCGCCGGCCACGAGCCATGCGCCCTGAAGATTCAGGTAGCGCACCAGCAGATCGGAGACTAACATTCCGGTCTGACCGCCTACAGGAATCAACCCCGGCCAGTGCCAATGCCAGGGCAGAAGCGCCAGCACGGCAGGAAAGAACGCCAGCGCCAGAACCGTGCCCAGCCAGCGCAGCCAGGCCAGGCCGCCGGGGCGCGAACGAATCCAGCTCCAGCCTAGGCCGCCCAGCCACAAGGGCAAAAAGAACGCGGTAACACCAAGAGCCTGCAGCAGCAGATCGCTCACCCAGGCGCCGCAAAGGCCAATCCAGTTGCGCACAGCGTGAGGGCCGGCCTCGCCCGATGCGGTGTTCAACGAGGGATCTGAAGGGTGATAGGTGGCCAGCGCCAGCAGCAACAGCAGCGCGGCCAGCGCCAACATCAGCCCCAAAACGATATTCAATGGGCGGTTGCGTGTCGGCGATAGAACAATGCGAATGGGCTTCATGGTCGAGGCGCTCCGTCTCGCCGGCTTCTCTGGAAAGCTGCCGCGAGCGAGCCGTGGAGCGGACGCTGACTCCCAGAGCAGTCTCTATTATCCTCGCCGCGGAAGAGAATTTTTGGCAAAACAGCGCAAGAGGAACCAGCAGCATCACCGGGATTGGCGCGCTCCCAGGACAGGTGGCCCGCTCATCTCAGTATCCGAAGCTGTGCCCCGTGTATCGCATCTTTAAGGCCGCGATGAACGGGGCACACGGCATTTCAGTATCTCTCACCGACAGGACCCACAGCTAACGATTCGGTGCGAAGACAACATTGACGGTGGTCTCGACTTCGACCGGCATACCGTTCAGTAGGTACGGTCGGTAGGTCCACTTCTGGACGGCGTCCAGCGCGGATTGCCGCAGCGAGGCTGGCCCGCTGATAACGCGAAACGCTTTCACACCGCCCTCGGTGCTAAGAGTGACATGGAGAGCGACCGTGCCGGAGATATGATTCTCAAGCGCCTCTGCTGGATAGACAGGATCGATCTTAGTCTTGAGCATAGTCGCTGCCACGCCGGCGGAGACTGCGACTTTCCGTGGTACCGGTGCGGCGCAGAATAATTGGTTTGACCCGATGGATTTACATTTTCGCCATTCTGCCAACTTGTCTATCGCGCGTTGCACCGCGACTTTGATGGGAGGCCCCTCATTCCAGTTTTCATCCCATACCTCATGATTTGGCGGAAGCACGCCAATTGCTCTCTCAACATAACTCTTCGCGTCCGTCACAGATCGACCCTTCGGGTCCTTGTCCGGCGTCTTCTCAAATGCAGTTAGATATTGATCGCGTGTTGGCCAATGTTCCTTCAGGCCTTGCTTCAGGACAAGGATGGCTCGATCCAATTCCAGCAGGAGCGAAACCCGCGTTGGCTCAACGGATCCCAGGAGCGCGAAGACTTGAGGAGCAGTCTCAGGACCTTGAGAAGTTACCACCTGACATGATAAGAGGCTGGCAGAGAGAACAACAAAGTTCGCCAAAAGCACGTTTAGTCGCAGCATCGCTGCCTCCTTGCCAAATAGCAGAACCCTGACGCAATCGATGCTGCTGACGGAGATCGATACCACGATACATCGTTCTGTTGCTCGAGAAATTCAGCGCAAAAAACGATTGCCGCGATCAGGAAGCTCAATACTGTTAGACACCACAATTATCAATAATGTTCCTGTGATCCAGCTGAGACGATATTACACAACCAACTACTCTTGAGATAGAAACACAACTGCATACGATCTTTGTAGATTCATTTCGGATGAAGAGGATTGGGTTCGTCGTATCCCACGCTAGCCGCGGTTGAACGAAACGCGGATCCTTCGACTTCGCTACGCTTCGCTCAGGATGACAGCGGTGAGGGTAGGGCCTGTGATATTTACACGGCCTATAAAAATGCTCCAAGTGTTTAGACCGCTTGAATTGGTAATCATTCCTGAACAAGCGCGGGCGGGGACGCCCGCACTACAGCCGGTCAGGAGACCGGCGCTACAATCCAATGATTACGAAATCATGCGGTGACGACTCTAGTTGGCGATCTGGCGGAAGGCCCAGAAGAGCGAACCGGAGAGCAGCGCGGCTGCCGGGAGGGTTAGAACCCAGGCCATGGCGATATTGCGGATGGTGGCAAACTGCAGACCACTGCCGTTGGCGGCCATGGTGCCCGCAACGCCGGAACTGAGCACGTGCGTGGTCGAGACCGGCAGGCCCCAGGTGTCGGCGGCGGAGATGGTGCACATGGCGACCAGTTCGGCGCAGGCGCCCTGCGCGTAGGTGAGGTGCTCCTTGCCGATCTTTTCGCCGACGGTGATGACGATGCGCTTCCAGCCGACCATGGTGCCCATGCCCAAGGCCAGGGCGACGGCCACCTTGACCCACGGAGGAATGAACTTGGTGGCCTGGTCTACTTTGGATTTGTAGGTCTTGAGGGTGGCGTTCTCTGTCGAACTGAAGACCGTCGGCTGGCCGGCCGCCTTCAGGCTGTCGTCGCGCTTCTGCAAGAGGCGAATGGCTTCGCTGGCCACGTACATATCGTTGCGAACATTGGCCTGCCGGTTGGCCGGAACGGCCTTGTATTCCTTGTAGGTGATCACGTCGCCGCGCAGGTCATTGACCAGTTCGCGCAGCGCCAGCATCGTGTCTGGCTTGATCTCCTTGGTGCGGATGTAGTCGGTGACCTCGGCGCGGGCGTCTTCACCCAGGATTCCGTTCTTGTCGACGTGATTGTTGAGGACGGCGCCGGCCTGTTCGGAGGCGTAGATGAAGCTCTGCGTGTCGTGGCTGCTGACGGCGTGGTTGAGCGCGTAGGCGGTGGGAACGGTGCCGATGAGGATGAGCATGATGAGGCCCATGCCCTTCTGGCCGTCGTTGGAGCCGTGGGCAAAGCTGACCCCGGAACAAGTAAAGATCAGCAGCGCGCGAATCGGCCACGGCGGAGGCGTGGCGCCTTTGGGCGCGGTGAAGAGAACGTCGGCATTCTCGATTACGATGCGGGCGAAGAGGGAGACGAGGTAAAGCCCCAGGATGCCCACCAGCAGCATGACCGTATACAAACCGTAGGGAACGTGCGCAGCCTGGAATGCCTGGATGGGCAGCCACAACGCCTTCCCTGGATCGCCAAAGAGGCCGAGGATCAACGGAGCGATAAAGTTAAAGATGTAGGCGCCGGGAATGCCTGTAATCAGGATGGTGGGAATCGCCCACAGGGGCTTTTTATGATTCGCATCGAAGAGGATCGCGAATTCCTTGGCCGATTTTGTCAGGATAAAGAGCTTGGAAAGCAGCAGCAGAATCGCCGCCGCGCCAAAGCCGATCAGCGGCGAGATGAGCAGCACTTTGAAGACCTTGGTGGCCTGCTCCCAATCGACGCCGGAGGTGCCGGAGTGGATGCTCATCAACTGGTTGGCGATGCCCACGCCGATGATGGAGCCGACCATGGTGTGCGAACTGGAGGCGGGCAGGCCGAACCACCAGGTGCTCAGATTCCAGAGGATGGCGGCGATCAGCAGCGCAAAGACCATGGCGAAGCCCGCGCCTGAACTGACTTGCAGAATCAGCTCGACCGGAAGCAGCGTAATGATGGCGTAGGCCACCGCGCCGGAAGAAAGCAGCACACCGCACAGGTTGCAAAGGCCGGACCATACCACGGCGATGTTGGGATCGAGCGAATGGGTGTAGATGACCGTGGCGACGGCGTTGGCGGTGTCGTGGAAGCCATTGACGAACTCGAAGCCGAGGGCGATGAGCAGCGCCACGCCCAGCAGAGCATAGGGGCCGACGTTGGCGATGGTGGCGTTGCCGATGTCTTGCGCGATGTGGAAGCCGATGAAGCCGAGGCCGGAGACCAGCGCCACTAGAACCACGCCGCCGCTGACCATGGCGTGGGACTTTTTCATTTTGCTGTCAAGGATGGAAGCTCCCGCGGGAAGCGATTCCACGGTGGTTGCCAGATCGGCCATGCACAGGCTCCAAAGAACAGATTTTGGTTACGGCACACTGGGGCAGCGCCGGACTCTCAATGAATAGTGGAGAAAGATGAAAGGGAGATAAATTGCTGTGCAAAACAAAGCAGGTTGTAGTAGAGTGGGCGCATGAATTCACGCGGCGTTTACATGATTCTCGCAATTCGCCTGGATGCGGTTGTAACTTGAGATTCGGCCGTAGGCGTGCAATGTACATGGGGGCAAATCAACAATCGCTACCTGGATTTGCCTTCACGGCCAAAGAACGCCTCCACATCCGTAATCGAAGTGGTCATGCGATACGGCGGCAGGCTGGCAAGGAAGGTTTGCCCATAGCGTTTTGTCTGGATGCGGTTGTCGAGCAGCACTAACACGCCGCGATCTTCCAGCGAGCGGATCAGCCGCCCAAAGCCCTGCTTGAGAGTGAGCACCGCCGAGGGAACCTGGTAGTCGAAGAAGGGCTTGCCGCCGGCCTCTTCAATGGCTTTCATGCGCGCCGCCACCACCGGATCGCTGGGCACGGCGAAGGGCAGCCGGTCGATGATCACGCAGCTCAACGCCTCGCCCTGCACATCAACGCCCTGCCAAAAACTCGACGTGCCGAAGAGGACGGCGTTGGGCGTTGCGCGAAACTCATCGAGCAGCGCCTTGCGCGGCGCCGTGCCATGCAGCAGGATGGGAAAATCCAGCACCGGCATCAGCCGCTCGTATAAGTCGCGCATCTGAGCATAACTCGTAAAAAGGCAAAAGGCGCGGCCACGAGTTATCTTCAGCACGCTCTGAATGCACTGCGCGGCGGCCGCTTGAAACTCCGGCTCGCGCGGATCGGGCATCTCCGGCGGTAGATAGAGCAGCGCCTGTTCGCCATACTTGAAGTGCGAAGGAACCACTAACTCGCGCGCCTCGCTCAATCCCAGCCGCTTGCGAATATGTTCAAAGCCGCCCTGCACAGTGAGCGTGGCCGAGGTAAGAATAACCGTGGGAATCTGATCGAAGACCAGCTCGAAGAGAAGCTCGGAGACATCGATGGGCGTGGCCTGCAAAAAAGTCGTTCTGGATTGCGGCCGGAATGCGCCGCGCCCACCGTGAGCAGTGTTCCTCTCTGCGCCGCCCATCATCGCCCGCCGCTCCATCCAATAGACCATGTTATTGGCGCTCGATTCCAGCAGAAACTCCAGCTCCGAGCGCAGCCGCGCCACGCGCTTCTTCAGCCCTGGAGCCTCGTCCACGGCCTTCATGCCCTCCATCTCCGCTTCCATCCGCCGCAGCGTGGCGCGCACCGCCATGTATAACTCGCCGGATGTCTCCAGAAACTCCTCGCGCCCGGTGAAGGGCTGGCGGCCATCGCCGGCAATCGGCAATCCGGCAAAGAACATGCGCGCCCGGTCGCGCAACTGCTGGGTCACGGCGGGCAATTGCTCCGCGCCCTCCTTGCCGCGCAGCAGCGTGTCGGTGTCGCGCGCCAGCTCCTCAAAGCGTAGGTTGCTCACCGAGAGGCCGAAGTAACTCGAAGCTACCTCTTCCAACTCGTGCGCCTCGTCAAAGACCACCGCCGCGGCCTCGGGCAAAATGCCCGCGTCCGGCGCGCCGCCGGCCTCGCGCTTCACCGCCATGTCGGCAAAAAACAAGTGATGGTTGACGATGATGATGTCCGACTCCAGAGCCTTGCGCCGCATCTCGGTGATAAAGCAGCGGCGATAATCCGGGCAGGTTGACCCCAGGCAGGCCTCGGTGCGCGCGTCCAGCTTCTGCCACAGCGCGCTCGTCTCCGGCATCCCCGACAGCTCCGCCCGGTCGCCGGTCTCGGTCCTCTGCTCCCACTCGGCAATCTGCTTGTACTGGTCGATCTCCTCCAAGCCGCTCAAGATCGGCTGATTGCGCAGCGCCGTCAGCTTGTGGCGGCAAAGGTAGTTGGCGCGGCCCTTCATGTAGCAGACGCGCAACTCGCCCAGCAGCGTCTCAAGAAACGGAATGTCTCGGAAGTAAAGCTGGTCTTGCAGAGCTTTCGTGCCGGTGGAGATAATCACGCGCTGGCCGGTGCGCAGTGCGGGCAGCAGATAGGCCAGCGTCTTGCCCGTGCCGGTGCCGGCCTCAACAATCAGGTGGCGTCGTTCGCCCAGCGCCCGCTCCACGGCCTTGGCCATCTCCAACTGCCCCGGACGATTCTCATAAGGCAGCGGCGAGCGCGCCAGAATTCCCCCCGGCGCAAAGAACTCATGCAGCGTGGGCAGGGCGCGGGTTGGAGTTTCGCTGGGCGGCATCGGAAGCAGGTGCTCTACTCATCATAGTGATGCCGGACACCTGCGGTGCGGCCAATCGCTCGCTAACCGCTCTCAGGAGAGTATACGTTCCGAGAGGCGGAGGCGAAGATGCGGTCGTGAAAAAGGAATGCAAAAATGGCGTCTTTTTGCAGGAAAACGGCAAAAACGGCGGGTTTTGGGGCAAAGAACGGTGGTTTTTTGGGGTTTGTGTTTACTGATAAGTACACATGGATGATTGATGAAAATGTTTATTATCTTTCACTTGCATGGATGTACCGCTCTCAGGAATCGGGTTTTGAGGGTGGGGGGGTGGTATCGCCGCTGTTTTTCTTCCCCTTTTGATCGCTTTTCCTTTGCCCTTGCGACCCCTGCGGTGGGGCCAGTGGCTCGCTGCGCTCGCATGGGATTTGTGGTTTCCCACCCATCGCAAAGAACACGATGGATAGGGCACCCGGCCACCTGCGCCCTCTTCTTTTTCCCAACTCAAAACCATTGTGCGCCAAATGGGGAAAATTATATGCAAAGCACCTGGCACCTGCGGTGGGCCAGCCGGCGCTTGCGCGCTCCCCAGTCAGGCCGCTGACAGCGCAGCGCAACGATGGGCGCTTCGATGCCCACCGCAGTGCGCCGTGGACTCAGGTGCGGTCGTCGGCTGATCTCGTACTCCCGGCACCAGTTGTTCAGGTTTTCGCCTCGGTTGGCTCGAACCACAAACTCCACGCGCTGATCCCGCACGCCCACAAGCCTCCACCACATTCCATAACCGCTAAATCAAAATCGATCACTCGATCCTGACTTATAAAGGATGTCCTGATAACAACCTGTAAAGTATGTCATGATACTGAACAGCTTTTTTGCGATGGGTGGGAGAGCGTGCGTTCCCGCGAGCGAATAGCGAGCGACTGCTCCATGCATTGGCCGCACCGCACGTGGCCAGCAAATTTCCTCCACTTCCGGTAGGATATTGAAGGTACCTATAAAAGAATGAGCCTGAAAGCCAAGCTGGAAGCTGTCATCTACGCCGCCGAGGAGCCGGTCACACTGGCTCAACTCGCGGTCCTCTTTGCCGACGACGCCCTCGCGTGGAAGGCGGAGCAGGAAGCCGCGTCTGCCCCCCAACCCTTTCTGGGTGAGGAGTTTGCGCTTCTCGACCCGCATGCCAATCCGGATTTGGGACAGGAGTCGGCTCTGGCCGAGGGCGCCGATCTGGAGAGCGATTCCGAGCCAATTGCCGCCGAGAGTCTTGCGGAGCCGGAGAGCGCAGCCGCCCTCGAAGCGGACGCGGCTGAGATCGAGGCCATCCTCATCGCCAATCCTGATGCGGCAGAGCTTCTGCTCAGTCCCGCTGAGGACGCGGAGATCCAGCCGGAAGCCGCTTTTGCCGCCGAGGTTGCGCCGGTGACTGAAGCTGAAGCCGCGCCTACGACCGAAGTGCCCGCCGAAAGCGAGTTGGAACTGAAGCGCCAGGCTCGCCTGCGCGACCGCGAGGTTCGCGGCATTTTGCGGCAATTGCTGGACGAAATCATCGCCGATTACGCCTCCGATGGCCGCGGCGTGGAGATTCGCGAGATCGCCGGCGGCTATCGCATGGCCACCAAGCCAGAGTGTCACGACTCCGTCCGGCTCTTCATCAAGAGCCTCAAGCCGGCGCTGCGCCTCTCGCTGCCCGCGCTGGAGACGCTGGCCGTGATCGCCTACAAGCAGCCCGTGACTGCGCCCGAGGTCAACGAGATTCGCGGCGTGGACTCTTCCGGCGTCTTCGGCTCGCTGCTGGCCCGCAAGCTCATCGCCACCGCCGGACGCAAGCCAGTGATCGGCCGGCCCATCCTTTACAAGACTACGCGCGAATTCCTGCTGCGCTTCGGCCTCAAAGACGTTGCCGAATTGCCCTCGATGGAGGAGTTCGAAAAGCTGGCCGCAACTGAACTCGACGAGCCGGAGCCGTCCAACGAAGAAGAACTCGCGCCGAGGCCGAATCCCGCCCTGGGCCCGGAGTTCGAAGAAGCCGGCCACGTGGAGCTGGAAGACTCGCCCGCCGAAACCCAGCCGGCGCCAACTGAAACCCCTGAGACCGCCGCGACGGCGGCCTGCAACGAAACCGCACTTGATGAGGCCGCGCCTGCTGCGCCTCCCACTCCAGAGCAGGCAGAAAATGAGATTCCCCCCGATGGCCACACCCAAGAAAGCTCCCAAAACCAGCCTTAAGGCTAGCCCAAAAACCAGCCCGAAGCCAAAGAAGGCCGCCAAAGCCAAGAAGAGCAAGCCTGAATCGACGGAAGCAATCGTTGCGCAGGCGATAGAAATTTCTGAGAACGGGACGGGGTTGCTTCAAGATGCGGCTTCTGCGCCTGAAGCGGCTTCTTCCGTCAGCCCGGATGCCGTCCCTGTAGCGGAAGTCGAAGTCGCGGCAATCGTGGAGCAACTCGCGGAAGAGGCTAAGACCGAAGCAGAGGCCGAAGACAGCCCTGAGCCGGAAGCCGAGGCCGAGCCGGAGTTCATACCACAGCCGCGCCCTCCGGCCAAGCTGGAGCGGCTGCAGAAGATTCTTGCCGCCGCCGGAGTCGCCAGCCGCCGCGCTGCCGAGGGGCTCATCGAGCAAGGTCGTGTGCAGATCAACGGCAAGATCGTCACCGTGCTGGGCACCAAGGCTGACGCCGCCCGCGACCACATCCGCGTCGATGGCAAGCTGCTGCAAGGCGCCGAGCGGCTGCGCTATTTTGTTCTCAACAAGCCGCGCGGCTTTGTGACCACCGTCAAGGACCCCGAAGGCCGGCCCACGGTGATGCAGTTCTTCGACAAGATGAAGGAGCGGCTCTACCCCGTCGGCCGCCTCGATTACATGAGCGAAGGGCTGCTGGTCGTGACCAACGACGGCGAGCTGGCCAATCGGCTGACCAAGGCCGCCTCCGGCGTGGAAAAGACTTACCTCATCAAGGTCGCCGGCCAGCCCACCGAGGCCGAACTCGACATTCTCCGCAACGGCGTCGCCATCGCGGTGGGCGCTCCCGGCTCGCGCTCGGTGCGCACCTCGCCGGCGCGCATTCGCCAGGTTCGCCAAGGCGACAACCCCTGGTACGAAGTGGTTCTCATCGAGGGCCGCAACCGCGAACTGCGCAAGATGTTCGAGGAGATCGGCCACTTTGTCGAGAAGATTCGCCGCACCGGCTACGGCCCGCTGGTTTTGGACCAGGAGCCGGGCAATCTACGCGAATTGCTGCCGGAAGAGGTGGCCGCGCTGCGTTTGGCCGCCGAAGGCAAGCTGCGCACTCCCAAGTCGAAAGACCTGCGCCGCCGCAACCTGCTTGATGCCGGGCTGCTGCCCACGGTTTTGCCCAAGCCCAGCAGCCGACCGCGCACCGCTCCACCAAGCGCCGCCTTCAAGCCAAGGGTCGAGCCATCCGGCGGCGTACGGCCAAAGACCTTCGGCGGGGGCCGTCCTGTCCGCTCCGCTGACTCCTTCGCCAGCGGCGAAGCCAACAAACTCTTCCGGCCCGCGCGCCCCGCCGCAGAGGGATTCCGGCCCGCCTCTGGACGCACCTCGGCTCCCAATTCGGTGCGCAGCTTCTCCCGCTCAGAGGACGAGCGCCCCCGCCGCAGAGAATCAGGCGGCGGCGCGAACTTCGGCTCTGCCCGGCCTGGAGGCCGCAGCTTCGATCGCGCGGAGGAGAGGCCCGACGCGCGTCCCTCCGCCCGCCCTGCCCCGCGCCCCGCATGGAAGCAGGATGATCGCCCTGCACGGCCGCCCTTTGACCGCGCTCACACCGGCGCTCCATCATCCGGCTCTGCGCACAGCGGCGCAGCCCGCCCCTTCACCCCCAGGCCCGCCTGGAAGAAGCCGGAGCGCACGGAACGCACGGCGCGGCCAGAGTTCAAGCGCCCCATTCCGATTCGTCCTGCCGCGCCGGTCCGCAATGCGCGCGACTTTGACGACGATCTCGGCCCGGTGAGGCCGCCCAACCTTCACATCGAGGAGATTACGGCTTCTGACCGGCCAACTTTTGACAAACGCGCGGCTTCTCGCCCCAGCGGAAGCCGGCCCGCTCTGGGCCGTCCCACTTCAAGCCGTCCGAGCGCGCCCCGGCCGTATTCAGACCGGCCCAGCGCGCCCCGTTCTTACACCGACCGTCCCAGGCACAGCTTCGACCGGTCAACTGCTTCGGATCGTCCTGACTCGGGCAGGCCAAACGCAGACCGCTCGCGCCCAGGCCGCCCCAGCTTCTCCCGCCCCGAGGGCTCACGCCCCTACTCCACCAGCAGCGGCAAGCCCCGCGCGGGCGGCGCGCGTCCCAGCAGCAAGCCGGGAAGGCTCTTCAAGCCCGGCTCGCCGCGGCCAACCACGCCGCGCAGCAGCCAGGAGGGCGCATCCGACTATCGCCCCACTGCGTCCAAGCCCTACCCCAACTCCGCCTCGCGCGCCGAGAGAAAAGCCGGCCCCGGCTGGAAGCCCAAGCCAAAATCTGGTGGGTGGAAACCCGGCGGCTCCGCCAAACCCAGTTTCAGAGGCAAATCTGGCACTGCCAAGCGCACGGGGGGCAAGCCCAGCGGGAAGAAGCGCAATTACTGATCATGTTGGGTGTTTAGCGCTTCCAGCGATTCAGAAACTCGGTCACGGCCGAGGACTCCATGCGGCGCATGGCCTCGAACTCACCGCTCTTCTGGCTGTAAAGCAGCTTGCCCTGCTCGCTGAGGACGGCCAGCGCGGGCACGCCCTTGTTGAGCGGAACCTCGTACTGTTTCGCTAAATCCAGGTTGGCGTCCATGTGTCCGATGTTCACGTGGACCGAGACGAAGTTGGCTTCGAGGATGGGCCGGTTGGTGGCGTCGTGGAAGTAAATATCGAGCATCTGGCAGTCGCCGCACCAGTTGCCGCCAAAGTCCACGATGACGCGCTTGTGCTGGACGGCGGCGGTCTTCAGCGCGGCGGCCAGATCGTCTTTGGCCTGCTCCGGCGCGGGATAGATCTCGCGGCCGACGGGCTTGGGCGTTGTGGGCGTTTTGGGCGTCGGAGCGGGAGGCTTGGCCTTGCAGGCGGTCAGCGCCAGCAGCGCGGCAAAAGCAAGAACCTTGATGGTCTTCATCGCAAACTCTCCACAACAGCTTTCAGTTTGCCATAAACCACCGCCGACGCGCCATTTTCGCGCCTATTGCGATTGCTCTGTTGCCCTGATTCTATGAATCTTCATTGAGCGCGGGCAGCTCCGCCCGCGCGTCATACTGGCGGTTGAAGCGGATCAGGGCGATCCACTGGCCCTGCTCCTGCTGCTTCCAGACCAATGTGCCGCCCAACTGGAGGGCGATCTCTTCCGGCGTAAGGTCGTGGTGGAGGCCGAAGAATCGCTCGTCCATCGCCTTGCTCGCCGGCCCCAGCGTGAAGAGCGGAGAAGTGGCTTCGTACTTGGTGCTGAAGACCAGGGCGGCGGAGAATTGCTCCGGCTCCTGGGCGGCGCGGACGATCTGCTGGGCGGTGAAGTCTTCAAGGCGGTAGACGGCGAAGGGCTGGCGGAGGTAGCCCAGCTCGGGGCGGGTCAGCTCATCGGTGACTGGCCATGCGGAGAGCACGGTCGCGCCGGGGTAGCGGGCTTCGAGCTGCTGAATGCCGGCCTGATGCAGACGGATGACGCCGGCGTAAGCCAGATTGTCTTCCGGGGCAAAGCCGTAGGGCGGATTGATGAAGAGTCCAGCAACAAAGGCTGTTGCCGAAAGCGCCGCCAGAGCCTGCCAGAAACGGACGCGGCGATAGAGGGTTGTAACAGCCAGCAGCAACACCAGCGGATACATCGGCAGCAGGTAGCGGGTGAGCAGCGCGCCGCCCAGAACACTGAAGAGCAGAGCGTTCACAATGAGCAGAATAAAGATGCGGCGCAGCGCGGCGGGGGCGATGGCGGCTCGAAGCTGGCCGCCGGATGTAGGCCTTACCGCGAGCAGTAGAGCGGCGCAGGCCAACAGCACCGGCACAAAGAGGTTCATGTGCGCTGTCAGATGCAGCAGGCGATGGCCGAAGGCGGCCAGAATGCGCAGCGGGTCGAGCGTGGCCTGGGCGTTGTAGCGCAAAAACTCCGGATTGCCGAAGAGAAAGCCGGTCTTCCATCGGTGGAAGCCGTACCAGGCGGCCAGCGGCAGCGCGCAAGCGGCCAGCCACGCGGCCTCGCGAATCAACCGGAGGCGGGTTGGACCAGCGGCTCGCAGGCCTTCAACCAGGCAGACGGCGGCCAGCGTGAGCGGGATAACAATGGCCGTCTCTTTCGAGAGAGCGGCGAGAGAAAACCAGAGCGCGGCGGCCCAGGGCTTTCGGCCTTCATTGGGCAGCGCGTAGACCAGTCCCCATAGCGTGCAGGCAGCGGCGAAGATGTCAGCGTGGGCCAAGGTGCTCTGGGCAAACCAAATCGGATAAAGGGCGGTGAGCGCGACGCTCCACAGGGCGACCGCGGGCACGCCCGCCAGCCGCATGGCCAGCCGCCAAACGGCCGTCAGAGCCAGCGCGGCCACGGCCAGCACACTCAGACGCGTCACCAGCGGGCAATAGCCGAAGAGCTTCCAGCAGAGCGCCAGATAGACGCTGGGCAGCGGCGGATGAGCGTTGGTGAGCGTGGTGAGAGGAATCAGCGAGCCGGTGCGGAAGAAGTCCCAGGCAGCAGGAATGTAATAGCCGGCCTCGTCCCAGTAGTAGGGAAGGCGCAGCAGAGTCAGATGGCTGAGGACGAGCGCCGCAAAGATTGCCGCGAAGACGATCCAGGTGGAGGAGGATTCGTTTGGGCGCGATTGGATGAATGGACGGCGCACAACTTTTCTCCTCTGTTCCCTATTCCCTAGTCCCTATTCCCTAGTCCCTATTCCCTAACCCCTAATTGATCGGTCCCATGGGGAAGCTGTGGCTCTGCGGCTCCAGGTTGAGTGTGCCGAAGGCCTGCTCGTACTGGGAGAGATTTTGCCCCAGCATATTCCACAGAGCCTTGGCCTGCTGCGGGCTGAGGAAGATCGCGTTCTGGTTGCGGATTGTGATCTGGTCGGGAGCGTCGGCCGAGGCCAGGCCGAAGATCAACTGAAAGTCCCAAACGCTGACGCGGATGTGAACGCTGTTTGCGTACGACTCGCGATAGTCGGGAGTCTGGACGAGGGTCATTTGCGGCTGCTGTGCGGATGGACTCATGGTTTCTCCAGATTACTCCGGTCGGGGGCAGGATGGCTTGTACTTGGGTTGGAAGAATGGTGCGAAAGAGGGGATTTGAACCCCTACGCCTTTTGGGCGCCAGATCCTAAGTCTGGTGCGTCTGCCAATTCCGCCACTTTCGCTCGCGGTCCACGCTTGCAAGGACATCTAAATTGTACCGTGGTTCGTCAAGTGGCAGGCACGAATAACTGCCCTGCCCGTCTGCTGTGATACCGTTCAAGTACAGCGTCCGTGCGCTCGTCCGATGGAGAAGCCTCCATGAGTGGGCTGGTTGCCAGGGCGGTGTGCAAACTCCAAGAATGTCTCAACTGCCGGAACAGTCTTCGCTTTTCAATTCCCCGCCGCCGGCTCCCACGCCCGGAGCCGCGCAGCGCCTCGCGCCTGAACTCCCGCCGGCGCCGCGGCACGCCCAACGATCCACGCCGCAGCGAATTCCGCGCTGGCTGGTGCGCGCCGAGCTGTTTTTGCGCGTCATGCTGAGGATTTTCATCGGGCAGTGGGTGTTTTTTGCGCCCTGGTCGCACCGGATATGGGACCAGAACCCGCTGTTTTTGCACTTTCCCACGCTCGGCATGGTTGCCACCAACGGGGCAGTGCGCGGCCTTGTTTCTGGAGTGGGGCTATTGAATCTGTGGATTGCGTTTTTCGACGCCTTCCGCCATAGGGATGAATGAAGATGAAAGAACAGGAAACAGGGACGAAGGAACTAGGGACTAGGGACCAGGCGATGAATCTGCCCTCTGCGGATTCTCGTGCTCCAATCGCAGCTTCCAACGCTTCATCTGACTGCAAAGTCAGCGCAGAAAGAATTGCTGCAAACGCAGATCAGTCTAGTCCCTATTCCTTAGTCCCTAGTCCCTGTATTCCCAGCAACGGCGCTCCGCCGCCGCAGTTGGCCATCGCGCCGCTCGCCTATGAAAACTCCAGCTTTCTCAACAGCGACGACGGCCGTCTGATCCGCATTATCTCCGAGTATGTGGAGCCGCTGGCGCGCTTCCGCCGCGAGCAGATTCAAGACACGGTGGTCTTCTTCGGCTCGGCGCGCTTTCGCGGGCGCGAAGAGGCCGGCCACGAGCTGGAACTGCTGGAGAACACCGGCTCGACGCAGCCCGCGCCCAGCCACGAGCAGCCCGCCAAGCCGCCGGAGATTGCCTCAGGCAGCGCCACCGATCTGCAACTCAAGCGCGCCGTGGCCGCCGTCGAGATGGCTCGTTACTACGAGGATGCGCGGCGGCTCTCCGGCCTGCTGACCCGCTGGGCCAGCACGATCCCCTCGCGGCGCCATCGTTTTGTGGTCACCAGCGGCGGCGGGCCGGGCATCATGGAGGCGGCCAACCGCGGCGCTCACGAGGCCGGCGGCAAAACCATTGGCATGAACATCCGCCTGCCCTTCGAGCAGCATCCCAACCCCTACATCACGCCCGCGCTCAACTTCGAGTTCCATTATTTTTTCATGCGCAAGCTCTGGTTCGCCTATCTGGCCAAGGCGCTGGTCGTCTTTCCCGGCGGCTTCGGCACGCTCGACGAGATGTTCGAGATTCTCACCCTCGCGCAGACCCACAAGCTGGGCAACAAGATCACCGTGGTCGTCTACGGCTCGGAGTATTGGAAGAAGGTCTTCGACCTCGACGCGCTGGTGGATACCGGCGCCATCTCGCCCAAAGACATTGAGCTATTCCAGTTTGCCGACACGCCCGAGCGGGCTTTCGAGCTACTGCGCGCTGGACTGACGGAGAACTACCTCAAGGCCGAGGCCGCCGCGGGCACGCTCGCTGAAGACGAGTCGAAAGCCCCCGGCGAAGAGCTGCTGGCCGGCTGGACGGTCGAAGATTTCATGGGGCCGGAGATGGCCAAGACGAGCAAATAAGCAGAAACAATTAAGATGTATTTGGAGCACTCCACCCATGAGTACAGGTTTCGCACCACAATTGGATCTCCCCTTGGAGGGCTTCTCGAAGCCTTATGACCCTCATGAGGCGATTACCGACCCCGGTTCCTACAAAGGCCTCTATGCATTTCACAAGTATTGGGGGAAGAAGCCCCATGAAGTGCTTGGTTTCATCATCGAACACCTCACCGAGCCTAACGATATAGTGCTCGATCCCTTTATGGGGTCTGGCACCGCAGGGCGGGAAGCTCTACTTCGTGGACGCAGTTTTGTCGGCTGCGATATAAACCCCTGTTCATTACGATTAGCAAATCTCATGCTTTCGCCGCCAGAAGTAAATCCTGTGGCAGCGGCGTTTGATCGTGTTCGTGCCTTATGCCAGGAACCCATTTATGAAACCTATTGCAGCAATGGCTTTACGGTTCCCACGCACTTTCTCTGGCAAGGCTCTTCCTTAGAAGAGGTCTGGACAACCCGAAAGAGGAACAAGGATGCGAAACGAGTTCCTGACGCTAAGGATATGGCCTTGATAGAGAGGTTCGAATGTTACCAAACAGGGCGCTTCCGACCTCTTCACTTTTTTACAAATCCGAGAATCAACGCATTTCCAGAATTGTGTTGGCGCGACATTTTTACAGGCCGCGCACTACACAATATTGACCTTCTACACGCGGCAATTATGAAGCAACCCAAACCGGCAAGAGATGCCCTGCTGCTCGTACTCACCGCATCGTGCGGCCAGATGAGCAAAATGGTGTTTGCAATTACGGGACGCGGGAAAACACAAGGCAAGTCCACGGGCAGAATAGAGGTTGGTAGTTGGGTAATCGGCTTTTGGAGACCGGAACTCCACTTCGAAATCAATGTGTGGGAGTGCTTTGAGAGGCGGGCAGTCAAACTCTTGAATGCTCTCACAACGGTCGATCCGCTGCGAAATTTTGAGATTAGCGACTTTCCTGAACAGGTTTTTACTGGTCAGGCGAGTGCTTCCATTCTTCGAACCGATTGCCGGAAACTGGTTGCTTCTATCCCGAGCGAGTCGGTGTCCCTTATCGTCACAGATCCACCTCACAGTGACCGTATTCCATATCTAGAGCTTAGTGAATTATGGAACGCCATCTTGGACGAGGAGCCGATCTTCGGGGAGGAACTGGTAGTCTCAAACGCCAAAGAGAGAAAGAAGACAAAGAGGGTCTATTCAGACGAGCTTGCAAGCACACTCCGTGAAATGTCTCGCATAATGCGGCCAGATGGTTTTCTTGTTTTGCTTTTCAATGCCCGAAGCGATGCGGATTGGGAAGGGCTCACGGAGCACATGAAAGAAGGCGGCACTTCTACGCCGCTCAAATATTCAGGGCGATTCCCCGTATATTATTCTGCGGGATCAGTTGTTCAGGACAATCGCGAGGGTGGACTTAAGAACGACTTCGCAATGGTTTTCACCAAAGCATCTAGCGATGACGACAGCCTGTCATTACAATTGAACAAGCTTCGACAAATTCCTGAATGGAATGCAGCTTCCGATTTTCAGCCAACCGTCTAGGGGACGAAACAATGGATTACGCCAAAGCTCTCAACTTATTCAAATCCGATAACATAGCCGAATTGGCAGCTACCCATGCAGGGATGCGATTCTTGAAGCTCCGTTCTTTATCGCGAAAGGAACACCTGGAGGAACTTTTCCAGTCTGCGAATCTGGAAGTAAATGAGACATCGGCCTCAGCTCTCTTAAAAAGGGCGGTCGAGAGCAAGATTTCAGACGACGTTATCGACTCCACAATCGCAACGATTTTCGAGAGAGAATCAGGCACAAGAATTGCGAACGAACCCCAACTCGTCAACGAGCTTTACAAAATGGAGGTCTTTGACTGGGGAGGGCTGCACCAAAACAGTCTCGAAAAAACAATTGTCGATAACTATGTGAAAAAGATCACCTCCTTCGAAACGCTGGAATCGAAAATTGAGAACGAACTTCAGCAAAGCATGAGGGGTTTCGTGTTGTGCCAATGGTATAACCATTGGACTTCGATCATCATTGAAGACGTGTTTAACGCTCATCATAGGGTGATTCCCGCAGTTGGGAAGATAAAGAAAATCGACTTTTTTGTTGATGATGTCCCGTTTGATCTGAAGGTCACATACCTCCCCGAAGGATTCATCAAAGAGATGCGTCGAGCCAACAACCAGAAGCCAGAGTTAACCCAGGTAAGGTCAGCGGCAAAGGCACTGAAAATTATTTTTGACAATGATCTTCCTGACGGAAAACTTCTTGAAGATTTGCTCAAAAAGCTCAAAGATCACCCTAATAGCGTGGCACAGGACTTGGTAAAGGAGCTGAATGCTTACCGGATGTCGCTTCTTGGCAGTGTGCAAAAAGATCCAGATGAGCTGATTATCTGGCTTTACGAGAATCAAGGAATCAGGCGCTTCGACTCGGGGAACCGTCTCTTTTTGGTTCTTGTTGACACCGCTGCGTTTTTTGACTCCTGGAAGCTAAAGCGAGCCAAACCGCTCTTGGAAGATCGAATAAGCAAATTCATCGATGGATTACCCGCACCTCCCGGTCGCAAAGTTGTTTTTAATTGGGAAGGAACGAAATATGAGTGTCGCTCCGACGTGTGTTTCGTGGTTAAACCTTAACTTCATCCTTTGCCGGCGTAGCGCACCCATAAAAGTTTGGGTTGCACATCCATCCCGCGTCTTTTGCCGAAAGGGTGGTAGACCAAGCCCCTTAACTCGCTGCTTTGTCTCAGGGCGCGACTTCAAGCCAGCCCTGTTGTTTCCCCCGGTGACTTTCTTGATTCCTTCGCTTATTGAACCATTATTAGTGCCACATTCATCGAGCGTTTATATCAAATCGGCAAACTTGTTACAGAGATTCCGATTCCCCTCGGAGTCCTAGTGCGTCTTCGCATACAAGGAGCCGTCAATGGCCAACTCGACCATCTCGTATCTCTGGCGCGACAAGAAGGCATCGCAAGGATTTCGCTGTGGCGTTTCGCTGCACAGCCACACCAATCAGTCGCACGAGACGCTGGATTTTTTGGCCAACTTCGGCAATCAGTATCACTGGATGCGTCCGCTGCTCTCGCGCCTCGAGCAGCGCTCGGAGCGTATGCACGGCGTGCGCATCAACTACGCGGCCAGCTATTGGACGCCGCCCATGACTCCCCGGCTGGCTTTCGATCTGGAATCCCGCCAGATTGAGAAGCTCGACCTTGCGCCGATGGTCTCCCTCTCTGACCACGACAACATTACCGCGCCCATGCTGCTGCGCACCGTGGCCAGCGCGCGGCAGATTCCGGTTTCGGTGGAGTGGACCGCTCCTTACGGCAACCAATCCTTTCACCTGGGCGTGCACAACCTGCCCAGCGGTCGCGCCAATGAGTGGATGGCGACGCTGGCCGATTACACGGCCCATCCCAGCGACGAGCGGCTGACCGAGATTCTGCGCGCCCTCGACGAAGAGCCGAATGTGCTGGTGATCTTCAACCACCCCTTGTGGGACTTGTACCTGATCGGCAAGGAGAAGCACGAGTTTCTGGTGAACGAGTTTCTGCTGAAGAACGGCAACTATCTGCACGCGCTGGAGCTGAACGGGCTGCGCAACTGGGATGAGAACCGCGCCGTGCGCCAGTTGGCAGAGCAGTGGAATATGCTGCTGATCAGCGGCGGCGACCGCCACGGCGTGGAGCCGAACGCCAACATCAACTTGACGAACGCCGCCACCTTTACCGAGTTTGTGCATGAGGTGCGCCGCGAGCAGAAGAGCGATCTGCTCTTTATGCCGCAGTACGCCGAGCCGTGGAAGCATCGCCTGCTGCAATCGACCATCGACGCCATTCGCCACTATCCGGAGTTTCCGCAAGGCTCGCGCACCTGGGACGAGCGCGTATTCCACCCCGACGCCAACGGCGTGGCGCGGCCGCTCAGCCAACTGTGGCCCAACGGCGCGCCGCCGCGGGCGATGAGCTTGATGCTCGGCATGGTGCAGTTGATGGGCGCGGGCCTGGTCTCCGGCGGGCTGCGCATGGCCTGGAGCGAGTCGCGCCAGTTGCGCCTGGCGCTGGGCGAGTAAGTGGAGCGCCAGAGCGAGCAAATGCGGCAAAATTGAAGCAGGCGCTTTAGCCCCTGAGGAAAAGCATGTTTTCAGATCCAGCGCAGCAAGATGAAAACATGTTAATCCCGCCCCGCGTCGCCTACTTCCCCGATTCCTTCCATGAGGTGAATGGAGTGGCGCACACCAGCCGCCACTTCGAGGCCTTCGCGCGCCGGTGCAATCTTCCCTTTCTCTGCGTTCGCGCCGGCCGCCGCGAGCCGAAGTTCACTGAAGAGGGCAACCTGTGGACGCTGGAGCTGCCGCGCAGCTTCCTCTCTTTTGCCCTGGAAAAAGACCTGCGCTACGATCCGGCCTTTCTGCGCCACCTTCCGCTCATCGGCGCGGCGCTGGATCGCTTTCAGCCCGACCTGATTCATATCACCGGGCCAAGCGAGCTGGGAATGATCGGCGCATGGCAGGCTCGCCGCCGCCATCTGCCGCTGGCCGCCAGTTGGCACACCAACGTCCATGAGTACCTGGCGCGGCGATCGCGGTGGTTTCTGCGCCCGCTGCCCCGGAGCCGCTCGGCTGCCGCGGAGCAAAAAATCCAGGACTGGACCCTGGCCGTCGCGGCAAGGTTTTATTCGCTGGCTAGCCTTCTCTTCGCGCCCAACCCCGAACTCTGCGCGCTGCTGGAGCGGACAACAGGCCGCAAGTGTTACCGGATGCCGCGCGGCGCGGATGCGGAGCTTTTTCATCCCGCAAAACGCACACGCAAGAGTGAAGACGATGGAATCGTGCTGGGCTTTGTGGGCCGGCTCTCAATCGAGAAGAATGTCGCGCTGCTGGTTAAGGTGCAGGAAGAATTGGAAGAAAAAGGCGTCCACGACTTCCGCTTCCTCATCGTCGGGCGCGGCAACGAGGAGGCCTGGCTGCGCGAGCGCATGGCGCGCGCCGAGTTTACCGGAGTGCTGCGCGGCGAAGAACTGGCCGCGGCCTACGCCGGCATGGACCTCTTCGTCTTCCCCTCGCACACTGACACCTTCGGCAACGTCGTTCTGGAGGCGCTGGCCAGCGGCGTTCCGGCGATCGTCACTCCCGACGGCGGTCCGGCAACCATCGTCCGCGACGGCGAGACCGGCCGAATCGTCCCCGACGCGGAGTTTGCCGCCGCAATAGCCGGAGTGCTGGCCGACCCGGCGCGCCACGCAGCCATGCGCCTAGCGGCGCGAGCCTATGCGCTCACGATGAGCTGGGACGCGGTCTTTGAAGGCGTGTATGCGGCTTATGAAACGATTCTGCTTAAGCGGGAGCAGGCGGCAGGGTAGTAGTATATTTTCATGGTGCAAGACCTCTTGCGTAAGACGATACAACTTTTCAGGGAGCATCCGATCCTCTGGGCACCGTACCTTTTTGCGGAGCTACTAGCCATTTGTCTGTGGCGATTACGGGGAATAGCTGAAAAGAATATCTTTCGATGGTTTTTATCTAGCCATTCTGTGTTGGGCGGCAATATTGCGCTCACCCCGGACCACACCATATTGGCCAGAGCATCTATTACATATGCTCCGATCGGATTCGCCACGATCTTCGTGATCGTCTGCCTGTTTGTGACAGCCCTCATGGTAACGGCCGGTATGGTGGATGCGATTGGCCGGGAACAAAGGACCGATGCAAGGAAGGTTCTGGCTATTATCGCGTCGCAGTGGCGAAGGATTTTGCTGTTTTCACTGAAATTCCTGGTGACGTTCGGGGTAGTTGCTGCAGGGGCTACCATTCTGTCGTATTCCCTGCTTTATACGGTGCATCGTTTGGACCTACTAGCTTCCACCTTTCTGCTTCTCGGATTGGTTCTGGTGGTCGTGGGATGCGCGGCTTGGCTGGTAATGCCGTCGGCTATTCGTTTGCTGCAGGCTGAGACTACGGGACTGGTCACCGCCAAAACTAGGAATCAAGGACTGATCCTGGCCGCTCTTGTTACGGGGGCTGGAGTGGCGCTGGGAATGATCGCC
>Ga0302320_10004239_pt1 | contig 32660 bp, 27 predicted proteins | sample Bog_T0_3_FD_202130 | JGI IMG/M metagenome (GOLD analysis project Ga0302320, IMG submission 202130) | Peat permafrost microbial communities from Stordalen Mire near Abisko, Sweden - Bog_T0_3 | ecosystem: Environmental > Terrestrial > Soil > Wetlands > Peat | place: Sweden: Abisko, Stordalen Mire... | reverse complement strand
GCCAAGGCCGAGGCGGCGGCCGGAGGCGCGGCCAAGACTGCGGCAAAGGGCGGTTTCGATGGCGCGGTAAAGTCGAGGCTGACGGCGGCGGCTGAGAAAGCGGGCAAAGACGCTGCGGAAAAGGGGCTGGATAAGGAAGCGACCAAGGCCGCTGTCGAGGCTGCGGTCAAGAAAGAGGGCGAGAATGTTGCCCAGGAAACGTCTAACCTCGCGCGTTACGCAGTTGAGAGTGGCGGAGATCCCATAAAACTTGCGGAGAGCGTAGCAAAGGACGCGGCCAAGGAAGCGTATCAATCTTTAGCTGGTGAAACTAAGGGCTTTGTCGGCGCCTTGAAAGGCTTGGGTAAAGCTGCCTACAACCTGGGGGATGACGACGCTATGGTGGCCGCTAAGGCTGCAGCGAAAGATTACACGAGCAGGATGATGGGCAACGTCCGCGGGTTGGATCCCGCCATTATGGATGAGGTAGCCGCCAGGACGACCGCAAAGATGGACAAGGCTTTTGTAGCGGATAGCCTTTACGCCTATATGACCGACCCCATGAAGGGCGGCTTAAAGCTGGCGACGACAATAGGCAAAGACGAGGCTGAACCGGCGATCGATAAAAAACTGGACAAGGCCGAACCAGCGGCCGGTAAAAAACTGGACAAGGCCGAAATAGCGGTCGATAAAAAACTGGACCAGGCCGAAAAGTGATCGAGACGCGGTCGCAAAGCCATTAGGCGCCAGGACTCTGCGGCGCTCTCGAGCGTAACGGCGGCTAAATCCCGCCCGCCATTTTTGCTAATGAAGCAGCCCTGCCCCCCGGGAATGGCGGTGGCGAATTATTCCGCAATTGCCCCCATCGGAACACCCCCAAAACCCGGCGAATCACGCTAATCTGGGTGAACGGGGATAACGATGCACATCACCTGTGCGGCGCCGGCAATGAGAATGGCAATCGCAGTTGTCGCGTGTGCTTGCCTCCTTGCTGGATGCAGCACGGAGAGTTCGACCAAAACCGGTAAAAACGAAAAACGTCATAAAGATACCGCTGGGTTGGCACAGGCAAATGCGGATATGCCGGTGATGTCGCCGCGACAGCCAATTCAACAACCCGCCATCGCCTGCCCGCATTGGACGATACGTCCGGAAGAAATCATGGCTGCCTATTGCGGGCCGTATCGGCGCTTCGGCCCACGCTGAATGGCGGCCAATCATTGCGGCGGCCCATTCTGCGTCGCCCCGTCCCTCCTGTGCCTTTGCAGGAGTAATTCTCCGCGCTGATCGCTCGCAATGCTCCCTTACGTTCGGCGCAATATGAGGCGTCGCTCCAGGCCGAGCATGAATTCCATACGTTGCGCGCCAATTTTTTCAGTGACCATCAGTAAGGTCACGCTACGGCGCAAAAGAGCGCTAAGCCCGTGGTAGAATACGAAAATTAACTACCGCGCGATCTTGAATTCATCCTTGGTCGTGAAACAGGCACGTAAGTAAAATACACAAAAATTGTTGATTTCATTGGCGCTCCCTAGGAGACTCGAACCCCTGTTTTCGACGTGAGAGGGCTAAAGCGACCCGCCGGCGGCTGTCCATGGAAACATCGATAGCTTGATATAGCTGTACTTTCATATTCTGCTGGCACGCTCATCCATGATCGTCCAACATCTATACACCCCAAAAAGCTTCCCAAAACTTCGGACCTCAGCATGTCGCCGGCCATTGAAAAAGCCAACCTACAGTCGCCAACGGTGCGCGGCCGTTTGGCCGTGCCGGTCGAACCTTACTTGAACTGCGATAACTACTGCGAACAGGCCGCCTCGTCTCGCGCCTCTTCGGTCGACTCTTCATTCGAATTGATGCGATCGACGAGTGCAACGAGTAGCGGCAATACCAACGGTGGGCAGCGGCACTAGCGTCAAAGACTGGAAGAAATCATGCAGTTTCACCTCAACGGATTTGCGCCCGGTGACCCCGAGATCTTCGACCGGTCGGAGCGATTCCCGAGTTCGGGTGCACAAGGTTCAGTTCCCGAGGACGTCGATGTCCTGATCGTCGGCTGCGGACCGGCAGGCCTGACGCTTGCGGCGCAATTATCTGCGTTTCCCGACATTAAGACCTGCATCGTGGAGCAGAAGTCGGGCCGACTGGTGCGCGGCCAGGCTGACGGCATCGCCTGCCGCACGATGGAGATGTTCCATGCCTTTGGCTTTAGCGAACGAGTGCTGAAGGAGGCCTGCTGGATCAATGAAACGACGTTTTGGAAGCCGGATGATCGGCGGCCCGAGAATATCGTCCGCAGCGGCTGGGTCCAGGACGTTGAAGACGGGCTGTCGGAGTTCCCGCATGTGGTTCTCAATCAGGCGCGCGTGCATGATTTCTATCTCGACGTCATGCGCAAATCCGCCTCGAAACTCGAGCCATACTATGCGCGGCGCGTCGTTGCCGTTCAGCCTGCGGTGGCCAGCAGTGATAGTGACGGTGCGGAACAACGGGTGACCGTCACTCTCGAGCGGCTCGATGAGCCGCACCAGGGGCAGACGGAGACGATCAGGGCCCGCTACGTGGTCGGCTGCGACGGCGCGCGCAGCACTGTCCGTACGTCGATTGGACGCGAGCTTTACGGCGAATCCGCCAACCACGCTTGGGGGGTCATGGATGTGCTCGCCGTCACCGATTTCCCGGACATTCGCCGCAAGTCATTGATCCAGTCCGCCAGCGAAGGCAGCATTATCGTCATCCCTCGGGAAGGTGGCTACCTCGTCCGCATCTACGTCGAGCTTACCAAGCTCGAAATCGGCGAACGGGTCGCTGGCCGCAATATCACCGTCGATGAACTCGCCGCGAAGGCGCAGCGGATTTTTAATCCATATAAGCTCGAGGTGAAGGAGGTCCCCTGGTGGTCAGTTTATGAGATCGGACAGCGGCTGACCGACAAGTTCGACGACGTTCCCGGCGAACAGATCGGAACGCGGCCGCCGAGCGTATTCATCGCCGGCGATGCCTGCCACACCCATAGTCCAAAGGCAGGCCAGGGCATGAACGTCTCCATGCAAGACGCCTTCAATTTAGGATGGAAGATCGTCTCCGTCCTGCGCAAGCGGAGTCCATCGTCTCTGCTGCATACTTACTCCGCGGAACGGAGGGCTATTGCCAAGGAACTGATTGACTTCGATCGCGAATGGTCAACGATGCTCGCATCGACACATGGAGAAGGCGGCGGAGCCGACCCTGCCAAGACCCAAAGCTATTTTGTTAGACACGGACGCTATACCGCGGGAACTGCAACGCATTACCGTCCGTCGATCCTGACCGGCGAAGGTGTCTACCAGCATCTGGCTAAAGGATTCACTATTGGAAAGCGCTTTCATTCTGCGCCGGTCGTGCGCCTCGCGGACGCCCGGCTGATTCACCTCGGCCACGTCGTCAAAGCAGATGGACGGTTTCGGATCATCGCTTTTGCGGGAGCTGGCGACCCGGCCGCCTCAACCTCCGTCATCCGTCAGTTGTGCGATTTTCTGGCAAAGAGCCGCGAATCTCCCATCCGAAAGTATACGCGCCGCGGCGAGGATATCGACGCCGTGATCGATGTCCGCGCGGTATTCCAACAAGCCCATCGAGAACTGGCCATCGAGGCTATGCCCGACCTGCTTCTGCCCCAGAAGGGCCGTTTCGGGCTTCACGATTACGACAAGATATTCTGCGTCGACACTAAAGGTGGCAACGACATCTTTGCAATGCGCGACATCGATCGGGAGGCAGGGTGCTTGGTCGTCGTGCGGCCGGATCAATATGTCGCGCATGTCCTCCCGCTCGACGGATATAAACAACTTACAGCATTTTTCGACGGCTTCATGCTGCCGCAAACAAACCAGGAAACACATCGGGTGACTGAAGCTGCAACGGGTTGAACGCAAGGTTCATTCCGCTTTCGTCGGCCAATTCCGGACAGCTCGTGGCCGGAAGTTTCAGTGACTATATGCGATGCCTCAAGATGGAAGCGTGCCAAGCTTTATGCGGTCTTTTAGGACCGTGGCGAGCGCGACAAACCTGCCAAGCATCAAAAGCGTCGGGAACTCAGGCGCGACCGTACTGCATTGCACGATCGTAAATACCGCGCTGGATGCCCTGCTTCGCCTTGGTGTTTTCCATCTTGATAGGCCGGTAACATCTAGGCCGCTCCGCTCCGATAGCTATACTTCCATTTTGATGGCAATCATTTTTAAATTCTGCCGGTACCCTTAGCCAAATTTTAGCGCACAAGCGATGGACGCTTCGGGTCAAACGTCCAGTGTGGAATCAGAAATTGCATGGCTACGGAATCATCGCGCCCGCCTAGTGCCATGCTTTCATAACGCCGATGCGCCAACTCTATCTGGGCCATGTCGATTTCAATGCCAAGTCCTGGCCGCTCCGGAACATTTACGAAGCCATCAACAATCTTGAAGGGCTCTTTCGTCAGCCGTTGGCCATCCTGCCAAATCCAATGGGTATCGATGGCCGTGACGTTTCCGGGTGCGGCTGCTGCGACGTGCGTGAACATCGCCAATGAGATATCGAAGTGATTGTTCGAATGCGACCCCCAAGTGAGCCCCCAGTCCCGGCACATCTGCGCGACCCGTATTGAGCCCTGAAGCGTCCAGAAATGCGGATCGGCCAACGGAATATCGACAGATTGTAACTGGATCGCATGGCCCATTTCGCGCCAATCGGTAGCGATCATATTCGTGGCCGTAGGCAGGCCCGTGGCACGGCGAAACTCCGCCAATATTTCCCTGCCCGAATAGCCTTGCTCCGCCCCGCAAGGATCTTCGGCGTAGGCAAGAATGCCGTGCATTCCACTGCACAATCGCACTGCCTCTTCCAAAGACCAACCTCCATTGGGATCAAGCGTTATGCGCGCGTCTGGAAATCGTTCAGCGAGAGCGGTGACGGCAACGATTTCATCTTCGCCGCGCAATACGCCGCCCTTGAGCTTGAAATCCTGAAAGCCGTAGCGCGCCTGCGCGGCTTCCGCCAAGCACACAATCGCTTCAGGCGTGAGCGCCTCCCGGTCGCGCAAATGAAGCCAGTCGTCCTTGGCCGGACCTGAATCGCGATAAGACAGGCTCGTCTTTCGACTATCCCCGACGTAAAAGAGATAGCCAAGCATCTGAACCTTTGAGCGCTGCTGACCTTCGCCCAGCAATGCTGAAACCGGAATGCCGAGAAATTGCCCCAGCAAATCCAACAGCGCCACTTCGACAGCCGTAATTGCATGAATGGCAACGCGCAGGTCGAAGGTCTGTTGCCCGCGACCGCCGGCGTCCTGGCCGGAAAACTGTAGCCGCATGGCATTGAGCACAGCATTGTAGGTCGCAACCGGTTGGCCTACGACCAATGGCCTTGCGTCTTCCAAGGTCTGCCGAATACGCTCGCCGCCCGGCACTTCGCCGACGCCGGTGTGACCCGCATTATTTTTCAAAATGACGATGTTGCGGGTGAACAGGGGACCATGCGCGCCGCTCAAGTTGAGCAACATGCTGTCTTCGCCGGCCACAGGAATGACCAGCATTTCGGTCACGACAGGCGAACCAATTCGCATGTCACGGTCAGCGGCCGACACCATATGAAACTCCTACCTTACAGCAATCGGCAATGCCTGCCGGCGCTAACTGTCATGGGTGCAATTGAAAATGCTCTAATCATATCAATCTTTTACATCAGATTTCGGCTTCGGTCCGCCCCGAAGAAAGTCCGGTTTGATGTCGCTTCTTAAACCGCCGCAATGCCTCTTCAATGCTTTTACTGCCGCCGTCAATCACGACGAGCCGGAATCATCACCGCGAACCATCACTGCGAGCCATCACTGCGAGCCATCAATAATGGTTGGTCAAAGTTGATGTGTACCCACTCGCTAAATTTATCGACAAAAACCACCCCATCAAATTCTGTCACGGATCATAATTACTGATTCTGCTCCAACTGAGCGAGCACAGCGTCACCCATTTCCATGGTCGACAGAACTTTGTCGCCCGGCTGCGCAATATCGGCGGTCCGGGCGCCGTTTTCGATCGCGGCTGCAACAGCGCTTTCCAATCGATCGGCTTCCTGAGCCTGGCCAAGCGAGAAGCGAAGACACATGGCAAAGCTCATGATCGCTCCAAGAGGATTGGCTATGCCTTTGCCGGCAATATCCGGCGCGCTACCGTGGATTGGCTCATAGACCGCATGACGCCCGCCATCGGCGCGTACCGGACCCATCGAAGCCGATGGCATCATCCCTAGCGAACCCGAAACCATCGCGGCGCAGTCCGACAGAATATCGCCAAACAGATTTTCGGTCACGATCACATCGAACTGCTTCGGATTGCGCACCAGCTGCATAGCGCAATTGTCGACATACATGTGGCTGAGCTCGACGTCCGGGTAATCCTTGGCATGCAGCGCCACCACCGTATCGCGCCAAAGGCCGCCGGTTTCGGTCAGCACATTAGATTTATCGACAGAGCATAGACGGCCTGAACGTGCGCGCGCCAATTCGAAAGCGGAGCGCGCGATCCGCTCCACTTCCGGCGTCGTATACATGCAGGTATTCACCGCGCGCTCGACCCCGTCTTCGATCTTTTCGCGACCGCGCGGCGTGCCGAAATAAATGCCGCCACACAGCTCCCGCACGATCATCATGTCGCAGCCGGCAATGACATCGGGGCGCAGGCTCGACGATGTGGCGAGCGCCGGCAAAGTGCGCACCGGGCGAAGGTTGCAGAACAGGTCGAGATCCTTGCGGATACGCAACAGCTGGTCGACTTTGCGCGCCTCGGCCGGAATCTTTTCGTATTCTGGCGAGCCGATGGCGCCGAACAAAATCGCGTCGGCGGCAACGATCTCGTCCCAGGTCTCCTCCCGCATCAGTGAACCATGTGCCTTCCAAGCCTGGATACCGAATAATTCTTCGCGCAGTTCGATGGCCAGCTTGCGTTTGGCGATGAACCATTCGACAACGCGCCGCGACTCCGCCAGAACTTCCGGACCGATGCCGTCACCGGCTAAAATCAATACCCGTGGCACGCGCGCAGTCTCCTCTCGGCGGTAAATCCAGGGCCGCGTTTCGAGGTCCCGGTCTTGATGCGCGCGAATTTGCGCGTCGAGTTTGAGCGTCATGCCGATTTCGTCGAGGCCTTCCAGCATCGCCGCGCGCCGCTCCGGGTCTGTCGTGAAGGCAATAGTGCGCCCGGACGGCGCGATGATGGTTTGCTTTTCCAGATCGACGGTGACGTCGGGCGGTTCGGCCCTCTCCAGTTCGGCGGCGAGCGCCTTGACGTCGCCTTCCGGCAGGCGGATCGGTAGCACGCCGTTCTGAAAGCAGTTCCAGTAGAAAATATCGCCGAAGCTTGGCGCAATCACGCATCGAAAGCCGAAGGCCGACAGCGACCAGACCGCGTGTTCGCGCGAGGAACCGCAACCGAAATTATCGCCGGCCACCAGAATCTTGGCGTCTCGGAAGCGCGGCTGATTAAGAACGAAATCGGCGTTTTCGATGCCATCGCCGTTATAGCGCCAGGGCTCGAAGCAGAACGGGCCGAGATCGCCCCGCTTATTGCCGATCAGCCGGTTGATCGGAATGATGACCTCGGTGTCGACGTTTATCCGCATCAATGGCGCGGCCGCTCCGGTCACCCGGATGAATTTTTCCATGGTCAGTGACCGAGCTTGCGGATGTCGGCGATGCGGCCGGCGACCGCGGCAGCGATCGCCATCTTCGGGCTTGCCAGATGGGTGCGCGCGCCCGGGCCCTGCCGCCCGACGAAATTGCGGTTAGTGGTCGAGACCGAGCGCTCGCCCGGGGCGATGATATCGCCGTTGGCGCCAAGGCACATCGAGCAGCCCGGCTCACGCCATTCGAAGCCGGCATCGAGAAATTTGCGATGCAGCCCCTCGCCTTCGGCGGCGCGCCGCACAGCTTCCGAACCCGGCACCACCCAGGCGCGCACGTTGGCCGCTACCTTGCGGCCGCCGAGCGCATCGGCGGCCTCGCGCAGATCCGACAGCCGTCCATTGGTGCAGGAACCAATGAAGACCCAATCGATCGGCGTGCCTTCGATCGCGTCGCCCGGTCGCAGCCCCATATAGGCGAGCGCCGCCTCCATGCTTTTGCGGCGGTCCGCGTTGGTTTCTTTCGCCGGGTCGGGAATGTGGCCGGTGATGTTGATCACGTCTTGCGGGCTAGTGCCCCAAGTGATTTGAGGCGCGACGGTCGTCACGTCGATCTCGTACTCGGCGTCAAAAACAGCGTCGTCATCGCTCGGCAGTTTGCGCCATTGCTCGACCGCGCGATCGAACAACGCGCCCTTCGGCGCGTAAGCGCGGCCGGTGAGATATTGGTAGGTGGCGTCATCGGGCGCCATGATGCCGGTCTTGGAACCCAGTTCGATCGACAGATTGCAGACCGTCAATCGCTCCTCAATGCTCAATTCTCCCACCAGCGCGCCGGCATATTCGACCGCGAAGCCGCGCCCGACGGCGGTGCCGAGTTTGCCGATGGTGGCCAGGATGACGTCTTTCGCCGTGACGCCCTTAGCACGCGTCCCGCGATAGGTAATGCGCATGATCTTCGGCTTCTGCTGACGTAGCGTCTGGGTCGCCAAAACATGCGACACTTCGCTCGAGCCGATGGCTATGGCTAGCGCGCCGAAAGCGCCGTGGGTGCAGGTGTGGCTGTCTGGGCAAACGACTGTGGACCCGGGCAAGGTCAGGCCCATTTCCGGCGCCGCGACATGAACGATGCCTTGGCCTTCGTCACCGATATCGAACAGTTTGACGCCGGCGGCGTATGCGCCGCGGCGCATTTCGCGCAGCAGCCGGCCCCCGATCGGATTGGTGTCGGTGGTTCGACCCGGCGCGCTCGAAATTGCGTGGTCGGGCATCGCATAGGTCAGATCTGGATTATGCACGCGGTAGCCGAGTTTTTGCAGCCGCGTGAAATTCGGGCCGCCTTCAAGATCGTGCAGATAATTTCGGTCGATCGCCAGCAGACACAAGCCGCCCGGCAGTTCCGCCACGACATGCTGCTTCCATATTTTGTCGAATAGCGTCTGGCCCGGCATGGCGGCTCCTTAGGCGTCACGGCGGCGTTGGAGCGCCGCCGTGCCGGTTATTTGTAGATGTCATTAGTGCGCTGCGAGCGCATTGTCGACGAACTTGTCGGTATAGGTCGCAGCCACGTCTATCTTTGCGTCGCTGACGGCTTTGTCGAATGCGCCCAACACGCGCAAGGCATTTTCCGCACCGGCCTTGTTTATGCGGCCATCGGCTGGCCACATCGCCTTCGATCGTTTTATGATGTCGATATATACTTCCGGGTCCTTACCCTGATATTCCGCAGGCATGTTCTTGGCGATCTCCGCCGGCGTCGCCTTATTGATCCAGCGCAAGGTGCGCACGACGGCGGTCACCATCGCCTGCGTCGTATTCGGATTTTTGGCGGCAAACTCGGGCGTGACATAGATAACGCTAGACGGATATTCGCCGCCGAAGACGGCCTTGGTTCCCGCCGTGGTTCGCGTATCGAAAATCGCTTTCAATTCACCCGAGCGTTCGACCAGCGTGATCGCCGGGTCGGCATGCGACAAAGCATCGATTTCGCCCTTCTTGACCGCCGCTACAGCCGTGGCCGGACCGCCAACGCCGATAATGGATACGTCGTCCGGCTTCAGGCCGTTCTTGGCGAGAATATAATTGACCATGAAATTGGTCTGCGAGCCGGGCGCAGTGACGCCGATCTTGAGGCCTTTCAGGTCCTTCGGGCTTTTGTAATTGAGTTTTTTCGAGGTTACGAGGCCGAGCACGATGCCAGGATAACGGCCCATCTCCACCACCGCGACAATATGCTGGCCTTTGGCTTGCATCTGGATGGTGTGATCGAACGAACCTGCGGTGGCGTCGACATTGCCGCCAATAAGAGCCTGCAGGCTCTTCGAACCGCTTTGAAAATCGGTGACCTCGACGTTGAGGCCGGCGTCCTTGAAGTAACCGAGGTTCTGGGTAAGCGCGAGCGGCAGATAGATCATGAACGATGCGCCGCCGACCGCGATTTTTACGTCCGTTTTTTCAGGCTTAGAATCGGCGCCGTAGACGGTCGATGTCGCAATTTGCATCAGGCAAAAAATAGCGGCCAACTGGAATATGCGAACGTATCGCATGGTGTCCTCCATTCGGTTTATTGTTAAGCGTAAACCTCGGCAAAAATCAGCGCGTTCCTTTTTAGGCTTTTAGGTCCACTTTTCACTCAGCATCTATTCGATACCCGCGGATCATTCGGCACAAGCGTCATTTTACAGGCAAATGCAAAAGCCAAAGCGAGATCGATGGAAAGGAGATCAGCAATATGATCCTTAATAGATCCGAAAGTAGAAACGGGATCACGCCTTTCGCCGTTTCGAGATAGGGCACATCTTTTGCGATCCGCTGAATGATAAAGAGGTTTATGCCAAGCGGAGGATGAACGAGCCCTATTTCCACCACCATCAGCGCCAGGATGCCGAACCAGATCGATTTGGCTTCCATAGGCATACCGTAAAAGTCGAGCCCAATAATCATCGGATAAAAAATCGGGATCGTTAATAAAATCATAGCCAGAGAGTCCATGACGCAGCCAAGCAAGACATAAATGGCGATGATAGTAATCAAAATCAGCAAAGGTGGCAGTCCGCTGTTTTGAACCCACAGCGCTAGTTGCACCGGCATTTGCGTGAGCGCCAACCCGGTGTTGAGGACGTCGGCGCCGAGCAGCACGAGAAAGATCATCGCGGTCGACGACGCGGTGCCGATAACACTGGCTTTAAAGCCAAGCCAGCGTAGGCCATTGCGTACGGCGAGCGCGCCTGTCGCGGCGGCGCCGAATGCCGCGGCTTCCGTCGGATCGGCCCACCCGCCATAGATGCCGACAACGACGACCAGAAACACAAGCAGTACCGGCGCGGCCTCTATAAACGCGAGCATACGACGACCGAAACTCAGCGACTCGCCGGCCGGGCCTGCACTCGGGTCGCTGCGCACATAGAGCGCGATGACGATAAAGTAGCCCAGCGTCGCGATGATGCCGGGGATGACCGCCGCGACGAATAACTTGCCGATCGATTCTTGTGTCAAAAGCGCGTAAATGACCAACGGCACTGATGGCGGAATGAGAATGCCTAGCGTGCCCGAGGCGGCCAAGGTCCCGGTCGCGAGCCGGCCGGAATAGCCATGCGCCCGCAATTCCGGCAGCGCCACTTGACCCATCGTCGCCGCAGTCGCCAGAGACGAGCCGCAAATCGCGCCGAATCCGGCGCAAGCGCCTACCGCCGCCATGGCAAGGCCGCCGCGCCAATGGCCAACACATGCGGACGCGAAGCGGAACAGCGTTTTCGACAAGCCGCCGTGAGTCGCGAACTGTCCCATCAAAACAAAAAGTGGCAGCACTGCGAGATCGTAATTCGACAACCTCGCATAAATCAGATTATTCAATGTATAGAGCAGCGGCTGTAAATTGCCATTGTTCATGATAATCAGCGCGGCGGCGCCGGCGATTAACATGCCGACGCCGACATGCACGCGCAGCACAAGCAGGAGCATCAGCCCGCCGAAAATCCAGGCGCCGATCTCGATCGGGTTCATGAGGTTTGTTTCCGGGCTCGGAATAAGCCAACCGCCCGATAGGCGGCGCACAGCACGGTTAGCGCCAAGCTCGGCACCATGAGCGCCGTCGGGATCCACAGCGGCACCGAAAGCAACGTGGAAACTTCGTGTGTCTGCGTGAGTTGGTAGGCCGCGACCGACGTCCGCCACGTCAGCAAGGCAAAGACAATTGTTAGCATGACGTGGCCGACACTATCCAGGGCGCGTCGAACGCCGGCCGGAAGCCAATTCGTAAACGCCTCTACCTTAATATTGTGATCGCCGATTTCACAAATCGGGAAAAACGCGGCGCCGCAAATCGCGATGCCCATTTGCATAATTTCTACCGAGCCTTGAACCGGCCTCGAAAACAGTTGCAAGCCAACGATAGAAACCAAAGCCATCGCAATCAACGCGACGATTGTCACACCGGAAAAGACTGCCAGGGCGACCGCGGCCGCATTCAGAACGCGGCCGGAAAAGTCATGGTTATCGACTTCGGCCTCGACTTCTCCATCGAGGCCGACCGTCGTGTCATTACTAATCTGCAAGACTATTCACGGTGTTATTTGTTATTATGTTTTTCAGCGATTGCGCGCAGTTCCGATACCAGCTTGGCGCCGTCCATACCATCGACATTATAGCTCTTGATCCAGTTCGCTTCGACGGTAGCAGTTGCCTTGCGCATGGCTTCGTAAGTCTCATTCGAGACTTCCTTGACCATGTGACCATTTGCGATTGCCTTGTCGCGGGCGCCCGCTATGGCCAGGTCCCATGCTTTGCCCGCGGCCACGACTAAAGGCGTACCGCTGTTTTCGTCGATCACTTTCCTAAGGTCGGCCGGAAGCGAGTCGTATTTCTGTTTGCTCATCAGCAACGCCAACGTCGTCAGCTTGAGTGCAAGCTTATCGTACGGCATCTCGGTGTGATACTTGGTGACTTCGTCGATCTTCGCGGCCGGGACCAGTTCCCACGGGGACATCGCGCCATCAACGACACCCTTGGAGATCGATTCGGCAATTTGGCTCGGCGGTAGATTGACCGGCGTGCCGCCAAATTCCTTCAATACTTCCGCGGAACTGCGCGTGGCGACGCGTAGTTTTTCGTTCTTGAAATCCTCCATCGTTAGCATCGGCTTGTTCGCCGTGCTGAAAATCTCGCCGCCGCCGCTCCACATGCCAAGCACTTTGTAGGCGGCGAATTCCTTCTGATCATACTTCTGATAGAAATCCCATATCGTCAGCGCGCCGCTGGTACCGCCCGCCGGCACGGTAAACGGTACGCCGACGGTCTCGATCGTCGGGAAACGGCCTGCCGCGTAGCCCGGCACGGTCCAAATAATGTCGGCCACTCCGTTGGTGAGTTGGTCGATCAACTGCGGCGGCGTGCCGCCAAGCTGCATCGACGGATAAATCTGACACTTCAGCTTTCCGCCCGAGCCCTTGCTGATTTTATCGCACCAAGGCTCAAGGACGTTTTTTTGGAAATTCGAAACCGCCGGCAAGAAATGCGACACCTTAAGCGTCACTTCTTGTGCGTTGACTGGAGGCGCGGCGGTCAATAGCACCGCGCCGCAAAATATAGCGTAAAATTTCATCCTATCCTCCCTCGCTTATTTGTTTTTCACACCGACTCGCCGTTCGGCCACCCTGGCCTCATTATCAGGTTAGCGGTCGCCACATGCGCTATAGCGAAATATTATTCGCTGTATCGAAGTAACGTCTCTCCTCGTGAAATGTCAAGCCGAGGCAGCCAACGGCGACGACGTTCCAGTTCGGCTAAGCCAAAATTAGCTCCCGCGCCCCAACTGGAAGTAGGGACGGCGGTCTCGCCGCACGAGGCAACTCCGAACTCAGACAAAAACACAGCTATTACTTTTGGGCAGCGCCGGCTCCAACTCTTTCTGCCAAGTCCGCGGCACGGCGACACGCATTTCGAGCGCCATCTGCCCGTAGGCTTTGCCTTGCGGGTCGATGCGGCGCGATGCCATGCCGCCGCCGCCCAAAGCATTATCGACGAGAAAATTCATCGCATTCAATCCGGGCGCTTCAAAACGCCTAATCGGCCCGCTTGCCAGATGACCGAGTTGCGCCAGTATTTTCTCCGGTGTCACTTCGCGGCGCAGCAAAGGCAAATATTTCGGCTGCCTGGCGATTATCGCGATATTCGAGCTATCGCCTTTGTCCCCCGAGCGCGCATAAGCCAGTCGGCTCAATGGCACCTCGATAGTCGGTTCGTTTGAGATCGGGGCTACTTCACCGGCAAACTGCACGCGAACCGGTTGCTCTTCGCCGAGCGGCACTTCGACCGCGGTGACCGGACCGTCGCCGATCTGCAGCTTCGGCTTGCCCAGGCGGGCTTTGTCGATAAAAAAGGTGAACAGGCGCACAATCGGAATAACTTTCGGTCGGCCAGAGAAGATGCCGGTCGTCCCCGGCGCGAAACTGATTCCGATAGAGCCGACTTCGCGGGCGAAAATTTCCAGTGCATCGCGATTGGCGTGGTCAACCACGACACGCAGAACCACCTCGCGGACCAAACGCGCTTGCGAATTCTTGCCATAGGACGTCTCGGCGCCAAGAACCTCGATATGCGTCGCGGTGAAGTCGGCAATGTTCTGCGCCCGGAAATTCATACGCGCGCGCGCAATCAATGCCTCGCCGGTGCGCTCAGCCTTCAGGGCCGCTCGCGGACCGACGATCGAAACCAACGCGGTGGCGCGATAGCCGTCCTGATAAGTGGCCGAAACCTTATATTGGCGGCTCGGCGCGCGACCGCTAGCATTTTCCACTTTGACTTTGTCGGCGCTTATTTGGACCAGATGCACCTGTGAGAAATCGGCGGTCACGTCAGGCAAAGCGTAGGAAGCTGGATCGCCGATTTCGTACAGCGCCTGTTCGGCGATAACGCCGGGCTCTATCAGACCCCCGGTGCCGTCCGGCTTTAATATCACGAAGCTACCATCGGCGCGGCACTCCGCAATCGGATAACCAATGTTGTGCCAATCCGGCACCCGTTCCCAATCCGTGTAGGTTCCACCGACCGCTTGTGGGCCGCATTCCAGAAGATGCCCCACCAAACTGCCGGCGCCGAGATGCGTATAATCGGCGGCCTTCCAGCCGAACTCATGCATTAAAATACCCAGCGCCAGCGCGCTATCGGCGCATCGGCCGGTGATGACGATATCGGCGCCGCCATCGAAAGCGGCCTTGATCGGGATGGCGCCCAGGTAGGCATTCGCGGTCAATAATTTTTTCGGCAGCGGATCGTTTGAGACGGCCTCGCGCGTTTCGGCACGCAGTTCCTCGATCAGCGGCATGACGTCGTCGCCTTCGACCATGGCGACGCGCAGCGAAAGCCCCAGCTCGGCAATGACGGCTTCGAGCGCACGCTTGCAGCCCGACGGATTGACGCCGCCGGCATTGCTCGCGACCTTTACGCCGCGCTTGGCCAATTGCGGCAGCACGCGCTTTAGGTAATCGACAAAATCCGATGGGAAACCGGCGTTCGGATCTTTCATTTTCGCTCGGGCCAAAAGCGACATAGTCACCTCGGCGAGATAATCCATCATAAGATAATCGACGCCAGCGCCCAGAAGCTGCGGCAACGCGCCCGGGCTATCACCCCAAGCGCCGGAAGCGCCGCCAATTCGAATTATCTTTTCAGCCACCGTCCTACTCACATTTCCACTTTGGCGGTCGCCGCTCGTTGAAGGCGGCGATTCCCTCGGCTGCATCCGACGTCATCGACATCACCGATATCGATGTCTCCGCAAAGGCAAGCGCTTCCGCAAAAGCCATCGTTTCCATCGCAGCGATGGCGTATTTCCCGCGCTTCAAAGCTACCGGCGACATATCCAGCAGTTTTGCGGTTAGCGCGCCGACGCGCGCGTCCAGTTCGTCATAAGGCACGACATAGTTGGCAATGCCGATTTCGCGCGCGCGCGCGGCATCAATCAGCTCGCCGGTCAGGCACAGCTCGTTGACATGCCGCGCGCCGATCATTCCGCGCAAATAGACCAGCACTTGCATCGGGAACACGCCGACTTTGGCTTCCGGCAAACCAAAGCGGGCGTGGTCGGCGACGACGACGAGATCGCACAGCGACATCAAACCCATACCGCCGGCGACGCAATCGCCATTGATGCGGCCTACGATCGGTAACCCAATATTTCTCACCAGGCGTGCAAGCTTGCCGAAATCGGTCAACGGTTCGTCGAGGCCGAAAGTAAAGGTGCCGGTGCCGCCGGTTAGGTCGGCGCCGGCGCAAAACGCCTTACGGCCGACGCCCGTCAACACGACGCAGCGTATTGACGTATCCTGCTGCGTTGCGACAACTGCCTTTTCGATTCCAGCAATGACGTTTTTGTTGATCGCATTGCGACGTTCTTCGCGATTGATCCAAATCCAGAGGCTCCCGCCGCGCCTTTCGGTCTTGATTTCCGATATCGCCTCGCTGTCGACCATACGTCGCGCGCCCTTCTCTAGGCCGATGAGGAAAATTGGTGGTCTGCAAAACAATCGACGTCGGCTCGACGATTAGCCTAAAGTCGGGAACCGCTTTACGCTAAAGCGAAGCATTTTTCAGTACAGCGTAAATTATTTAAGGGATGAATCGATTTCAAGTCAAGCAGATCGCACATTGTCATGGGTGACTTGTACCCCAATGGGCGCTAAAGGGGTGTTTTAGGCATTTCTCATGGCGGTTGATCGGAGGCCGCTGGAGGTGTTGCAGACGGTTGCTTCGCCACGGCGAACAGGGCTATCTCGGTTGAGGCGTTTTTTGCGCGAGGCATAATGTCTAAAATCGTCGACCGCACTTTGGACTTTCTCGAGATGTTTGCCCGCGAAAAGCGACCGCTGGTGCTGTCCGAAATCGCCAGGCATTTGGATATTCCAATATCGAGTTGCCACGATCTCGTTCAGGCCATGCATGCCCGCGGATATCTCTACGAATTGGCGCCTCGCGCCGGCTATTATCCGACTTTGCGCCTGCAGTTCCTTGGCAAGGAAATCGGCGACAACGATCCAGTCGTGTTGCGCGCCGAATTGATCCTGAGGTCGCTCCGCGACACTCTTGACGAGTCGGTGCTTCTCGCCAAGGCGAACGGCGTGAACGCGAGCTATCTGCTCGCGCTTGAATCCAAGCATCCGTTGCGATTTCAGGCCAAGGTCGGCGATGAAGTCCGTAGCGTTTATGCAACCTCCGGCGGCAAGGCAATCCTTGGGAATCTAGATGACCGCGGGCTCGAAGCCTACTTCAAGACGATAACACTTAAGCCGCTGACAAGCCGGACCATCGCCACCAAGGCGGAATTGCGCCGCAACGTCGAATTGAGTCGAAAGCGCGGCTATTATCTCAATCAGGGTGAAAGCCTGGAAGGCGTTACGACGATATCATCAACTTTCCGCTGGAACACGGCACTTTTCATTGTGACCATCGCGGGCCCGGCTTCGAGACTGGATCAAAAGCTCGATCAAGCGATATCGATGTTGACGAATGTTTGTGCGCTTTTGGAATCGCAACCCGAAACCGCCCAGCGGGCGCGGACCTGACATTTAATCGAAGCACTTTGCGATCCAAGGGATTTATTCGCCAGGCTACTATCTCGCCTTTTTGGGCGCCAGCGGTCCGGACGGACCCAACACTTCCGCATTGTGTTCGCCGAGGGTGGGCGCGAGCCGGCGAATCGACGCCGGCGAGCAGCTGAATTCGACAGGGAAGCGTGCCACCATCACGCGGCCTTCGCTGGGATGGTCCTTCGTCTCAAAGAAATTCACCGCTTGCAGATGCGGGTCCTGCGTTAATTGCTCGATGGAATTTACCGGGCATGCCGGAATGTCGACTTTATGGAGGATTTCGAGCCATTCTTTATTCGTTTTCGCCGGCAAATGTTCGGAAAGGTAACGGCCGATCACCTCTGCATTCTGCGTGCGCGACTCCTGGCTGCGGAACCGCGGATCGGTATCCAGCAGATCCTGACAGCCGACCAGCTTGGTGAATTCGCGCCAGTGTTTGTCGGTATAAACGACAATAGCAAGATGGCCGTCGCGGGTCGCATAAGGCCCGCGGTTGCGCGACATCAGCCGTTTATAGCCCATCGGGCCTTCCGGCGGCACAAAGACTGCGCCGCCCATGTGATCGGCCAGGACGAACTGCGCCATCGTCTCCAGCATCGGTACTTCGATGGCTTGGCCCTCGCCGGTTTTCTCACGAAAATAAAGCGCACTGAGAACCGCGTTGACGACGTATAACCCAACGACGCGGTCGCAAATATTGATCGGGGCATAGCGCGGCGCGCCATCGACGACGCCGAACAGGCCGGCGATTCCGGAGGCCGCCTGCATCAGATCGTCGTAGACAGCTTTGCCGGAGTCAGGCCCGCCGGATCCATAGCCGACCGCCGAGCAATAAATTATGCGCTTATTGGCTGCCTTGAGGGCTTCGTAATCGAGACCGAGTCGCGTCAAACCTTGCGGCCGGACATTCGATACGACGACATCAGCCTTGTTGGCCAGGGCCAGCAATGCGGCTTTGCCTTCAGTGGTTTTCAGATCGAGTACCACACTGCGTTTGTTGCGGTTGGCTAGCAGGAACATCGGCCCCATGCCTTCGTGCCGCCAAGGCCCGATCAGCCGCATCGTATCGCCGGAAGGCTGCTCGATTTTGACAACGTCCGCACCAAGGTCACCGAGCGTCTGTGTCGCCGACGGTCCCATGACAACGGTCGTCATATCGAGAACGCGGACGCCGCGCAGCGGTCCGGTCGCCGGCATTGCTTCATCGGGCCAGATCTCTGTCGATTTATCGGCCATGTACGTTTCTCGCCCAATTCGCGGTTTCGTTCGGTCAAACACCGCCCAGGCGGACGCCCTACCGAAACGGCTTAATTCGGACCAAAGGCGTCACTACATTTCGCTAGCCCGATACAGTATACGAGCGAACGATCTATCGGCTGATCGGCACAGCGCTGTCAAGGCGCCGCCCGCGTCTCAAGCGCCTGCAAAGCGACCCAATACGTCGGAAGAGTAGCCAGATCACCGCGCAACTGGCAGGTCTTGACAGCCGATTGTCGGCGCTGCAAATTCGCTCATACGGAATTATTTTCGTATACCTGAAGTGCTGGTAACCGCTTTGCCTGCATTTCTGCTGCCGCAAAACAAAGGCGTTGATCGCGCGCTTAAATGCGCGGTCTGGGGCCGTTAGACTCTAAAAATGGGGGAGGATGAGAAATGCGCAAAAAGAATTTGATGACACCGTCGTGCCAGATATTTAGCAGAATTTTCGCGCTGCTGATTTTCACGGCAATTGGAACCGCCGCTCAGGCGTTTGATTTAAGCAGTCCCGACGTTGGGGCGAACATACCGTTCTCGAATAAATTCGTTTTCAACGGTCTGGGCTGCAAAGGCGAAAATCTGTCACCCGCATTGACCTGGAAGAATCCTCCCGAAGGCACAAAAAGCTTCGCGCTGATGGTTCACGACCCCGACGCCCCGACGGGCGGCGCTGGTATCTGGCATTGGGTCGTCATCAATATTCCGGCGACGACGACCGGATTGGAACAAGGCGCCGGCACCGGCGATGGCGCCAAGCTGCCGTCCGGAGCCAAGCAGATCAACAATGACTATTTTGGTATGACTGGCAATCCCGGCTGGGGTGGTCCCTGCCCTCCCAAGGGCGCCAAGGCGCATGATTATAACTTCACGCTTTATGCGCTGAAGGTCGAGACGCTTAAGCCGCCGCCGGCCGCGACAGCCTCGCAAGTCGGCTTCATCATCAACTTGAACGCCATCGGCAAGGCCAAGATGACGGTGCCGTTCGGAAGAACCGAATAAATCATCCCCACCAATTGGGGTTGGATGTTTGTGGCTCTGATAATTTTGCCGCAGGCGCCAACTCAATGCTTGGAGACAACCAGATGAACTCCGGCAAACTACTACTCAGAGAACAACGCCATGAAATATGTTCTGCGGCCAGAAGATGTTCCGTCGTATAGCCCGGCAAATCACAGCGGCACCAAGAACTACCGCATGGTCGCGCCCGGCGTTAACGGCGCTAAATACATGGAAATCATCTACGGCGACATCGAGCGTCACGAAGGCGCAGTCGCACATATGCATCCCGACCTCGAACAGGCCACTTATGTGATCGAGGGTGAAGCAAAAGTAGAAGTCGGCGGCCAGAAATACCACGTCAAAGCGGGTGATTTATTGTTTTTTCCGTCCGAGGTTTATCACGATATTCAGGTGATCACCGAACGAATCAAACTGCTTGTAATTTATTCGCCGCCCTATGGCGAAGTCCCGAGCAAGGTCGTCAAGAAAACGCAAGACCGGGTGTTATAGTAGCGCACCGGCGGAGCCGCTTGTGCGCAGGAACACTCCGCGACAATAACAACTCACAGAGCGTCTTGATGACATCGGTCCCGTGCGCTTTGGATCTCACGCGCCCTGTTTTCTGCGCGTCATCATACGTTCGTTTCCGTTGCCCGTGGCACGCCCCGTCACTAGAACGCCACTCGTCACGCGCCGGCTGCACTTCAGACGATGCCGGATTTTCGCTAATTTGCGCTTACGACGATCTGGCACTGTGACGGCCCAGAAAGGCAGCCTCACACGGGCGATCGGCCGCGAACGCCCATGCACGACCCTGCATACTCCCCAAAACCTTCCCAAAAACCGGGTGCGGGAGCTTGCAAATTCACCTAAGTTATTGATTTAACTGGCGCTCCCTAGGGGACTCGAACCCCTGTTTTCGCCGTGAGAGGGCGACGTCCTGGGCCGCTAGACGAAGGGAGCTTGGGCCAAGCCGTTACGGTTAGCCTCCATCACCGGCGCGTGCAACCGTCAAATTCTCGAACGGGAAAGCGGTTCGCCTAGGGCGCTTTGGTGATCCGTGCGCCACCCAATGCTTTGAGCGTATTGAGGTCGTAGCTGCGCAATTCAAGCGCGCCATTGATCTCGACGGTTAGCACAATGCGGCCATCGCCGACCGCGCTCGATATGACCTTGGCGCCGGGGGGTAAGCCCGCCGAAACACTTGCCTGCGCTTGGGCAACTTGCGGCGCCCTTCCCTCCAGGTGAAAAACGCGATAGCCGATGACGCCTAGCACCACCGCGACCGCGACGAAGGTGGTCGCGCTCGCGATCAACATCAGCCGGCGCACTTGCGCCAGCGCGCGCGCCTGTTCGGGATCGAGTGGTTTTTCATCGTCGGACATAAAGCGAGCCTATGACGGAGAGCGCGACCGAGACAGTCACGATTGCCGCGGAAGAAGCCGGCCAACGCATCGACCGCGTGCTGGCCGCGCGTATTCCTACGCTGTCGCGCTCGCGGCTGAAAGCGCTGATCCTGGATGGCCAAGTCAGCATCCAAGGAGCGCTGGAAGCGCGCAAGATCGATGATCCGGCTGCCGCCGTCAATTCTGGCGATATCGTCATGGTCAATTTGCCGCCGGCGCAAGAGGCCAATCCCAAGGGCGAGGATATCCCGCTTAGCATCGTCTACGAAGACAACGACCTGATCGTGATCGACAAGCCGGCCGGCCTGGTCGTGCATCCATCCGCCGGCCACGATACCGGCACGCTGGTGAATGCGCTGATCGCGCATTGCGGCGACAGCCTGTCGGGCATCGGCGGCGTCAAACGGCCCGGCATCGTGCATCGGCTCGACAAGGATACCACCGGGCTTTTGGTGGTGGCCAAGAACGACCGCGCCCACAAGGCGCTCTCCAAGCAGTTCGCCGATCATGGCCGCGAAGGCCCGCTCAAGCGCGGCTATCTGGCTTTCGTCTGGGGCGCACCCGACCGGCCCAAAGGCACGATTGACGCACCGCTCGACCGTCACCCGTTTTCCCGCGACAAGCGCGCCGTGCGTCCAGATGGCCGCCAAGCCATCACCCATTGGCAGTTACTGGAGACCTTCAAAGGCAAAGACGGCAAGCCCGTCGTCAGCCTGATCGCCTGCACTCTAGAAACCGGCCGCACCCACCAGATCCGGGTTCATATGGCCCATATCGGCCATCCAATCCTGGGCGACGCCACTTACGGCACTGGTTTCAAGACCAAATCCGGCCTTTTGGGCCCGCAAGCCAAAGCCGCCGTGGAGGGCCTTGGCAGACAGGCTTTGCATGCTTATTTACTGGCTATTGAACACCCCGATTCCATCGCTTCTGGCCAGAACCTGGAGTTCCATTCGGAACTACCGGGCGACTTGGCTCGTTTACGTGATGCCCTGGTCGCGAATGGCAACGATTCAAGGCCAGAACGCTCTAAATAGATCAACCAACCCAATGGCTTGGTCGCATGCGGCAACGCATGGCTGGGTCACGGCGACGTGACGGCGAGATGCTTTATTTCACCACCCCGGTCCATTATGCTGCAGTTGCGAAAGCGCGCTGTCGGCTCGGGGAGCGATAGCGACAACCGCCTGCCGATCCGTCGGGGGCAAACGTAAGGAGGGCGCTATCATGGCCCGTTCCGCCGCAATGCCGGCACTCAAGGCCGAATCCGGCCTCTCTCACTACCTGGAAGAAATCCGCCGGTTCCCGATGCTGGAACCGCAGGAAGAATACATGCTGGCGCGCAGCTGGCGTGAGCACGGCGATCGTGACGCCGCTCATAAACTCGTCACCAGCCATCTGCGTCTCGTGGCCAAGATCGCCATGGGCTATCGCGGCTATGGCTTGCCGATTTCCGAAGTCGTGTCCGAAGGCAATGTCGGGCTGATGCAGGCGGTCAAACGCTTCGAGCCCGAGAAGGGCTTTAGGCTCGCGACTTACGCCATGTGGTGGATCAAGGCCGCGATCCAGGAATACATCCTGCGTTCGTGGTCGCTGGTGAAAATGGGCACCACCGCCAACCAGAAGAAATTGTTCTTCAACCTGCGCAAGGCCAAGAGCAAAATCTCCGCGCTCGAGGAAGGCGACATGCGGCCCGATCAGGTCAAGCTGATCGCCAAGCGCCTCGGCGTCACCGAGCAAGATGTCGTCGATATGAACCGGCGTCTGGGCGGCGACAGTTCGCTCAACGCGCCGATCCGCGACGATGGCGAGAGCGGCGAATGGATGGATTGGCTCGTGGACAACCAGCCAAGCCAGGAACGCGTGCTGGCCGATCACGAGGAAAGCGACAACCGTCACAAGGCGCTGATCTCGGCGCTCGACGTGCTCAACGAACGCGAGAAGCGCATCTTCGAGGCGCGCCGTCTTGCCGACGATCCGATCACGCTCGAGGATCTCGCCACCGAATTCGGCGTCTCGCGCGAGCGCGTGCGCCAGATCGAGGTGCGCGCTTTCGAAAAGGTGCAGAAGGCGGTGAAAAACCGCATCGCCGTGATGGAACAGCCGGGTGGCACTGAGGCCATCGAGTCCGCGACGATGCATTAAGTTCGGCATCGATTTCGTCACACACAAAGTTAGATGGCCGGGACATTGTCCCGGCCATTTTTGTTTTCGAACATGCAAAAGCGCCCGTGTTTTTTACCGGCCCCGGGTAGGCCGTCTTCCAACTTTGCCCGCCCTCGAAATCCGAGGGCGCGCGGAACGCCAAGGGTCCGGATGGACCCACGCGCCTCGACGCCTCGCGACATCGAGGCTTGTCGAAGCAGTTAGAAACGCAAGTCCACCAAACCAATGGCGTCCCGCGCGCGGTGTTTATAGGTTTGCTCCGCGCCGGTCTCGGTGGGAGACCCGTTCGTTCGCTGCGCCCGTTACAGACGCCACGACGCTCCACCGGCGGACCCCGGCCACTCGGCCTGGCATGCGCTGACAAGCATGCAGATCGGCCTACCGGGCCGTCAGGGGGGCCTGGCGTGCGGACTGCACGCCGGACTCGACGCGGCTTGGACCGCCGGCGGGGAATTCTGCGTCGCATCTCCAACGCCCCCAACCGGCCACCGCGTCCCGCCTCAGCATCTGGAGTGCTGATCAAACGCCCCTCGGTAGTCGAGGCGGGATGACTGGAATATAGACCTAGTATGGGATTTAAGTCAAGAGGCTTTTCGAAATTATTTCCGCTCGTCCCGCGCAAGCGGGAATGAGCGGAATCATGGCAGGCGGGAGATTAGGCCCCGGCTCCGCTACTCGCCCCAGGCGCGGAAGGCTTCCTCGAAGGCGCGGGCGCCGGGGCTGCCTTTTTCGATTGCGAGAATAGCGCGTTTGCCGCTGGTGTAGACGATCGGGATGTCGAACCAGTCGCGTTCCTTGAGCAGCTGGATATTGCGCTGGACATCGACATCGACGGCGGAAAGGCCGATCAGGAAATAGCCGTTGGTCACCTTGACGGCGAGGCCGGCCAGCGGCGCGCCGCGCGCCTGCTCGGTCTGCTTCATCAGCACGCCCGGCACATTGGCGATGCCGCCTTCGGCGAAATCGGCGCCGAGGGTGAACATGATCTCGATGGTGTGGCTTGCCGGCAGCGCCTTGTCGGTGTTGCGGCGGAGCGACCAGGTCATGCGCAGATGGCGCTCGGGAATCTCGACATCGCAGCGCACAGCGAGTTCGGGCGCAAGGCCAGGCCCGGGCGATACCGTCTCGGTGCGCCAGATGGCGGAGCCGACGTAACGCTTGCCCTGCGGATCGTTGGGATCCTCGTCATAGAGCACGACCTTTTGCGCGACGGCGGCGGCCGGCGCATTGGCGGAATTGCCGGCGGTGTCGCCGCCGCCAATGCGGTCGGCGATCTTGGGCCGCCCCGCCGGTTGGGCGGCTTCCGTCGGCTTGGGCGCGCTGGCCGGGCTACGCAGGTTCGCCACCATCGATACGATCGCGTGGCGCTGCCAATAAGCTCCGCCGGCGAGCCCGCCGAGCACCAACAGCAACAGCACGAGCTTGATAAGGCGGCCATAAGAGCGCGGCGGCCGCGCATAGCTCTCTTCGTCGCCGCCATAATGTGGCTGCGGCGGCGGCGCCCAACCGCGCTCAGGCGGCGCGGCAAGATCGCCGGTCTGTTCGCCATAATGCGGCGGGTCCTGCGACACGGCGCGCTCTGCCGGCGATTCAAGCGGGGGCTCAAAGGGCTCGGCCGCGGGCGGCTCGAAATGAGGATCACTGACGCGGCCGGTGTCGCCGAAATTCGGCTGATCGCCAGGCACCGCATCGTAAGTCGCGCGCGCCGAACGATTGGCGTCGGCGGCGGCATCGCCGAGGCCTTGCACTTCAGCCACGGTGTCGCGGAAATCGCGCAAGCCCTGGTCGCGCAGCGATGGCCGCCCGTCGTCGCCTTCGTCTGCGTCGGCCCGCAGGCGTTTGGCGGCTTCCGCCTCCACTTTGCGGATCGACTCTTCGAGCGCCAGCCGCTCGCGCGTGATGTCGGATTCATCGAGCGCCGGTTCAACCCCGCGCAACTGGGCGACCAAGGCGCTGCGCGCGCGCTCATACAAGGCACGGCGGTTCTCGCCGGTGTTCTTGTCGAGACCGGAAACGGCGCGGACGATCAGGGGGTAATAGTCAGCCATTGCGCGTCTACTTCACTCTCATTCGTGTCTTTGTCATGGTCTGCCGGCGGAGCATCTTATCGCAATCATGCGCGTTCATATTTCAAACGGGTTGGTCATCAAGATGGTGTCCTCGCGCTCGGGGCTGGTCGAAAGCAACGCCGCCGGGCAACCGACCAGTTCCTCGATTCGCCGCACGTATTTTATCGCCTGGGCCGGCAATTGCGCGAAGGAACGCGCGCCCGCGGTGGGCTCTTTCCAGCCGGCAATCGTCTCATAGACCGGCTCGACGCGCGCCTGCGCCTGCTCGCCGGCCGGCAGATAATCGAGCTCGCGGCCGTCCAGCCGATAGCCGACGCAGACCTTGAGCTCGTCGAAACCGTCGAGAATATCGAGCTTGGTGAGCGCCAGCCCGTCGATGCCGCAGGTCCGCACGGTTTGGCGCACCAGCACGGCATCGAACCAGCCGCAGCGCCGAGCGCGGCCGGTCACCGTGCCGAATTCGCGGCCGCGCTCGCCCAGCGTCTTGCCGATGATATTGTCCATCTGGTCGGTGGGAAATGGCCCGAGGCCGACACGCGTGGTGTAGGCCTTGCAGATGCCGAGCACGTAATCGATGGCGTTCGGCCCTAGCCCTGAGCCGGTCGCCGCCTGCGCGGCCACGGTGTTGGATGAGGTGACGTAGGGATAAGTGCCATGGTCGATGTCCAGTAGCGCGCCTTGCGCGCCTTCGAACAGAATACGCTTCCCCTCGCGCCGCTTGCCATCCAGCAGCAGCCAGACACTATCCATATAGGGCAAGACCTTGGGCGCGACGGCGGCGAGATATTCGTAGATGGCTTTGCCATCGAGTTCGGGAAGCGAGAGGCCGCGGCGCAGCGCATTGTGATGCGCGAGCAACCGCTCGATCTTTTCGCCGAGCGCCGGCAGATCGGCGAGATCCATGAAACGGATGGCGCGGCGCCCGACTTTATCTTCGTAAGCGGGACCGATGCCGCGTTTTGTGGTGCCGATCTTGGACGTGCCGGCTTCGCGGATGGCGTCGAGTTCCTGATGCAGCGGCAGGATCAGCGTCGCGTTCTCGGCAATGCGCAGATTTTCCGGCGTCACCGCGACACCCTGTTTGCCAAGGGTGGCGATTTCGTCGAGCAGCGCCTGCGGGTCAATCACCACGCCGTTGCCAATGACCGACAGCTTGCCGCCGCGCACCACGCCGGATGGCAGCAGTGACAGCTTGTAGGTGACGCCGTCGATCACCAGCGTATGGCCGGCGTTATGGCCGCCCTGGAAACGGACGACGATATCGGCCTGTTCGGAAAGCCAGTCGACGATCTTGCCCTTGCCTTCGTCGCCCCACTGAGACCCGACTACCACGACATTCGCCATAACGACTTGTTCCTGCGCCGGTTTACGGACACTGGCGCCGGTGATCCCGGGCAGGTCCACATTCGGATAACGGATGCAGGGAGCGGAGGCAAGGCAAAGCCGCCGGCCCCTAAACCGGGCTCAACAGGCTGATATTACGGCCGTTTCGTTAGAAATGCAGCGGGCTTCTAGAAGTGAAGTGGCCTTGCGCTTTGCACCTGCGGCAGCGCTCGGACTTTGGCCAAGACCGCCTCGGGTAATTCGCCATCGATCTCGATCAGCGCCACCGCCGAGCCGCCCGGCGCTTCGCGCCCAACGTGGAAGGTGGCGATATTGATGCCGGCCTCGCCCAGCGTCGAGGAGAAGCGGCCGATGAAACCCGGCTTGTCGAGATTGGTGATGTAGATCATCGACGGCCCGAACTCGGCGTCCATGCGGATGCCCTTGATGTTGACGATGCGCGGGCGGCCGTCGGCGAAGACCGTTCCCGACACCGAACGCGTCTGCGCCTGCGTCACCACCGTAACCGTGATCAGGCTGTCGAAGTCACCCGCCATCTCGCGCGTGGTTTCTTCCACCACGATGCCCCGTTCTTTGGCGACGATCGGCGCCGACACGACATTGACGTCTTGCAGCATGGGTCGCAGCAGGCCGGCGACCGCGGCGGAAGTGAGTGCCCTGGTGTTCATATGCGCCACCGCGCCTTCATAAGTGAGCTGCACTTTGCTCAAGCCGGTTTCGGTCAACTGGCCGGCAAAAGAGCCGAGCTTCTCGGCCAGCGCGATAAAGGGCTTGAGCTTGGGCGCCTCCTCGGCGGTGATCGAGGGGAAGTTGACGGCGTTGGAAATGGCACCGCGCAACAGATAATCCGACATCTGCTCGGCGACCTGGAGCGCGACGTTTTCCTGCGCTTCCGAGGTGGCGGCGCCCAGATGCGGCGTCGACACCACATTGGGATGGCCGAACAGCACGTTCTCGGTAGCGGGCTCGGTGACGAAAACGTCGAAGGCGGCGCCCGCGACCTTGTTGGCATCGAGGGCAGCACGCAACGCAGCTTCGTCGACCAGGCCGCCGCGCGCGCAATTGATGATGCGCACGCTCGGCTTCATCTTGGCCAGCGCCTTGGCGTCGATGATGTTCCTGGTCTTTTCGGTGAGCGGCGTATGCAGCGTGATGAAATCCGAACGCTTGAACAAATCATCGAGTTCGACTTTCTCGACGCCGATATCGACGGCGCGCTCGGGCGACAGGAACGGATCGTAAGCGATCACCTTCATGCGCAGGCCGAGCGCGCGATCGGCCACGATCGAGCCGATATTGCCGCAGCCGATGATGCCGAGCGTCTTGCCGGTGATTTCGACACCCATGAACTTGTTCTTTTCCCACTTGCCGGCTTGCGTCGAGCGATCGGCTTCCGGGATCTGGCGCGCCAGCGCCAGCATCAGCGTGATGGCATGTTCGGCGGTCGTGATGGAGTTGCCGAACGGCGTGTTCATCACGATGATGCCCTTGGCCGTCGCCGCCGGGATATCGACATTGTCGACGCCGATGCCGGCACGGCCGATGACCTTGAGGTTTTTTGCCTTCTCAAGAATCTTCGGCGTCACTTTGGTGGCGGAGCGTATGGCGAGGCCGTCGAAACCGCCGATAATTTCGGCGAGTTTGTCTTTGTCCTTGCCGAGATTAGGCTGGAAATCGACCTCGATACCGCGATCCTTGAATATCTGCACGGCGGCCGGAGAGAGAGCGTCGGAAATGAGAACTTTGGGCATGGTCAGGCGGCCTTCGGCAATGCTGCTTTGGCTTCCGCGAAGGCCCAATCGAGCCAGGGCGTGAGCGCTTCGACGTCGCGCGTCTCAACGGTGCAGCCGCACCAGATGCGCAACGAGGCCGGCGCGTCGCGGTGATTGGCGATGTCATAGGCGACGCCTTCTTTGTCGAGCATCGCCTCGATCTGCTTAACGAAAGCGAGCTGCGCTTCGGCTGGCAATTTCGCCACCGCGGGGTCGGCAAGCTTGAGACAAACCGAGGTGTTCGAGCGCGTCGCCGGGTTCTTCGGCAAATGCTCGATCCATGGTGTGTGCGCCACCCAATCCGCTATGACTTTGGCATTGGCGTCGGCGCGGGCGCGCATGGCGCGGGCGCCGCCGGCCGCTTTCGCCCATTGCAGCGTGTCGATGTAGTCCTCGACACAGAGCATCGAAGGCGTATTGAGCGTCTCGCCAGCGAAAAGGCCTTCGATCAGCTTGCCGCCTTTGGTCATGCGGAAAATTTTCGGCATCGGCCACGCCGGCTTGTAAGTCTCCAGCCGTTCGACCGCGCGCGGCGACAGAATCAGCATGCCGTGCGCCGCCTCGCCGCCCATCGCCTTCTGCCAAGAGAAAGTGACGACGTCGAGCTTTGGGAAATCGAGATCCTGCGCGAAGGCGGCCGAGGTCGCGTCGCAAATGGTCAGGCCCTTGCGATCGGCTTTGATCCATTCGCCATTGGGCACACGCACGCCGGAAGTGGTGCCGTTCCAGGTGAACACCACGTCGGTATCGCCATCGACCTTTGCAAGTTCGGGAATTTCGCCGTACGGCACCTTGAGCACGGTGACGTTTTTGAGCTTGAGTTGCTTCTCGACATCGTTGACCCAGCCGTCGCCGAAGGATTCCCAGGCCAGCATGGTCACGGGCATGGCGCCCAGCATCGACCATAGCGCCATTTCAACCGCGCCGGTATCGGAAGCCGGTACAATGGCAATGCGGTAGTCGGCGGGGACTTCGAGGACTTCGCGGGTGAGATCGATGGCGCGCTTGAGCTTCGCCTTGCCGATCTTGGACCGGTGCGAGCGCGCGAGCACGGCGTCGGTAAGGGCTTGCAGACTCCAGCCGGGGCGCTTGGCGCAGGGGCCGGACGAGAAGTGCGGTATTGCCGGCCGCACGCCGGGCTTGGTCGCTGTCATGGTCTATCCTTCCAGATAGGTGCCTCCCGTTGGGGGGAGGTGTCCCACTGGCGGGGATAGGCGACTTATGCCGCCCGGTCAACAGTCACGATCTGGGATGGGGAACAACGCAGCGGCGCGGCCTATCGGACGCGAGCCTACGTCCGCAAGAAGACTAGAATTTGATACCGACGCCGACCCGGTATTGGTGTCGGTCCTGATGCCGCCAACCGGCGCGAATGCGACAAATTCCCATTCGGCGCGCAGGAACACATTGGGAAGCACCGCCACGTCCACGCCGAGCCCAACCATGAAACCGCCGACGACCGCATTATTTTTGCTGTTGGATTGCGTATCGGAGTTGGGACCGTAACTAGGCGGGTTGGCCGTGGTGCTGGTGCCGCTGTAGATCGTCGTCTCGGTGGTAGCGTAATTAAACCGGCCGGCAGCACCGCCGATCACGGCGTAAGGCAGGAACTGGCCCATTGCATAGCCCAAGCGGGCGCCGAAGGTTGCGTAGTCGATCAACTTGACCCGACGACTGCGCCGTGATGTCGATCGTGTTGGCGTAAGTATCCGACGTCGTGGAAATGCGGTTGATATGATCGCTTGCACTTGTTTGCAAGGATGAGACGCGATTGTAAGCGCCCTGGAACCCGATGACGAGTTGTTCCCACTGCATGTTGTAGCCGATGAAGCCGCCGTATTGGCGGCCGTTGGTCGTGGTGTTAGGCAGCGTCGTCCAGTTTGACGGAGCTAATTCACTTTCGATCGTCGTGTCGCGCAGACTATAGGCGATCAGCGAACTCGCGCTGTTGCCGAAGTCTGTATTCATGTTCGAGAAGCCGAATGTCGCGCCGAAATTGACGCCGTCCCACCGGCTGTAGCTTTGTGGGCTCAATGTGCCACGCAAGCCGGTCGTATCGAGCCAATCCGCCGAAGCGCGATCGGCAAAGGCCAGCGCCAGCAGAAATCCTGCCGCGCAGACGCCTAGCGGCCGCGCGCGGCGCCGGGCGCCGCGTTCGCCGCGCTTGGCGCTTGCGCTAGCGGATCTGGTCCAGATCATCGAAACTCCAACGCAGTCCGACTCGCACTTCATGCGCGTAAACATTCTTGAGCGTCATGGCTCCGTTTGTGTCGGACGCGGATTTGAGGTTGCCAAAATTGATGTAGCGGTAGCCGATATCGATCTGCGCGTTGGGCGCGACGTTGATGGCCACGCCAGCCATGGCGGCCCAGGCGAATTGCCATTGATCGTTCGACAAGCCGGCGGTGAACGGGGGCGCCACCGTGCTCTGGTAGTCGGACACGCGCATACGGGCGGCACCGGCGCCGGCGCCGATATAAGGAACGGTGCGGTACCAGGTGCCGAGATCGAGATAGCCGTTGAACAGCGCGCTCAGCCCGGAGACCTTGGCGGTGGTGTCACCCGAGGTCGCGACGGAGCCCTGATAGGACATCGGGGCGTAATAATCGACGGTGACGTCGGTGCGCACCCATTGGGTCTTGATGCCAACGCCCAGCCCGCCGGTCATGCCGTTGCCGAGCGTGTTGGAGGTTGGGTTGGGAAAGCCGAGCGCCGAATTCGCGCCGCCGATCTGGCCCCATTCGTAACCGATGTCGCCGCGCAGGTACCAGCCGGAATAAATGTCGGTGAATTGCGAGCGCGGGCGTTCCACGAGTGGCAGCGGCGCGGGCGCCAGCGTGTTCGGCATGTCCGCGGCCATGGCGGCCGTGACCTGCGCCGCTAGGATCGCGGCGGCGGCGGACAGCTTCAACCGACTCATCACCGCAATCCCTTTGCCGATACCGCCGGCACCTGCCGGCGGCAGTTGTTTTGCGCGTCCGTGAGACGATGCAGGAGAGAAGTTAAGGCTGGATTAACTATAAATTTTCACCATAACGGCCGGCCGTTAACCCGCGCGCACTAACCCTTGCTGCGCAACGGCGGCGGCGGCACGTAGACCGGCGGCGGCGGCGTATAGTAGTAGCGCGGCGGTGGCGCCGGCGTATCGCAGCAGGTCCAGCGCAGACCGAGCTTGATGTCCTGCGAATGGATATTGCTGAATTTGTAGGAATCCGGGTTGCAGCCGCCGACGCAATCGATGGTGTCAGTGATCGACCCGAGATTGAGATAGCGGTAGGCGAGTTCGACCTTGAAATTTTTGGTCACGTTGTAAGCAACGCCAGCATGCAACGCCCAGGCCGTATGCCATTCGCTGGTATCGCGGCCATAGCCGCGGCCCGACGTGAAGAGCCCAGTGTCGGTGAAATCGTTAAGCGTGTTGCGCGTGACGCCGATGCCGGCACCGACGAAGGGCGTGAGGCAATTCCAGGTGCCGAGATCGATATAGCCATTGGCCAGGAATACCCAGGAATTTAAATAGCCCTGGTACACATCGCCAAATGTGCCGCCGCCGAGCGTATAGCTGCCAACCGCGTTGACCGTGGTCTTGGCGCGATATTCGCCGGTGACATCGAAGCGCAGCCAATTGTTGAATTCGTAGCCGACACCGCCGCCGATAAAGAACGCATCGCCCATCGAGGAATGCTCGATAGCGAAGTTACTCGAATTGAGCGGGTTCTGGATAAATTCAAGCTGGTTGGCTTTCATCATGCCGATGCCGACATCGCCGCGCAGATACCAAGCCGAGGCATATTCCTCGATCACCTGCGGCGGCGACTGGATGTAAATCGGCTGCGGCGGCGGCGCGTAATCGGCGGCCTGCGCTGCGCCGGCTGCCAGCGAAACAGCCGACGCCAATCCCAGTATTGTAAGACGCGCAGCGAGCATGCACTCGTCCCCCATCGAATCCGCGGGGCTGGCCCAACGGCGAAAGATGCGGAACGATGGCAGTAAATCCTTAAGTGGCTCTTAACCTTGTTCTTTAACCACGCCGATTAACGAAATTACCGCCGAGGCCGCGGCCACGCGCGTAGCCGAAATGGATTCCGGCATAAGAGAACTAGCGATTAGGAAATTGTTAGTGAATTTGGCAGGGACGAATCAGCGCGCGCCGGCAAGCCAAATTCTACGCCTCACCGAGGCCTTTGGCGCGCTGCGCCCTGCGCGCCCAGTCGAAGCTGACGAGGCCCTCGGCCAAGGTGATCAGCGCGGCACGGCCTTGCGCGTCCTCGATTGCAAGGAATGCCTCCATCAAGCGCACGGCTTCGCGCATGCGTGGGTCGTCAGGGCTACCGGCGGGTGGCGCCGAGCCGGCCGCGTTGCCGGAAAAATCCCAGGTCGGCGCCCGGTTTTCGACAGGTTTCGAAGACATCCGCACGACATTATTGCCGGGCTTACAAGGAGGTTTGCGCA
>Ga0302320_10004237_pt1 | contig 32665 bp, 24 predicted proteins | sample Bog_T0_3_FD_202130 | JGI IMG/M metagenome (GOLD analysis project Ga0302320, IMG submission 202130) | Peat permafrost microbial communities from Stordalen Mire near Abisko, Sweden - Bog_T0_3 | ecosystem: Environmental > Terrestrial > Soil > Wetlands > Peat | place: Sweden: Abisko, Stordalen Mire... | reverse complement strand
GCTCCGCGAAAATTCGGCCGGGGCGCTCGAGACCGTCGCGGGAATTTCCTTTGTGCGCGCGGGTGAAGTCGTGCGCGCGCAGCCGCGCCCGCTTATCAAGAATCTCGACGATTTGCCGATGCCGGCGTGGGATTTGTTGCGATGCAGCGCTACGGCGCAGGCAGCCGCAATCATCCCGGCCTCGCGGCCATCGAGTCATCGCGCGGCTGTTTCGAGGCCTGCGATTTCTGCGTGCTGTGGCGCCAGATGGGCAATTTTGTTTCCGAACAAACGCGGCCTTTTGTCCGCTTCAAATCCGTCGCGCGGCTGCAAGCGGAAATCAAGATCCAGACGCGTGATTTTGGCCGCCGTCATCTGGGCTGGGTGGATCCGTGTTTCAACGCGCATCCGCGCCTTCCCGCCGAACTCTTTTCCCGCCTTGTCCGACATGGAATCTCTGTTAATATATCGTCTTTGTGAGCATCACCGAAGAAATCGCCAGGCGGCGCACGTTCGCCATCATCTCGCATCCGGACGCGGGCAAAACCACGCTGACGGAAAAGCTGCTGCTGTACGGCGGGGCGGTGCAACTGGCCGGCTCCGTCACCGCGCGCAAAAACCAGCGCGCGACGACGAGCGACTGGATGGAACTGGAAAAAAAGCGCGGCATTTCCATCAGTTCCACCGTGCTGCAGTTCGACTACGACGGCTTCCGCATCAACCTGCTGGACACGCCCGGCCACAAGGATTTTTCCGAGGACACCTATCGCGTGCTTACGGCGGTGGACGCGGTGGTGATGGTGATTGACGCCGCGAAAGGCATCGAGCCGCAAACGCGCAAGCTTTTCGAGGTGTGCCGGCAGCGCGGCGTGCCGATCTTCACGTTCATGAACAAGTGCGACCGGCCGATGAAAAATCCAATCGAGTTGATTGACGAACTGGAGCGGGTGCTGGGCATCGGCGCGTTCCCGGTGAACTGGCCCATCGGCGACGGGTTCGATTTTCGCGGGGTGTTTGACCGCCAGACGAACAAAATGCATCTCTTTGAGCGCACCGTGGGCGGCAAATTCCGCGCGCCGGTTTCCGTCGGCGGCGTGGATGACCCGGCGGTGCGCGGCCGCTTGGACGACCGGACCTTCCAGAAGACCGTCGAGGAACTCGAAATGCTCGAACACGCCGGCGAACTGTTCGATGATGCCGCCGTGCTCGCCGGCAAAAGCACGCCGGTGTTTTTCGGCAGCGCCAGCAACAATTTTGGCGTGCAACTGCTGCTGGACGGGTTTTTGAAACATTCGCCGCCACCCAAGCCGCGCGTGCTGGCCGGCCTCCAGATTTCACCGGAAAATCCGCAATTCAGCGGCTTTATTTTCAAGATCCAGGCCAATATGGATCCCAAACACCGCGACCGCATCGCGTTCATTCGCGTGTGTTCCGGGATATTCGAGCGCGACATGACGGTGCATCATTCGCGGTCGGCGAAAAGGGTGCGCCTCTCAAGTTCGCACAAAATCTTCGGCAATGAACGCGAGACGGTGGACGAGGCGTTTCCCGGCGACGTCATCGGCCTGGTTGGCCACGATAGTTTTGGCATCGGCGACACGCTCACCGCCGATCCCAGCATTCTCTACAAGGAAATTCCGCGTTTCACGCCCGAAGCGTTCAGTTATCTGCACAATCCCAACACGGCGAAATACAAACAATTCCGCCAGGGCCTGGACCAACTGTTGCAGGAGGGCGTGATTCAAGCGCTGTACCTCCGCAATTCCTCCATCAAAACGCCCTTGCTGGCCGCGGTTGGCCCGCTGCAATTCGAGGTGGTGCAGTTTCGCCTCGAAAGCGAATACGGCGCAGTCTCTCGATTGGAAGCGGCGCCCTGGACGGTGGTGCGCTGGCTGCCCACGAACATCCAGGAGGAAGATCTGGACGCGCTCTCGCTGCCGACCGGCGCGCGCCTGGCCTACGACATTGGCAAGAATCCCGTGGTGCTGTTCCAAAACGAGTGGTCGGCGAATTATTTTGGCGAGACGAACAAGGCCGCGACGCTGTCCGCGCTGCCGGTGCAGACGGCAAGAGAGTAGGATGGAGCGCGGGCGGCTCGCCCGCGTTTTTCTGGTTTGCGACCCGCGGTTGGAGCGCCGGTCTCCGAACCAGCCCGCTTCAAAATCTGCTCCATCGGGCCGGATCGGAGACCGGCTCTCCGCTGCCAGGTCAAACGTATTTGGGCGGAAACACCGGGCCGAGGTTGTGCTTTTGGAGCAGTTCACCGAACCTGGCAATGGCCCGCTTCTCATCCTCGGCCAGGTGGAAGTGGATGTGCCACTCGAAATAATCGCGCCGGAAATCCTCGTCGAACTCCTCGCGCGTTTCAATGATGGTGTCGAGCGAGTCCATGCCAAACCGTCTGGCTTCCTTGAGTTCCCGGCGCAGCTCGCGGTTCTCGATTCCGCGCCGCAACGCCCAAACGGCATAGACAAACGGCAATTGGGTTTGTTCCAGCCAGGCGGCGCCAAGGTCAAAGATTTCGTGCGTGTGCGGCGCGCGCTGGAATTCAATCGCGCGGTCGCCAATGAGCAGAACGAAGTCCTTTTCCGCGGCGGCGGCGTAATTTTCCAGCGACCGGAATTCCGGCCGCAACCCGCGCTCGGCCAGCAGCACTTTAAGCAAGTTCACGCTGGCCAGCGACGCGGGGTCGCAGAATATCTCCCGCGCCTCGTCGAGCGGCCGCTTGTGCGCGAGCAGCACACTGTACACCTCTCCGAGCGAGGCGATGGCCACGCCGTCGAGGATGTCGTACCGGTCTTGGAGGAGCACTTCGGTGATACTCACCAGAGCGGCATCCAATTCATCGCGCCGCAGCATTTCAGCAAGCTTGGCGGGCGTGGCGAAAATCAATTCGCTTTCAAGGCCGCGCGTGAGGGGCGCGGCATTCAAATACGGCACCGAGCCGATGCGAAAATTAGTCGTGTTTTCCAATGTCGCCGAGCCTACAAAATCCGTCCGCCGCTCACCAGCCGGAATCCACCGATTCCGCGTTTTCCAAATAAACCCGTTGATCGGAGCGCGGCGATCACGCAACTTCAATTTCCGACCGTTCAAAAGCTTTGTGCTTCGAAGCGGCGTAAGCGCCGCGCTCCAGTTTCGGCCTGTGCTCTGCTACCAACCCCGCAGCCACGAACTCACGGAGGTTTTATCGTGTCACATCGCTCCTGGCGTTATGTATTCGCCGCGAGCAGCTCGTTGACCTTGCTCATCACCTGGAAAGCGTCGGCCACGTAAAGCACGTCCGCCTTGCCGCGCGCCCAGCCGCAATTGGGATCCAGGCTGATGGCGCGGCGTTCGTTGATGAACCGCCAGCCCACCGTGTGCGGCTCCTCGCCGTGACAGCAGGTGCTCAAACCCTTGGCGTGGCGAGGGGTGGCGCCGGTCTGGCCAACCTGGTTCAGATGCGATAGAAACGGCAACACGGACTGGCCTTCGCCGCTCAAATCCACCAGCGATTTGCTGCTGCCCAGTGACGCGCGCGATTTCTTCAGGAAATCGAGGATCAATTTCTCCGCGTCCGCCAGATGCGCCTGGCCGTCGGACTGCTTCTTGGTCCAGCCCGCGCCCGTCACGAACAGCAATGGCGAGTCAGGGCGAATCGTTTGCGCGTCGGCCTTTGGCTCGCGAATGCCGGTCACCGTGGTGCGTTTGGCTGCCTCCGGCAGGGACACCGCCACTGGCACCACCGTAGCCATGCCCGCGTCGCAGCCGCATGCGGCCTGGCTACCCGGGTCAAGCCCGATGACCCACGGACGTTGTGTGCGCGTCAGCGTGCCTTCCATGCGCTGGCGGTAATACCAGCGGTGGAGGGATATTTTTCCGTCAGCCGCCCCCACCTCAGTAACATGCGTGTCGGCGCATCCGCCGAGGCGTTGGGCCACGCCGGACAACACGCGCGCCCAGCGCGCGGTCGCCGCTGCCACCACCACCGTGGCCTGCGCCGCCCGGCAGATGGCTTCCGCCGCTGCCGCGTCCGTGGCATAGCGCGGTTGCGCAAAGTCTCCGCCGCTGACTCCGAGATATTTTGTGGCCGGACAAGCCCCGATGGAATTCGCGGCTGCCTGGACATTTTCGCCGACCAGTCCGACGATGTACTGGGAACCCGCGAGTTCCTTGTGCAGCGTTGCCGCCGCGTGCATGGCTTCGCGCGCCGATTTGGCGAGCGAACCATCCGCTTCCGTGTGGAGAAGAACTAAAATTGTTTCCATATAGTTAAATTTTGTAGCTGGGCTCGCGAGAGCACGGCAAAAGTTGGCTGCGCTCTCACGAACGCAGCCACAGTTTTATTGTTTGATCCACTCCACAATTTCGCGGGCGATTGCATCCGGCGATTTGTCCTTCACGATTTGCGTTGCGCGCGTCTGTTTGGGCAGTGCCACGGTGGTAAAGCTCCCGCCGTCGCCGGCGAATGTTACGGGTTTGGCTTTTTGCAACGCCGGCATCACCGTGCGCATGTTGACCATGCCCACCTGGGGATTGTTTTTCGGTTCCGGCAAATTACCGGTCGCCCAGCCGAGCAATGCCGGCGCGCCCGCGCATTTTGCAACCTGATGTCTGCCGCCTTCGATGCGTTCAAGAATTTCCAATGAGCCATCGGCGTTGACCACAAGCTGATCCACGCCCTGAAACTGGTCCAGAATGCCCAGGCGCTCGCCCACGAGCTGCAAGGTGGCCCCCGCGCCGCGCGAGGCGGATTCCCAGCCGCCGAAAATCAGCAGCTTGGACTTATCGAGGCCGGGGATGGCCTGTATCGCCTCCGCCAAGACCGCAGCCGTTTCGGTGGCGTCGGTAAAACCGCCGGCGGGACCGTCGAGGGCCACCAGCTCAAAAGGCACTTTCTGGGCGACGGTCATCATTACCTGTTGCAGTTTGGCTTTCGGTCCGAGGCTGACGAGCCAGACCTTGCTGCCGGGTGAGTTTTTGGCGAGGTTCGCCGCCTCGAACAGCGCGTGCCCCGCCCACGGATCGAGGACGGCGGGCAGCATCATTTCATTTTTCAGCGTCGGCCCGGCGGGCGAGGTGATGGGTTCTAGCGTCTGCAGCGGATCGGGAACGATGCTGCCGCAGACGACAATTTGATAGGTTAGGCTCATAAAATTTTAATTTGCCCGCGAATAGACGCATAAGGCGAAACCAAAAAGTTAGCAATACTCCCAGTCTCTGTCGAATGCGAAAAATGAGTTCGAGAAGGGCCGGGCAAAAGAATCGCGCCGGTCATGCTTCAATTGTCCGCAAAGAACTCCACACGACGTCCTCGTAGGAGCGAACCGCCAAAAAGTGCCCATCAAGTTGATTGCGGTTTGGCATAACTGCGGTTTGGCATTGACCAGCGCATAGCGACCACTGAAACTGGCTTCAGATGCCTTCTCTCAGTATGAAATCTCGGTGCATTTTAACTAGCCTCAGCGTTGCCTTTTTGGTGGCTTCGGCGGGCCAGGCAGGAGCTGCCGCAGACGCTGCGGGCGCCCACATTGTCGGCAAATCCCTTTACACTTACACGCTCGCCCAGGATGGCACCCCGGAATCCTACGACGAAGCGCTGGCGGTGGCCTGCCTGCAAGGCATCATCAACCGGAAAGAGCCCGTATTGTATGTGCTGTCCCGCAATGACCCGCATCCGGCCTACTGGCTCGACTTGCTCTCAAAGGAGGGACGCTGGCTACAGGGCCGGCCGCCTGAGGCCCTGACCAATCTCGACGCGCTCGTGCAACTTGCCGGCAACGGTCTCAAGGGCGCGGTGATCTGGGATCCAACCGTGCCCGCCACCGTAAACGTGGCCACCACCATCGCCGGAGTGCGGGACGGGGTGGTGCTGAGCCCGGATTATGCCGGGCGCTGGCTCAAGCAATGGCATCTGCCGGTGCTGGCGGATTTGCGCGGCGTTTTTACGGGCGCGGAAACCGGCAGCAAGAAGAATGACGCTTATCGCTGGGCGATCCGCGAGTATCTCGGCAAAAACTTATGCTCGGCGCATCGGCTTTGTCTCTACGAAGACTCGTTCTCCACCCGCGCCCACGGCGACCTCGGCTATGTGGTCACCCGCGACTGGGCGGTCCGGAACCGCGCTTTTGTGTATGATCTCTCGCCCTGGGGCGACGAAAAACCCCAGGACGACCCGGGCCAGCGCCCCGGCCTGGATCTGGAAACATATAAATTATTGCTGGCGGAAACGCTCCGGCACGCGGCGGGGAAGGAGATGACCGAGGTGGCCGGTTTCTTTGCGTTTGCCAAATACAGCAACGTTCCCGGGCATCAAAGCACGCATGATCCTGTGCCAACCGAATGGGAAACGGTCTGGCTGATTTCACCGTACAACTGTTACCAGAACACGGTGGCCAGCAGTTGCTTCAACCAGTCGTTCCACAGCCAGGCGCCTCGGAAGCCGCTTAAGCAAAGCTATGTCAGCAAAGTGCCGCCGCTCGAGAACAAAACCTACGTTTGCATTCTCATGGCCGACTATGATTCCGCGACGCCGCTTTATGATTTCCTGCCGGATCACTGGCATGACGCCGCACGCGGCAAACTGCCCTTGGCCTGGGGCATCAATCCGAACTTGTTGGAGACGTACCCCGATTTGATCGGTTACTTTTACCGCACGGCCTCGGCGGCGGACACCTTCACCAGCGACGCGAGCGCGGCCGGGTATATGAACCCCGACCGGGTGCGCCCGGAATTTCTGCCGCTGTTTATCAAGCACAACCAGCGTTTCTTCCGCGAAGCTGATATGACCATCGCGCCGATGGTGCTGGATTGGGATCAACCCTCGGCGGCGGTGAAGGATGCCTTTCAAAAATTCTCGCCGGACGGCCTGGCGACCATCGTGCTGGACATGCATGGCACTGGCGGAAAGCTGCCCGAACCGCAAGTCTGGAAGGGCATGCCGGTCACTGAACTGATTAACGACGCGTGCAACTTTGCGGGAGCCGAACCGAGTGCGGACCTGCTTTCCAATGCCATCACCCAACGCGGAAATCAAATCCCAGGCTTCTACTTCTTTCGCATGGTGTGGATCAATCCCTCACAAGTCGCCGACACGCTGGCCGCCCTCCGCCTAAAGCGTCCCGACCTTAACCTGGAGGTGCTCGACCCCCATGCGTTCTTCGCGCTGTTCAAAGAATTCCGCCAGAAGAAAACCAATCCCGGCGACAGATAAAAATGGGGCGCTGGAAATGCGCCTCCGCCCATGGCTCGCGAGCGTGGTCGCAAACGTCCTAATTTGATTCTCATTTGCTATCGCAAGCCCTTCCAAAGCGGTGGAGGGCCACCGCAGTCCACGACGCTGGCGCGAAGTTCGATGCTCATCGGTCAACCCGAAGAGTTCTTGGACTGCGTGTGCTAATGTATCGGTGTATCGGAACCGCATGCTCCATAAAATGAGACACCGCCGCGCAATCCGTTTTGAAATTTCCCTGAAATCAGATAAAATCCACGAATGGAAAACACGTCGCGCGAACTGTAAATTTTAAATCATAGCTCATAAATTAATGACCAAGCTGCCCATTTCCGTCTGCCTCGTCGCCGGCAACGAGGCGCACCGAATCCGTCCCGCGCTGGACAGCGTCAAGGGCTGGACGAGCGAGATCATCCTGGCAATTGACGACCGGGTGACCGACGGCACGGACAAGATCGCGGCGGCGTACGGCGCCAAAATCATCAGCCAGCCGTGGAGCGGCCATGCGGCGCACCGGAATTTCGCCTCGGACCACGCCACCCAGCCATGGCTGCTGGCGATTGACGCCGACGAGGTGGTGTCCGATAAACTGCGCGATGAGATCATCGCCGTTTTTCAAAGCCATGGGGCCGAATCCTTGCCGGCGGCCTTTAGTTTTCCGCGCCTGTCCTGGTTCGGCGGCCGCTGGATCCGGCATGGCGACTGGTATCCCGACCGCAAAGTGCGGCTTTGGCGCAAAGCAGCCGGCAAATGGGAGGGCGATCCCCATGAAAAGTTGGTCCTGCAAGGCCAGGTGATTCCGCTCCGCGCCGATCTCTTCCATTACAGCAACGAGAACATTGACCAGATGCTCGGCAAAATCCAGGTGGTCAGCACTATTTTTGCGCGGCAATGCCAAACCCGCCGACGCGGCGCCGGTTGGGCCGATCTTGTTATCCGGCCAGGTTGGAAGTTTTTCCGCGCCTATGTGATCCGGTTGGGCTTTCTCGATGGTTGGCCGGGGTATTTCATCGCCTGGGTGAACGCCTTCTCCACGGTGGCCCGCTATGCCAAGGTGATCGAGCTGACGCAGTCATCTGACCGCAGGCCGGAATGAAAATAGCGCTCATTATCAATACCTTTGAGCAGCCGGATTATCTGGCCCGCGTGCTGGCGGCCGTTTCCCGGCAAAGCGCGCCGCCGGACGAAGTGCTGCTGGCCGACGACGGCTCAGGCCCCGCAACGAACGAACTGTTTTCCGACTGGTCAGTGCGGCAGAAATTCCGCGCCGCGCATTTCTGGCAGCCGCATGAGGATTTTCGGCGCGCCCGCATCCTGAACCAAGCGATTGCCAGCGCCAAGGGCGACTACTTGGTTTTTCTGGATGGCGACACGGTTCCGCATCCGCAATTCATCGCGGACCATGCCGCCGCCGCCCGGCCCGGATTTTTTGTGCAGGGCCATCGCGCGCTAATCGAACAAAGCGCCGCCGCTTGGTTTGGCCAAAACCAATTTCCGGCCGACCGGCGCCGCGCCCTCCTGCAAAATCAGATTTCCGGGCTGAAAAACTCGTTCCGCTGGCCGTTTGCCGTCCATAAAATCAAGCCGCACCTGCGCGGCATTCGCGGCTGCAACCTGGCCATCTGGCGCGAGGACTTGGTGCATGTCAATGGTTACAACGAGGATTTTGCCGGGTGGGGCCGCGAGGATTCCGAACTAGCCGCCCGCCTGTGCAATGCCGGCCGCCGGCGGATGGATTTGCGCGGACGCGCGCTGTGTTTTCATCTCTGGCATCCGCCCGCCAGCCGGGCCAACCTCGCCGCCAACGACGGCCTGCTTGAAAAAACCGTTCGCGACAAAATTGCGCGCTGCGAACATGGCCTTGACCGCCAACTCTAAGCCGGTGGAAAACATTCTGCTCATCCGGCTGAAGGCCATCGGGGACGTGATTTTCACCCTGCCTGCCGTCGGCGCGTTGCGGGAGCATTTTCCGGCGGCCAAAATCACCTTTCTCACCTCGAAGGAGAACGCCGATCTATTGCGCGGATTTCCGCACGTCAACGAGGTCATCGCGCTGGACCGCGCCGCCCTGCGGAGCGGCCACCCGGTGAAAATGAGCGCGGAGTTTTTCGGGCTGTTGCGCCGCCTGCGCGCCGGGAAATTTTCGCTGGTGGTGGACTTCCAGGGATTCGGCGAAACCGCGTGGCTGGCGCGGATCACCGGGGCGCCGCGGCGCTGGGGCAGCGTTTATGGCGCGGGCCGCCGCTGGGCTTACACCCGCGGGCTGGCGCGCGATGAAAAAATCCACCCGGCGGATTGGAACCTGGAATTGCTCGACCGCTGCGGCGTGGCCGGCCACGCGGTCAGAAATGAGTTTGCACTGCCCGCCGACGCTCTGGCGGCCGCGCGGAAGCACTTATCGGAAAACTCGCTGGATCCCGCGCGGCCAACGCTAGTCATCCAGCCGTTCACGAGCTCGGCGCAAAAAAACTGGCCGCTGGAAAATTTCCTGGCCGTGGCGCGCCACTGGCGCTCCGTCGGCGCGCAGGTAATTTTTTCGGGGGGGCCGGCGGATCATTCCCGGCTGGAACCGGCGCGCGCGGAAAGATTTTGCGTGGTGGCGGGGCCGCCGCTGCTGGTGTCCGCGGGACTCGCGCAACTGGCCGCGCTCACCCTCGGCGGCGACACGGGCCTGGGCCACCTGGCCGTGGCGCAGGGGCGCCGCGTGGTGATGCTGATGCGGCACAACCAGCCCGGCGCCAGCGTGCCTTTCCAGCATCCCGACTGGGCCATCGTGCCCGGGGGACCGGCGTGCAATATTCGCGAAATCACCGTGGCAAGAGTGCTGGAGGAGACGGGGAGGGTGCTGAGCGCGCATTTGTCAAATCAAACGCAAGGGTAGTGCCGGAAAGCGGTGCTGAAGCCATGCACCTTACACGCATCTGCCTCTGACCCGTATATTATGGGCCGCGATGAGAGGCAACCCTTTCAGGGTTGATGGATGTATGTTTTCTGAAAATCCAGGGTAGCTCGTTCCTCGCAATCCTGGGCTGGATGATCCAATCCCTTTGGGATTGCCAAGACGTCCGCATCGCTGCTCGCTCCGTCCTTCGTCCTCAGTCCACGGCCACGTAATGCTTCTTGTTGAATTTCAGTCCGAAAGTTTTTTCCAGCCATAGCATCCGGCGATGTTTTTTTTCACGCGACGTCAATTGGTGGTTCGGGTCGGTCTGAAAAATTCCGTCCGCCGCCGGCAGCCAGTCCTGGATCACCTTGGGATGCGCGCCCGAAAACAGCCGCAGCGCCGCCGGGTCAATTTTTGCATAGTCCACTTTGGCTGCCGGCGCGTTCTCCCAATATTTGTGAGTGGCTCCGGCCTTGAAGTTCATCTGCGCCTCGCTGCGCACCCAGCCGTAGTGAAAAATCGTCGCGCCCGTGCGGGCCGCGCGCGGATAGCGCGAGGCTTTGTGACTGACCACCACGTTGAAGAACAGCGATTCGCTGGACCACGCCGGAATGGTGTTGCGAAGGATGCGCACCTCGCTGCGATACCAGCCGGGCGACCAGGCAATCGTGTTTTTGTTGCCGTAAAAATGCAGGTAATCAAACGCCAGCGCCTCCACCCGCTCGTCCGCCTGGTGTTTTTCCATAGCCGCCCTGATTTTTGGCAAGTCCTCCTCGTGCAGCACCTCGTCGGCCTCCAGATAAAACGCCCAGTCGCCGGTACAATTGAACAGGGCGATGGATTTTTGCTGTCCAAAGACAAAGCCCTTTACCGAATAATCGTTGCGGATGCGCTCGTTCCATCGCGTCGGAATGATGCGGATCTTGGGGTCGCCGAGGGCGCGGATCATGCCCTCCGTGTCGTCGTCGCACGGCCCCAGCGCAATCACGAATTCATCCACCAGGGGTAGAACGGAGCGGATGGATGCCACGAATGGGTAGCCCAGTTTCAGGCCGTTGCGCAAAAAGGTAAACCCGCTGACTTTCATGGCCCAAGTTTGCCGTAAATTCAATCTCCGAACAGTTTTTTCATGCGCTCCCGGGCGGCGTCCTCGCGGGGATTCGTCACTTCCTTCCGAACCCAGTCGCGTTTGACGAATTCAAAATACTCGCAAAAGTTGCCCACGTGTTTTTCCAAGACCGGCTCGGCCCGGCGTTCCCGGCATTGCTGCGCCACGCGCGGATCATAGAACGCGCAGTTCAGGCACACGCGCAGATCGGCGCGGCATTTCATGCAGACCTCTCCGCGGCCGGGATTGCCGTTCAAGCTCCATGGCTCGCCGCAGTTATGACAATGTCGGTTCATGGAATCAATTTAGTCTTCACCCGCGAGTTTGTGGAGCAAAACCTGCGGCTTCCCCATTATTCCCATGTCACGGCAGCAATTCCGCGCGGTAAAATCTAACCGCCGTCCCCGCCGCCGGGGCATCCGTGAAATTCAGGAGCATCTGGGGCGGCGCCGCGTAATTCGTGCCGGCCAGATTCGTCCACGTTCCGCTCAAGGAACCCGCGCATTGCACTTGATAACTGCGGCCGGGCATGGCCGCGAAACTCCAAAGGTGATTCGTGTTTTGCGCACTGGCCGTCACCATCTTGAATCCGCGAGCCGGATCGCACAAATCAAACGTGCCGTTGCCGAGCGAATCCCGCAACGCCGCCAGCGGCAGCATCAAAAACCCATTGGTGCCGAGGTTTGAACCGGCACCGGCGGGACATTCCGCCACGAGCGGGCCGCCATTGGTCGTGACGTAGGCGGCGGCGCAGAGATAAATGTTCGTGGGCAGGTAACCGAACGCGCCAACCAGGTCGAGCGTGCCTTCGAGCGCGCCGGAGTTGGCGGGTGATTTTGCGCAGGGCCAGTTGGTGGCGGCGCTGTTGACGAACCAGCTCACGTAAGTGTCCGTGCTTTCGCCCGCGAGATAAGGCTTGGTGTTGGCGACCGCGTTGCTGCCGAATTTCGCCCACGGCGCCGCCGCCGTTGCGGCCGGCAACAACTGGTCGCTGACGAAAACAAAATGGTCGTTGGGTCCGTTCGTGCCGGGCGATCCCGTGGCCACATAGAGGGTCGTGCCGCGCACCGCACCGTAAAGCACCATGCCATTACTGGCGAGCAGATAGCCCGGGTAATCAAATCCGCCATCCAGCACGAATGGCGGCAGATTGACGGCCGCCCCCAATGTGTTCGTGCAGACAATGGCGCTGGCAGCCGAATTGCCAACGCTATTCGTGGCCACCACGAAATAGCAATACGCTGTGTTCGAGGACAAACCCGTGTCCGAATAATTGGTGGCGCTGCAGATGGCAACCGGCGTGCCGCCGCGGCTAATGATGTAACCGGTCGCGCCAGCCGAAGCCGTCCATGACAAATTGATCTGGCTGGCGCTGACGGCGGCGGCCAGATTGGCTGGCGCGGCGGGCGCCTGGGGCGCACTGTTCGAGGCGACGGTAAAATTCCAGTTCGCGCCGCCGTTGTTGTCCCAAGTGCCGGAGCCGTTGTTGAAGACGCAATTCAAATTTGTTGCGTTGGCCGGAATGGTGACGGTGGCTTGCCACCAATTCGACGCGGAGTTGAGGGTCATCGCGGCATCGGGCGAGACGACCGGATTCCAGTTGTTCCAGCCGAGGTGGAGATACACGTTGGTCGCCGAGGCGATGGCGCGTCCGGTGGCGACGTATTGGATCGTCACGGACTTGCCGGCGACGGGATTCGTGGGCGACAGGCTGACCGGCCCGCCGTTGCCGGTGCTGCCGGAGCCGCCGCCGGAGCCGGCTCCCACCCAAACATGCTGGATGGGAGATTTGTAGGTGTTGCCGTAAGCGTCGGTCGCGCTGACGTAGTAATCCACGAACGCGTTCGAAATGGTGGTGACCTGTGAATAATAGTAATCCGCCAGGTATTGCGGCGTAGAACCACTGGAGTCCGGGCTGATTCGGTGCGTCATGTTCAGGGATTGCCACGCACCCGCGAGCGGACCGCCCACATAAGTCTTGAATTGGTCCGAGGTGGGCGGGTTGGCGCCGTTCACGCGCAAAAGCAAACTGACGTTCGTGATGCCCGAAACGTCATACGCGTAGCTCCAGATCCAGAAATCCGAATTCGGCTCGACCACGGTTTTGTAGCCGTATTGCACGCCGTAATTCGTGCCGCCAGGATTCCACGGATGCCGCTGCGGCAGGAAAACCGTCGGCGGCGTGGCGTCGGCCGCGGGATTGGCGGCGATGACGGGATCCACGTTGCGCAGTGCGTTGGACTGCGCGACGATGGCGCGCTCACATTCATCGGCAGTGCAGCCATAATAAACGAAGCCGCTATCGAGGCTGGCCAGATAATAGTGCCAGCCGAGTTCCACCCCGTTGGGTGTGCCGGAAAAACTGCCGGGATCGCGCACTTGGTCCACGTTTGGCGTGATTCCCGAAATCTGCTGCGCAGTTTTGACGCGGTTTTCCGTGGCGATGATCACGCGCCAGTTGTCGCCCTTGTCAGTGACACCGAGGCTGGGGTCCACGACATTGTTGCCGCTGCTGTCGGTATAGCTTGGCGGCCAGTTCCAGTTGATGAAACTCGGCGAGCCGAAATCGCTGTCGGCAAACACCCAGCCGCCATCCTCGACGTGGACCACGTCGTTCGTGGACGGAGGAAAGTCGTTGATGAATTGCTCGATGGTTGTCGGTTCATAGCCGTCCGAAGCGGCGGTGCCGGCCATCTGCTGAACCCATTGGTGGTAATAAGAATAGCCGCCGCTCCAGGCGTTGTCGCCATCGTGCGCGCACAACACAAGCGCCGGCTTCCCGGGATCGTTGCGCGCGGCAAGCGGTGCAATCTGCCCCAAATCCCAGGTGCTGTAGCTGTCGTCCCAACCGAACACCTGGTCGCTCGGCGCCAGGATAATTTCACTGGCCACGCCGGTGTTCGGGTCCACATAGCGGGCGTAGTGCAGTTGAAATCCGAACGGCATCACCTGCGTGGGCGAACAGCCGCGGGCAATGCTGATGCGCTGATAATTCCCGGCGCCTTGCGCGGGATTGATCTGGTCGGCGGGATTGGGCAGGTCGCACATTTCCCCACCGCTGCCGGTGACCAGGGGCATGTCCGGGCAGGTGCGCGCGAGGTGGTTGTTCGCCAGCACCGTCCAAGCGATGCCCATCTTGTTGAGAATGGGGATCATGTGCTCGGAGAAGCACGTTTCGGCGGGAAAATAACCCCGGGACAGCGGCACATTGGTGCCCCAGAAAATCTGCATTTGCCGCTGCTGGATGCTCAGTTCCATCTGCAAGGTTTCATCACTGATCAAGGGAGCCAGGGCGTGGTGATAGGTGAAATTGACAATGTCCATGCGCGGCTTGCCGCCGCTGGTCATCCAAGTGCGGGCGGTTGAGTTACCCGTGTTCCAGCCGATGCCATACCCCAACTGGTTCTGGGCGGCGAGGCTCTGGACATTTTCCATGAGCGCGCCGGACATGTTCAACTGCGCGCCGGCGTCGGGATACCCAAGCAGGCTGCTCACTGTTGAGCTCGGTTCACCCTGATAAGCGGCGACCCGGTCGGCATCGCTGAAAACGGTGGTCAAGTCAGTGTCGTCCGGATGGACATTTCCCAGCTGGATGGTGTCCCAGGCGTTTTGATAATGGTCCGCGGCGTGGTTGGTGGGGGCGCGATCCGGCCAGTAAATCGGCTGGTGCAAATGCCACAGCCAGGTGGTGTGGACGCTGGTGTTGCTGGCCAGGAGCGACAGCGGCGCGAAAAACGCGAACCACAACGCGGAGCGGCGCAACAAAGTCATTGAGCAAAGCAAGTCATGGTAATCTAACCCTTCTGCCGGCAGATGCCACCGCATGAAGATGTGATGAGCCGGCGTTTTGCAACGCGGTTGGCTGGCTATCGGGCCGGCTGCGCCGTTTTGAGAAAATCGTCGCGGTCCTTGGGGGATTGGATTTCCGCCGCGAGCAATTGGTAAAGCCCGGCGCGCGTCTGCGTTTTGGCGGCGGCGTGGTTCACCAGCAGCCGGGCCATCGGGCCGATGTGCGCGGCCAGGTCCTTGCGCGCCTGCTCCAGCACCGCCGGATCCCAGGCGGGGGATGCCTTGGGCCCTTCGGGGGCGGGGGCGGTCGGAACGGCATCCGCAGGGGCGGGAGCGGCGGGAAACACAGCCCGGCAGGCGGTCAGAAATTTCTCCCGCTCGGGCGGGGAGGGAATGTACGCGAGCAGGGCCTGGCATAGCTCCGCCGGATTCCCGGAACGCTGGAGGGCGTTCCGGACGAGATGCGGAGCGATGGGCCCGATGACGGCGGCCAGCTGCTGTTCCACCGTCGCGATTTGCGCGACGGTCAGGGGCGCAACAACCGGGTCGGGCGCGGCGTCGCCGGCCAGCGTGGCGCAGGCGGGGTCGGGCGGATGCAATTCATACAAGGTATGTTCGCGGACATGTTTGTCGGTGCGCACGCCCTCGTATTTGAACAAGCCGGCGTAGCTTTCGGAGATGGAGCTGGCCACCTCGTAAAAGGAGCGCGAGACGAGGATTTGATTCTCCGCGGCAAAACTCATCACGCGCTGGCTGACGTTAATGCCGTCGCCCACGGCGTTGAGATTGCCATTGATGTCCCGGACGAGCTTGACCGAGCCCAGATTGACGCCGGCCCGCACGCGCAGGGGATTGGCTTGCTGCTGCTTTTCCTGGACCACGGCGCTGACCAGCCGCAGCGCGCTGAACATGGCCGTCTCCGGATCACCCAAAAAACAAATCGCCGCCCCGTCGCCGGTGTCGAGAATAACGCGGTCGGCTTCAGGACACTCCTTGATCGCCTCGGCGAGCAGCTCATTGAACCGCCGCTTCCACTGCGACTGCACTTCGAGCGACTGGCGGCTGTATTGGATGAGGTCGAGAAACACCACGCTGCACAGCCAGGTGCGGTCGGGTTTGAGGAGGTCAGCCATGGCGCAGGCCTAATGTTTGTCGAGCAGTTTCATGGCCGCGACCAGGCTCCGGTGCATGCGGTTGAAAGCCGCCGCCAGGATCGAGATTTCATCCCGGCCCCGGGCCGGCAATTCTGGAATGTCCATCTGCCCCTTGCTGATTTGGTCCGCCTGGCGGGCGAGCCGGCTGACGGGGCGAACAACCGTCAGGTACAACACCACGTTCAGCACCAGCAAGGTCACGGCGCCCACCGCCACAAGCGAGGTCATCAATTGCCGGAATTCGGCGTTGGCCATGGCCACCGGCAGGGCGACTGGCACCGAGACAATCTGCGCCGCGATGAGGTCGTTTTCCTGCCAGCCAAAGCCGTTCGCCGAACCGTAAAGCGTCCGCATCGCCGCCGGCGCGGCATCCGGCGTGGAGTGGCATTCGAGACAGCTCTTGGCCGCGCGCATGGGCCGGGCGAGATAGAGCGAATTACCCGTGGGCGTCAGGCGCTCGCCGGCGAAAATCTCGCGGTCGGGATGATTGCGAAAGGTGGTGATGATGTCCGCCTCCCAATCCGCCGCGCGGTCGCGGGGATTGGTGGGATTCAGCGCGGCCTCCTTGTAGGAATAATCCGGATATTTCTCGCGCAAATAATTGAACATCTCCGTGGCGCCAAACGCGGGCACGGTTTCGCGGTGAAAAACCGTGTCCTGGGGGAGGGAGTTCAGCGCGGGTTTGACTTGTTCGGACGTGTAGCGCCGCATGGCCAGGGCGGTCTCCATCATGATTTTGGCGCGGTCCGCCACCTGGCTCCGCGCGTTGGCTTGCAGCATGGAATACGACACCATGCCGGCGAGGGCCAGCCCCAAGCCAAACACGGCGATAAAAATCAGGCTGAATTTTACGGGCAGTTTCATGGCAATGGGAAAGGCCGGGCGGCGCCTCCAGCCACCCATGTTCCTTTCTAATGCACCCAAGCATCTTCACTGATTTGCCGGCGATTGTCCACGCTTTTCCTCCCCTCAACCCCTCAGCGGCTGCAACCGGCGGGCGGCCTCGTCCAGGTCGGCGTGGGCTTTATGCACCCAGTCTTCGCCCCAAAACAGGTTGCAGCTCGTCTCGGCGCGCAGCAAGCGCCAGCGCGCGTCTTCGAGCTGCGTTTGGAGCGAGGGCGATTGACCCGCCTGCCCGCGCAATCGGCCGGCCGCGGCCTGAAAATCGCCGCTGACCTCTTTGATTCGGGCGAGTACCTGCTTCTGCGCGTCGGAGCCGGTCCATTGCAGGAAATCCTTGCCGTGGTGCCAGCCGGTGTTCCACGCGCCCGGCTTCACCTTTACCTCGCCGCGCGCGCCGTGGGCCTCAAGGTAATCATGGATGAAGGCGGGCTGAATTTCCGTTTCGCCGCGCCGCACCCAGTCGAGCAGCTCGCGGTAGCAGACATGCCAGAAGTTACCCTTCTCGTTCGTGTTGCGGAACCATCCGCCGTTGTCGCCGTCGGTGGCGGTCAGCACGAGCGGCGGAAAATCGCAATGCTGCGTGCGCTGGTGGACTTCCTGCATGAACCAGCCGGCGTCCATGCCGGCCTGCTGCGCGTTGGACAACTCGCGGTCGCGCACGACCACGATGATTTCCTCGCCGTCATGCCTGGCCAGGTGCGGCCGGTAGCGGATTTCCTCCCAGCGCATTTTCCCGACCGGCTCCACATAATTGCTGTCCACCAGCACATAGCGGTAGCCGAGGCGTTTCAGCAGCGGAATCAATTCCATGCAGAAGCCCATCTCCGGCGGCCAGAAACCCTGAAACTGGGTGCGCCCAAACAGGTGCCGGGCAATGCCCTGCCAGCGGAGCAGATGCTCTTCGCGGTCGGCCCCCGGGATGAGCGGCAGCACCGGATGATAAAAACCGGTGCCGAGCAACTCGAACAATTTTTGGTTCTGCAACTGCCAGAGCAAATCGCCGCATTTGACGACGCCGTACGTGCGCGCTTGGAACTCAGGATTGGACAGCGTCTCGAGCAGGGTGCCGGAGAGGCTGAGGTGGACGCGCGCCACATCCTCGTAATCCCACAAGGCGCGCGGCATCCGGTCAATGGCCCAGAGCAATTCCTTGGCGGCCCATTCGTCGTGCTCCAGCAAGTTTTCGAGGTTGCCGGGCGGCTGATGGAAATTCAGCGTCAGGGCGTGAAAAACCTTTCTCATGGCCGGAGTCAATTCGGCCGAGATTCGCTTTTGGCCGGAGCAGCCGGATGGGGCGACGGCGCAGGCGAGGACCCGCCTGCGCCCAGCTTCGGCGCGGCCAGTGATTCCCTTTTGGCCGAGGCTTCCTCGGGCGTGGGCGACCACAGGAAATAAAGCACGGTCATGCCGGGCAGACTCAGATCCACCGCGTGCGGGCGTCCGTCCCATTTGAGGGAGATGGTTTTCACCGGTTCCGCATGGCCGTGGCCGCTGCCGCCGTAGCGTAGCGCATTGGTGTTCACCATCTCCGCCCACCAGCCCTCGCGCGGCACGCCGACGCGATATTGCGGGCGCGGCACCGGCGTCAGGTTGGCCACCACGAGCAGGATTTCCCCGGGTTGGGCACCGTGGCGAATGAAGCTGATGACGCTGTTGTTGCCGTCGCTGTTGTTCACCCATTGGAAACTGAGATAGTCATAGTCGGACGCGGGCACAAAGGGGGTTTGGACATAAAAGCGGTTCAAATCCGAGACGAGCAGCCGCACGCCTTCATGGTCCAGATATTGGAGCAGGTGCCAGTCGAGGCTTTTATCGTAAGCCCATTCGGCGGACTGGCCGAATTCGCAGCCCATGAACAGGGTCTTCTTGCCGGGCCAGCCCCACATCCAGGCGTAGAGGGCGCGAAGCTGCTTGGCCTTGTCCGGAATATGATCGGCGCCCATCTTCAGCAGCAGCGAACGCTTGCCATGCACCACTTCATCGTGCGAGAGGGCCATCATGAACTTCTCGGTGTTCTGGTAAATCATTCCGAACGTGAGCTGGTTGTGGTGAAATTTCCGGTGGATGGGGTCCTTCTCGAAATACTCCAGCGTGTCGTGCATCCAGCCCATGTTCCATTTCAGGTCGAAACCCAAGCCGCCGTCCTTGACGGGTTTGCTGACGCCGCCCCAGGCGGTGGATTCCTCGGCGATCATCAGGACGCCCGGGAAATATTTATGGACCGTGGTGTTGGCGTAGCGCAGAAAATCCAGCGCCTCCAGGTTTTCGCGCCCGCCGTATTTATTGGGAATCCATTGGCCGGGTTTGCGCGAGTAATCGAGATAGAGCATCGAAGCCACGGCATCCACGCGCAGCCCGTCGATATGATACCGGTCCAGCCAGGTCATCGCGCTGCCCACCAGAAAGCAGCGGACTTCCGGCCGGCTGTAATTGAAAATCAAGGTTCCCCAGTCCTGATGCTCGCCCTGGCGTGGGTCTTGATGCTCGTAGAGATGCGTGCCGTCGAAATGCGGGAGGGCAAAAAAGTCCTTCGGAAAATGCGCGGGCACCCAATCCAGCAGCACGCCGATGCCGTGCTGATGGAGCGTATCCACCAGATACATGAAATCCTCCGGCGTGCCATAGCGATGCGTGGGGGCGAAAAATCCCGTCACTTGATAACCCCACGAGCCGTCGAAGGGATACTCGGCCAAGGGCATGAATTCCACGTGCGTGAAGCCCATTTCCTTGACATAGGCCACGAGTTCGACGGCCATTTCGCGATACGTGAGGGGGCGGTTGCCGTCTTCCGGCTTTCGTTTCCAAGACCCCATATGCAGCTCGTACACGAGCACGGGCTGCTTGAGCCAGTCGGTTTGGGCGCGCCGCTGCGTCCATTCGTGGTCGCCCCATTGATATTTTGCGACATTCCAGACGACCGAAGCGTTGTTGGGCGGGCCCTCAAAGTACGAGCCGTAGGGATCGGTTTTCAGCCGCACCAGCCCCTTGCGCGGCGCGATTTCATATTTGTACAGCAGCCCCTCGTGCAGGCCGGGAATGAAAACTTCCCAGACGCCGGAGTTGCCCATTGAGCGCATGGGGAAAAAGCGCCCATCCCAGCGGCAGAAATCCCCGACCACCGACACGCGGGCGGCGTTGGGCGCCCACACTGCGAAGGAAACGCCCTGCACCCCGTCAATTTCGCGGAAGTGCGCGCCGAGTTTTTGATAGATGCGATGCTCGGTGCCCTCGTTGAGCAAATACAAATCCTGCTGGCTCAACGTGGGCAAGAAACAGTAAGGGTCATAAAACTGCCGGATTTCGCCGTTGCCCTTTTCCACGCGCAGCCGGTAGCGAAATACTTCGGCCCGGTCGGGAATGAAACCCTCGAATACTCCCAGCGCGTTGATTTTTTCCATCGGGAACCGCTGCTCCGGCTCCTGCTGATGGTCCACGACCTCGCAAGTGACCGCATCCTGGATCAAGGCGCGCACCACGAGGCCGCGCCGCCCCTGGTGCGTGACCGGATGCATGCCGAGCAGGGCATGGGGCTGGGCGCTCTGGCAATTGAGCAACAGGTCGAGTTCTTTTTTGGTGATGATCATTTTTAAAAATCATTTGTCCCGGATGTAGTCGTAGATATTGAGGTAATCCTGGCCCGGGTGGTTCCAGGAGCAGTCGCCGCGCATTCCGTTGAGCATCAGCTGCCGGAAATGCTGGGGAAAATCATAGTAGCATCGAATCGCGCGATGCAGGGCGGATTCGAGCCCCGGGTTGTCCGGATGCTCGAAGACATAACCGTTGCGCTCGTGCAGCGGGCGGTTGGAGAAGTCCTTGTCGAAGACCGTATCGGCCAGGCCGCCCACCGAACGCACCACCGGCACCGTGCCGTAGCGCAGCGCAATCAGCTGGGTCAGCCCGCACGGCTCGTAGCGGCTGGGAACGATCAAGATGTCCGCGCCGGCATAAATCAAATGCGCCAGCTCTTCGTGGTAGCCGATTTCCAGGTGGCAATCCGGGCTGCTGTCCAACTGCTGTTTCAAGCCCAGGAAGTGGTCGTTGATGCCGCGTTCCGGGCTGTTGCCCAGCAGGACGAACTGCGCCTGCTGGCTGAGCGCGTAAAAAATCCCGTGCCGCACCTGGTCCAGGCCTTTTTGGGCGTCGAGCCGCCCGATGAACGCAATGATGGGCTTTTGATTTTCCGCCAGCCAGAAGCGCTGCCGCAGGGCGCGCTTGTTGTCGTATTTTTTCTCCAGGCTGTGGACGCCGTAGTGCGCGGGGATGTGCGGATCGGTTTCGGGATTGAACTGATCGTAGTCCAGGCCATTGAGCACGCCGCCAAATTTGCACTGATGCAGGTGGAGGGTTGGCTCCAGGCCGTGCCCCTGTCCATCGTCCTTCGCCTCCCACGCGTGGCGCGGCGAAACGGTGGTGACGAAATTGGCATACACGATGCCGCCTTTCATCAGGTTGAGCAGCTGCGGATTGGCATTGTCGCGCAGCCGGTCATAATGGAAATAGTACTCCGGCCGGTTCAGCCCGACGGCGCGCAAAACGGCTTCGCCCGCCACGCCCTGATGCCGGAAATTGTGGACCGTGAAGCACACGCGCGAATGCCTCATGCCCAGATGCTGGTACATTTCCCAGAGCAGCACGGGCGCCAGCGCCGTCTGCCAGTCGTGGCAATGAATGATGTCCGGATTCTTGCCGGTCTTGAACAGGAACTCCATCGCCGCCCGGCAAAAAAAAGCGAACCGCATCACATCGTCGCTTTGTCCGTAGTAAGCCCCGCGATTGAAAAAATTATCCGGCGAATGCGGCTCGATGAAATAGCATTTCCGTCCATGCACAAACCCGAACCAGACGGAGGTGTGGATCACGCCGCCGAACCACGGCACCAGCAGGTTTTCGTAGGCTTTGGTCAGACCCCCGATCTGGTCATGGCGCATGTGGCTGTACTTGGGCAGGATGATTTCCACGGCGTTGCCGCGCTTTTCGAGTTCGCGGCTCAAGCCATACACGACGTCTCCCAAGCCGCCGACCTTGGCGACTGGCGCCAGCTCGGACGAAATCATGACCACAAATACGGGCGGAATCATGCGTGATGGCGGCGGCGGAGGCTGCGGCTGTTGCCCGGCCACCGGTTTGGCCGGCTGGACGGCCGGCACTTCCTGAACCATTTGTTCCTCGGAAATGGGCGGTTCCGGTTGGGCCGGCGGGACGGGCGTCTCCGGTTTTGCCGGTTCGTGAGTATCCGGCGTTGTTGCCTTGGCTGCAACCTCCTTTTTGTCCAGAGGCACCGCCGGCTCAACCGGCAGGCTTGCAGCCGCCGCCGTGAGGAGGCGGGGAACCTCATTCCGTTCCGGGGCCACGCGGGCATCGGACAATTCCCACCCGCCCGGCATCGCCGTCTTGGGAGGTCCCGACGACGAACGGTGCGAGGACAGCTTGTCCCCGGCGCTCGCCCTTGGCTGGACCGGGGCAACTTCCAGCGCTATTGCCACAGGTGGCGCGGCCGGAGCGCCGGCCTCCGGTGCGGTTCGTTTCAATTGAGGCTTGGGTTTGGGAATGGTCAGTTCAGATGCAACCGCTTCCAGCGCCGCGGCGACGGACACCAGCGGAGCAGCGGGCAGTTGAGCCGACGCAATGCTCTGGGTTCCAGAATCGGCTTCAGCACAGGGCAGGCGTCCCGCCAGCCCCGCCTCCGGCGTCGGCGCAATGCTCTGAGCTCTGGGACTGGCCTTCGCCTCCGGTTGCGGGTCCAGGTTCTGCAGGCTCGCTGCCCCCAGCGGACGGGTGGCTGCGGTTGCATCTTCTGGAGCGGCCAGCTTCCATCCTCCATCCTCGAGCGTCTGTTTTCGCGTGGCTGGGGTTGTCCCCTTTGGGATCGTTTGCCGCTGGGAAATGGGTTCAATTGCGGGCGCCTCCGGCGGCGGCAACTGCGGGCCGGCGGATTGGCGTGGCCGCACATTGCGGCGTTGCGTTTTCCTTTGTCTCGGACCAGGCGGCGGGGGTGTCATAATTTCAACCTTCGACCTTGAGGATTCACGCTATCGGTAAAACGCCTTAACCGGAAGCCAAAAAAAGTAAAATCACTCCCGCAGCTTCGTGTCCATGATGATCGTCACCGGACCATCGTTAAGCAGGCGGACTTGCATATCGGCGCCAAATTGGCCGGTCTGAACCGGTTTGCCAAGCGCTTCCGTCAGTTTTTGGATGAATGCCTGATAGAGCGGGAGGGCGATTTCCGGCCCGGCGGATCGGCTGTACGAGGGACGATTGCCTTTGCGGGTGCTGGCGTAAAGGGTGAACTGGCTGATCAGCAGAATCCCGCCACCGGCCTCCTGCACCGAGCGGTTCATCACGCCATTTTCATCAGGAAACACCCGGAGCCGGACGATTTTGCCGCTCAGCCATTCAATGTCTTCCGGTGTATCGGTCCCCTCAATGGCCAGCAGCACGACCAAGCCTGCTTGAATCGTGCCCTTGATCGAGCGCTCAATCGTCACGCTCGCCTCGCTCACTCTTTGGATCACTGCTCGCATGGTTTGGTTGTGCTTCAGAGGCTTCGCTTCATAGTGAACGAGAACCCCGCCATCGGCTTGGCGTCATTGCCTGCGCGACGCGCGGGGCTGCCGTCATCCCGCAGATTCTCCGGATTGACAGAAGTGATGCCCGGCATGGTATTATCAATTCACGGCCACCCCAGTTTTCGTGTTGGCTGCTACGGTGCGGCAGGCCGGCGCTCCGGACGGGTCAGCCCTTGACGCCTTTTTCGGTCTCGCGGAGGCAGTGGGTGAGGTAGGGCAGGAGTTGCTTTTTGCGCGAGACGACATCGCGCAGCTCGTAAATGCCCGGTTCCAGGCGCGGATAGTCAATGCGCTTGATGAATTTTTCGTCGCCCACGGCCAGCAGCAGCGAGCTTTGCGTGGTCACATCGGTGACCAGCAAGGCGGAAAACAGGTAGTTGCGCTGGTTGCGGTAGGTTTCGAGGGCGGCCAGCAGCTCGTCCTTGCGCTTCCAAAACTGTTCGAAGCCGATTTCCTCGATCTGCGCGACACTGAATTTGGCGCCGAGTTCGGCGTATTCCTTGCAGTCGGTGGCAATGGCCTGCGGGGCGGGCTTGAGGGTGAGCAGCGAGCCGCTGGCAAACAGCTTTTCGGTGAACTCGCGCGCATTCACGCCGGAGAGCTGCTCGAGCTGCCCCAGAATATCCATGTCGCGCGCGGTCGTGGTGGGCGAGGTCAGGTTCAGGGTGTCGGATACCAGGCCCGCCAACAGCAGGCCGGCGAGGTCGGACGTCAGTTCCACGCCGTGCCGGAAGAAACAGTCGGCCACGATGGTGCAACTGGAGCCGACCGGTTCGTTGCGGAAGAGGATGGGCTGCTGCGTGGCCATTGAGCCCAGGCGGTGATGGTCAATGATTTCAATGATTTCCACCTCGTCCGCGCCCTGCACGGCCTGGGACAACTCATTGTGGTCCACCAAGATCAATTTGCGCGTGACCGGCTTCAGAAAATCCGTCTTGGACAGAATGCCCACGGTTTCGCCTTCGTTGCCCAGGACGGGAAACGCCAGGTAACCGGAGGACATGGCCTCCTCGCGCACGGCGGCCAGCGGGGCCTGTTCGCGAAAGCAGAGGAATTGCTCGTTCAACACGTGGCGCACGGCCACGGCGGCGCGGCAGAGCGACGCGGTGGTGGCGGTGTCGTGGGGCGAGGTGATGACGGTGACGTTCCGCTTGCGCGCGGCCTCGATGGTCTTGGGTTCGACCGCGATGTCGCCGGTGACGATCAGCACGCGGACGCCTTCGCGAATGGCGACATTCTGGATGTCCCAGCGGTCGCCGACGATGACGCAGGATTTTTCCGGGGGAAATTTTTCCAGGCGCGCCGCGAAGGATTCCAGCCCCATGGCGCCGATCATCAGGATCAATTCCTGTTCGCGCTCCGTGTCGAAGCCGACCACCAGTTGGCCGTCGAGCGTCCGGGCCAACCCGGCCAGCGAGGACAGCACCTCGCGCGAATTTTGCGTCTGGCTGGCGCCGCGGTTCACCGCCGGGAAGAGGAATTTGCTTAGTTTGAACAGCGAGAGCAGGCCGCGGCATTTCTGCGCCTCGTCGAGCACGGGCAGCAAGCGGAGATTTTTTTCATCCATCAGGCGCAGCGCCTCGGCCGCCGTGGACTCGGGCCGCACGCTCAAGACGCGCCGCTGCATGACATCCGAGATCTTGGGCGAGACATCGGCCACGAATCTGGGCGCCATGAACCCGAAGGTCTTCAGCACGAAATCAATGCGGTCATTGGTGTCGCCGCACCGCGCGGCCACGGCCTCGCCCATGCCGGTGCGGCGCTTGAATTCCGCATAGCCAATGGCCGAGCAAATGGCGTCCGTATCTGGATTTTTGTGGCCGATAACAAGGATTTCACTCATGCAAAGCACGTGAGCCTAACCAGAATTGGCGGCGGCGGCAAGCGCAGTCGAAATCCGGGTCGAAATCCGGGTTGAAATCCGAAAACCGAATCCTCGAAATCTTAACCACCGATGGGCACGGATGGACACGGATTTTGGGAAGTTCAGCCGAAAGAAGTTCGCGGGGAAATGTGTTACTCCGTTTGTTGTTTCCTGTGAAAAACAAAAATCACTCGGACCAAAGCCGAAAACAAATGAACAGGAGCAAACGGAGCAAACAGAGATTGCAGACCGGAAGCAAAAATGGGGGCGGAACTTGCCTCGCCAACTCGCCGCGTCGAAGCTGGGCGGAGACGGAAGTGGAGCGAAGGCGGGCACGTTTTTGCCGTTGACAGCCGCCTAACCCGAATATTTCATAGTGGGATGTGATTTTGCGTTACGAAAGCCAATTGCAACCAATAGCGACGGGGTTTTCTTGCGTTTTCACTGGCGTGCCGTCCGGCTACAGTGTGTCAGCTTTTGGCGGTCCGCTGCCGGGCTTGGGGCGGGGCGGTTGTTTTCCTGACCAAGTGCAATTCCCCCCGGTCCAAGAGTTCCCACGACACTTCTTCCCCCGGTTCCAAGCCGATGGCCGCGGCCAAGGGCAGCGGAAAATAGACGTAGAGTTTTGGGGTCTGCCCTTTGGGCCGGATGGCCTGCACTTTTAATGAATATTTGATTGGATTTTCCATATCTAGCCAATAGACTAGACTCATGATCGCCGCCAAGCAAGCCTTTTTCTTTTATGACCTGGGCTCCCGCCAAGTGCAAGCGGATTTTTTGGGCGGCAGGCTTTCCAGCGATGGCGGCGTGCTCCTGCTGCGCCAGGTCGACGCGGCGCTGGGCTTGACCCAGCGGTTGGCCGAATGTTTTGTGGATGGCCGCCAGCAGGTTTATGTGGATCACTCGGTGCGGCAACTGGTGACGCAGCGGGTTTACGGCTTGGCACTGGGCTACGAGGATCTCAATGACCATGACTGGCTGCGGCTGGATCCGCTGTTGGCCACGGCCTGTGACAAGCGCGATCCGCTGGGCCAGGACCGCTTCAATCCGGCCCATCGGGGCGTGGCGCTGGCGGGGGCCAGCACGCTGAACCGGCTGGAACTGTCAAACAACCAGCACACCCGCGCGCACAAGCTGACGCATGATCCCCGCCAGATCGAAGCCTGCCTGCTGCAAATGGGCGTGCGCTGCCTGCCCAAACGGGCGGCGGAAATCGTGGTGGATTCGGATGCGATGGGCCACCGGTTGAGCGGGCTGCAGGAGGGGCGGCACTACCGGGCTTATTATGATGAGTATTGCTACCTGCCGCTCTATGTGTTTGTGGGGGACTTTCACTTGTGGGCGCAAGTGCGCGGCGGCGACCAGGACGGCGCCGCCGGGGTGGTGGCACTACTGGCGCAGATCATCCCGGCCATTCGGAAACGTTGCCCCCGGGCGCGGATCATTGTGCGCGGGGACAGCGGCTTCTGCCGGGAGGAGATCATGGTCTGGTGTGAGGGCCAGCAGAACGTTCATTATTGCCTGGGCTTGGCCAAGAACTCCGTCCTGGTGGAGCGTTTGGCGCCGGCGCTGGTGGCGGCCCAAATGCGCTGGTGCCTCTGTGGCGGAGCCCACGTGCGGGAGTTTGCGGAGTTTGCCTATCAAACCAACCGCAGTTGGAGCCGCCCGCGCCGGGTGATCGGCAAGGCGGAAGTGACGGCCCAAGGCTCCAATCCGCGCTTTGTCGTCACCAATCTGCCGGCCCACGGGTTTGAAGATGACGAAGACCAAACCCGGTTCTCGCCCGCCCGGCTCTACGAAGAAGTCTATTGTGCGCGCGGGGAGATGGAAAATGTGCTCAAGCAACAAACGCTGGATTTGCAGGCCGACCGGATGAGCACCCATTATCTGGCCAGCAATCAATTGCGCTTGTGGCTCTCGACCCTGGCTTATCTGTTGCTGGAGCGGGTACGGACTTGGGGACTGGCCGGGACGGAACTGGCGCAGGCAACGGTCGGCAGTGTGCGCCTCAAATTGTTGAAAGTGGCGGCGCAAGTGCGCGTGAGTGTGCGCCGAGTTTATGTCCAGCTTAGCAGCGCCTATCCGCTGCAAACCCTCTTCCGGTTGTGCCAGCGCCGGCTCCGGGCACTGGTTCCCGCCAGCGGTTGACGCCAGTCGTTTTCCCGCCCGCTTACACTTCCCTGCCGGAGGTGTCGTCGAAAACGGCGCGCGCAGGCAATTTTCGCTGCCGCCGCCCTGCCTCACCCATTGAAAGCAATCTCCATCCCCATTTTTTCCCTTCGCCTGCCACTTTTTCCAAAAATCAAACCCCGCTATGAAATATCCGGGCTAAACGGGTGAGCGGTACATGCTGAAATGCGGCAATACTACAAAACTAGGAACCGACCCGTTTCCTCTTCACTCGTACCGCTATGCTTGGGCCGAGCGGGCGGCAGAAAACGGGTATGAAGAACGATACGCTCAGGCCGCACTTGGGCACAATTCAAAGGCCGTAGCGCGTGCGTATGCCAGACGTGCCAAGACGCTTATTCCGGCTCTGGAGGAATATGAGGAAAGAAACAGAGCAAAATCATTGGCTACGACGCCAGCGTGACCTCCCTGCGATTCACTGATCCTCTTGCCCCCCGTTCTTGATCTCAAGATGTTCGAAAATGATGATCGGAATTTGGTCGGAGGGCGACCGTCGACTCCGCGTCAAATGTCGCCCCATTTTAAATACTCTGGAGAAACAGCCAGCGTTTGCTTTTAAATCAGTTGCCGGCTCGGGGCGAGGACGACAGATCCCGAGAGGAGGGCTCGATTCGCTTCACCCGCTCCATTGATAGTCAACGACTTAGGAATCAGTGCAGTAAAAGTGCAGTAAACTGCCAATTTTACGCACAAGATTTTTCTTTCGGATTTCAATTCGTCAACGCAAACGCAATTCTGAGACGGAAATAAGGCGAAATGCTTTTTCGCAACAGGAGCCGCCTTGCAATACAATCAACTGGAGGGCAAACTTTGCAAATTGGACAACCAGATGACCGAACCCAATCAACATAAATGGCGGAACGCGACCTGAAACTGAATTCTCTCGGCCGATACGGCAAAAGCGACTCTCGGCTGATACTCGAAGAGCACAGCCATTGCGAAGTGCCGGCAGGTTGCGGAGGTGTTGTTCTGCGGTGGCGCAATCCAAATTCCGGTCTCCTCTTCATCTTGCATTTCTTTGGGTCGGGTAAAACAATGGTTTTGCTCGATGGTAAAGCCGTCGCCTCCGCGCGTCCGCTAATCTCTTTTGGAGAACATGTGCTGTCAATTGCCGTCACGGATGTCGTGCCCGGCTCAGCCATTTTGGGCTTTGCCGGGATTCACGATGAAAGCCAGTTAAGCTTTCCTCGCGTCTCTCAACCCAGCGGCCGCAAGATTTCTATTCTCTCTGCCTCAGATGGCTCTTGGAAATATGTCACAACGGAACCCGCAGACAACACCTGGAGCCGCCCGGGATTCGACGATTCCCACTGGCATCAAATGACGGCTTCCGAACCTCCGTCATTAGACAATCACGACATGCAGAAATACAGGCTCGATACAATTCTTAAGTTCGGTGCTGCCCCTCTTGGAATTGTCCTAGCGACCAGATCGTGAGACTGCATTGAAGGGGAAAGTGGTTGACACTCCAATGATAGAGGGAGTGTTAACATGAGTGATCAAATTGTAGTGGAGATGAAGAGGAAAGGCCCCCCTAGGGGGGCCGGCGCGAAAAAATCGCGGCGGAAGTTTACGGCCGAGGAAAAGCTCCGAGCCGTCCGCCTGCGTTTAGAGGAAGGGTTTGGTTTGGCCATGGTGGCCGAAGAGATGCAGGTCAGCAGGAGCGCCATTGACCATTGGCTCAAAGCCTACCAGGTGGCCGGGGAAGCCGGACTCCAACCGGCCCTGCAGCGCCGGCGTCAGCCGAAGTTGCCAGCACCCATCACCGAGAAGATCATCCAGCTCAAGCAGGAAAATCCCACCTTCGGGATCAAGCGCATCAGCCAGGTGCTCCGCCGGCTGTTCTTTCTGCCGGCCAGCCCGGAGACGGTGCGCCAGCGGCTTCATGCGGCCAACCTGATGCCGCCCACCACTCCGCCCAAGGAGCGGAACCTCACGCGGCCCCGGTTCTTCGAGCGGGCCACGCCCAATCAAATGTGGCAGACGGACATCTTCACCTTCCGGTTGGGCGGCCGTTATGCCTATCTCATCGCCTTCATGGATGATTACTCGCGCTTCATCGTGGGCGCGGATTTGTTCCGCAGTCCCACGGCGCAGGCAGTGATCGAAGTGTATCGGGTGGCGGTGGGCGAGTTCCAGCCCCCCAAAGAGATGCTCACCGACAACGGTCGGCAGTACACCAGTTGGCGGGGCGTGAGCCGGTTCGAGGCCGAACTCAAAAAGGATCGCGTGGCCCACTTCAAATCCCGCCCGCACCATCCCATGACCCTCGGCAAGGTAGAGCGCTTCTGGTCCACGATCTGGCAAGACTTCCTCGTGCGGGCCCAGTTCGACAGCTTCGACGCGGCCCGCGAACGGATCAAACTCTGGATCAAGTATTATAATCACAAGCGGCCCAACCAGGGGATTGACGGACTCTGTCCGGCCGACCGCTTCTTTGAGATCCAATCCCAACTGCGCAAGACCATCGAGGCGGGCATCCAGGAGAACCTCCTGGAACTGGCCCTCCGCGGCAAACCCCAAGCTCCCTTCTACATGGTGGGACGAATGGACGGCCAGTCGGTCATCCTCCGGGCCGAGAAGGGCAAACTCAAACTCAGCGTTAGTGACCAGCAAAACCAAGAACAAGAACTGACTTATGACCTCAACCAAAGTGCCAGCGACCAGCGAAAAGACGGAGCGGAAAAAACGAACCTCCCTGCCGTGCAACCTCAGTGCCCAGGACAAGGTCCAGGCGGTACTGGCGGTCTGGACGGAACGTTGCAAGCCGGCGGTAGTCTGCCGCCAGCTCAACATCAACTGGATCACGTTCAACCAGTGGCAGCAACGGGCGATGGAAGGGATGCTGCAAGCCTTGGAGAATCGCGTCAATCTGGCCAAAGGGGAGGCGTTGAGCCCGCGCTTGCAAGCCTTGCTCCAGAACCGGCAGCGGTCGGTGACGGCGACCAAGCTGACCAGCCGGTTGGAGCAACTAAACAAGCTTGCCAGCCCGCCCCCGGTTCCGGCAAAAATGGACTAGATGAATGCCAAAGCCACGCAACGGGCCGAGGTGATCTTGAAAGTACGCTCCGGCCAAATGACGGCGACGGCGGGCGCGCAGGCGCTGGGCATCAGTCGCCAACAGTATTATCAGTGGGAACAGCGGGGGCTGCGGGCGTTGCTCGCCTCGCTGGCGGACCAGCCGACGGGCCGACCCAAAGCCCCGACGGACCCGGAGAAGGCGTCCCTGCAACACCGGGTCAAACAGCTGGAGGAGCAGGTTCAGCAGTATCAGCAACAGGCCAAACTGCGCCAACTGCTGCAGCAATGGGCGGCGAAGGATGACCTGCCACCCGCAAAAAAAACGCCAAATGATCCCGCAACTCCTGCATCAACTCGACATCATGAAGCGAGCCACCCACCTCTCCTGGCGGCAGCTGTGCACTGACGTTCCTTACGCCAGCGTGATGCGTTGGCGGCAACGTCAACGCCGTGATTTGCCGCTGTATCAATGCCCCGGCCCGAAGAAGACCATGCCCTTGAATCGGGCGGTGTTGCTCCCAGCGCTGCGGCAGTTGGTCCACGGTCGGGTACGCACGCACGGCACCGGTGAACTCTACCAGGAGTTTGCCGAAGCCATCTCGCGGCGCGCACTCGCCGGGTTGGTGCGGGAGGCACGGGAGGATCAACTCGCCACCATGAAACACGTTTACTGGCTCCATCCCGGCTTGGCCTGGTCATGCGACGCCACCGAATATGGCGATGAGCGCCATCTCGTGATCCCCTTCCAAGATCTCGCCTCGCGTTATCGCTTCCGGCCGCTGGTCACCGACCGCTTGGACGGCCGCCAGATTGCGGCGCACCTGGAAGGCCTCTTCCGGCAACATGGCGCACCCCTCCTGCTCAAACGCGACAATGGCTCCCCCTTCAATCATCACCAGGTGGATGAATTGCTCGCCCGCTTCGGAGTACTGCCCCTGAACAGCCCTCCGCACTTTCCCCAGTACAATGGCGGCATAGAAAAAGGCATCCGTGACTTTAAGGCCGCATTAGCGTTGCGCCAGAGTTGCAGTTCCGATGCGTTCACCCTGGCCGTTGAAGTGACCGCCCATGAACTCAACCACCATGCGCGACGTTGCCTCCGAGGCCGCACCGCGTGCGCCGTCTTCCACGACGACGCCCAACACCGCCGCTGGACCTTGCGCCAGCGCCAAGCCATTTTTCGGTTGCTCCTCCAGCGTTTTGGAGCGATGATCGAAAAAACGGCGAATGGACCTCAACTCAGTCCCGCCACCGCGTGGCGGCTCACTGTGGAATCCTGGCTCCGCTGCCAGGGCTTGATCGTCATTCGCCAAAACAGAAATGTGTCAACCACTTTTCAAAAAATTTGGTCTCAAAATTAAATTGGGCGCACAACGGCGATATCGAAACCGCGTCCGGCATTCCCGCCGGCACAGCGGCCCTGGGCCAAAAAATTCTTGCCGCCGATGCCTTGGTGATTTCCACGCCGGAATATAACGGAAGCATTCCCGGCGTTCTTAAAAACGTGATCGACTGGCTGTCACGCGAAAAAACCGTGTCGCTGACCGGTAAGCACCTCCTGCTTTTGGCTGCGTCGCCCGGCCGGCTTGGGGGCGTGCGCAGCCTGTGGCATTCGCGCCAGCCGTTCGAGGTGTTGGGCGTGCATGTGTTTCCCGGCATGATGGGATTGCCGGACGCCTATAACGCTTTCGACGCGCAGGGAAGGTTGAAAGATCCAAAAACCGCCGAGCAACTAAAGAAAACGCTCGGTCAATTCATCCAGCATGTGCAGGGATGAATCATGGCGGAGCCAGACTCATTCCTGCCAATAAATGCCATCGGAGGAATCGAACATGAATATTAAAATTGGTGTTGATAAAAAAAGGCTGAGCTCAAAAATTGAAATTGCGTATCCCGATGTCGCCTCCATTACCGGTGCGGACGGCTCGCGCCAGCCCAGCACCAAAGAACTTGCCATGGCGCGCTTCCAAGGTAAACACGTCGCCACGATT
>Ga0302320_10004236_pt1 | contig 32670 bp, 29 predicted proteins | sample Bog_T0_3_FD_202130 | JGI IMG/M metagenome (GOLD analysis project Ga0302320, IMG submission 202130) | Peat permafrost microbial communities from Stordalen Mire near Abisko, Sweden - Bog_T0_3 | ecosystem: Environmental > Terrestrial > Soil > Wetlands > Peat | place: Sweden: Abisko, Stordalen Mire... | reverse complement strand
GCGCCGCCGCACGCAGCCTGGTCAACGAAGTGCTCTGCCTCGCGCTGCTGCTCACCGCCTCGTCACTGATCTTCCGCAAGGCGATCCTGGAGTCGCTGCGCTGGCGGGTGGAGCGGCTCAATGAGCACACCATCGCGCGCGCGACCGTGCTGGTGGGCGCGATCCTCGGCGCGCTGGTGTCGATTTCATCGGTCGGCGCGGGCGCCGTCGGTGTCACCGCGCTGCTGCTGCTTTACCCGCGATTGCCGATGGCACGCATCGTCGGCTCCGACATTGTCCATGCGGTGCCGTTGACGCTGATCGCCGGTATCGGCCATTGGATATTGGGCGCGATCGACTGGCCGCTGATGGGCGTGCTGCTGATCGGCTCGCTTCCCGGCATCGTCATCGGCAGCTACTGCGCGACCCGGGTGCCGGAAACCGCGCTGCGGCTGTTGCTGGCGGCAACGCTGATTTTGGTGGCCACCAAGATCGGATCCGACGAATGGCGGCTGTCGTCGTCGACGTTGGCCGCCGCGGTCCAGAGCGCCCCGCGCTGAGGCGACTTTTTCCCGAAAACCCCTGCTAATTCCGCGCGCCGGAAGGCGCTCGCCGGCGCGGTTTTTCGTTGCCCCGGCGAGGATTATGTACGATGACAGTTTCAACATCAGCCGGTTCACAGGGAGAGAAAAAAATGCGCGAAGCCGTCATTGTTTCATATGCCCGCACCGGGCTGGCGAAATCCGGGCGCGGCGGATTCAACATTACCCCGCCGATGTCGATGGCGGCACACGCCATCAAGCACGCGGTGGCGCGCGCCGGCGTCGAGAAGGATTACGTCGAGGATTGCTATCTCGGCAATTGCGCCCATGGCGCACCCAACATCGGCCGCCAGGCCGCGCTGCTCGCGGGCATGCCGACATCGACCGCCGGCGTCTCGGTCAACCGCTTCTGTTCGTCGGGACTGCAGACCATCGCGATGGCCGCCAACTCGATCCGCGCCGACGGCGCCGATTGCATCGTGGCCGGCGGCGTCGAGAGCATCTCGATTCCCGGCGGCGGTTCGCCGAAGGAATCGATCGATCCCGATCTGCTCAAGGCCGCGCCCGACATCTTCATGGCGATGATCGACACCGCCGATATCGTCGCCGAGCGCTATCACCTCAGCCGCGAATATCAGGACGAGTATTCGCTGGAATCGCAGCGCCGCATGGCCGCGGCCCAGCAGGCCCACAAGTTCAAGGACGAAATCGTCCCGATGCAGACCAAAATGAAAGTGGTCGACAAGGCGACCAAGGCCGAAAGCATCGTCGACTATGTCGTCGACCGCGACGAGTGCAACCGGCCCGACACGACCATGGAAGGCCTCGCCAGGCTCGAGCCGGTCAAGGGCCCCGGCAAATACGTCACCGCTGGGAATGCCAGCCAGCTTTCGGATGGCGCGGCGGCGGTGGTTTTGATGGAAGCCAAGGACGCGGAAAAACGCGGGCTCGAGCCGCTCGGCCGCTTTGTCGCCTGGGCGTCGGCGGGCTGCGAGCCGGATGAGATGGGCATCGGTCCGGTATTTGCCGTGCCAAAACTGTTGAAGCGCCATGGCCTGAAGGTCGGCGACATCGATCTCTGGGAACTGAACGAGGCCTTCGCCAGCCAGTGCCTATATTCCCGCGACCAGCTCGGCATCGATCCCGACAAGTACAACGTCAACGGCGGCTCGATTGCGATCGGCCATCCCTTCGGCATGACCGGCGCGCGGTTGACCGGCCACATCCTGCAGGAGGGCCGCCGGCGCAAGGCGAAGTGGGGCGTGGTGACGATGTGCATCGGCGGCGGCCAGGGCGGCGCCGGGCTGTTCGAAATCTATAGCTGAGGCCGGGGTCGCGCGGCACAGCAACCATCCAGACGGAAACAGCGCGGCGAGCGATCGCCGCGCTGCTCGTTTTGAATGATGTCTCTGAATCGTGTTCAGGTGACGACCGACCTCAGTTCGGCCAGCACCGTTTACCCTCGGGGCCCAAATGATATCCGGGAGGACATGCCCGGCCGTTGAACATGGGATGGCAACGGCCGCCCGGACCTCGCCACATGCCCGGCCCGCAGCCTTCCGCGACCTTGATGGCAAGACCGGAGACGGGGCCGGTCTGCACCGGCAGGATGGCGGCGTTGGACGTTGTGGCAAAACTCAAAGCTAACGCTGCACCCAGCACAAATGTTCGGATCATCGATTGTTCCCTTTCTGGTTCGTCCCCCATACGAAGTTACCATCGATGATGGCAAAATTAATGACAATGAAAATTGGGGGCACAGTTTCTGGTGAAAACCCGCATCGTTGCTGCGCTGCGAGAAGTGCGAGAGGCGCACCGCTCCCGCGCTAACGCCGGCTATCCGGCCTGGTCGCAAACCAGATGACATGGCGGGCGCCGCGGCGCCTTGCGGTGGCGCGCACGGCGACTTCGTTCACCGCGAAGCCGGCCTCGGCAAGCCGTTTCGAAAAGGCCGCGTTCGGTCCCGACGACCACACCGCGAGAACGCCGCCCGGCCGCAGCGCCCGGTGGATCGCCTGCAATCCGTTGCGATCATAGAGCGCGTTATTGGCCTTGCGGATCAGGCCCTCCGGGCCGTTATCGACGTCGAGCAGGATCGCATCGAACAACGAGGCCTGCGCTTCGATCACCGCAACGACGTCGGCGTTCAAGATGCGCGCCCTCGGGTCGTCGAGGCTGTCGTCGAACAGGGCGGCCAGCGGACCTCGCGCCCAGGCGATCACGGCGGGCACCAGTTCGGCCACCGTGATTTTCGCATCCGGCCCGAGCACGGCGAGCGCCGCGCGCAGCGTGAATCCCATGCCCAGTCCGCCGATCAACAGATGCGGCCGCGCCACGCCCTCTAATTGCCGGCAGGCCAGCGTGGCCAGCGCCTCCTCGGATCCGCTGAGGCGGCTGTTCATCAGTTCGTTGGAACCGAGCATCATCGAAAACTCGCCGTCTCTTCGCATCAGACGAAGTTCGACGTCTGCGCCGGGCACGCCTGCGGTATCGATCTGCAACCACGGAATCATGCGATGCTTCTACGCTGTTTTGACCTATTCGCGCGAGGCCCGGCGCAGCCTTAGTCCGAAGTGCCAATGCCAGCCGCGGTGTTCCCGTGTTGCGCCGACCTGCCGCCATGGTATCGTTTGCGGCAATCGGCCCATCATGAAGCCGAACCATCCATGGAGGAAATCATGCGGAGCGTGCAAGCGCTGGTCGCCGCAATCTTGTTTCTGTCTGCGGCCTCTCAGGTATCGCTTGCGGCCGAGAAGCAGGGCGGCATCCTGAGGGTCTATCATCGCGACAGCCCCGGCAGCGCCTCGATCCACGAGGGCGCGACCTATTCGGTCAACATTCCCTTCATGCCGGTTTTCAACAACCTCGTCATCTACAAGCAGGATGTCGCGCAAAACAGTCCGGAATCGATCGTGCCGGATCTGGCGGAGAGCTGGGCGTGGAGCGGCGACAACAAGACGCTGACGTTCAAGCTGCGGCAAGGCGTCAAGTGGCACGACGGCAAGCCATTCACGTCGGCCGACGTCAAATGCACCTTCGACATGCTGATGGGCAAGTCGCCGCAGAAGTTCCGCCAGAACCCGCGAAAGTCCTGGTACGACCAGGTCAGCGATGTCACCCCCAATGGCGAGTTCGAGGTCGCCTTCAACCTGAAGCGGCCGCAGCCGGCGCTGTTGGCGCTGCTCGCCTCCGGCTATACGCCGGTCTATCCCTGCCATGTTTCGCCGGCGGAGATGCGTACCCATCCGATCGGAACCGGGCCGTTCAAATTCGTCGAGTTCAAGGCCAACGAATCCATCAAGCTGGTGCGCAATCCCGACTACTGGAAAAAAGGCCTGCCGCATCTCGACGGCATCGAGTTCACCATCATCCCGAACCGCTCGACCGCGATCCTGGCGTTTGTCGCCGGCAAGTTCGACATGACGTTTCCAACCGGGATATCGATTCCGCTGCTCAAGGACATCAAGTCGCAGGCGCCGAACGCGATCTGCGTGGTGGCGCCGACCAATGTCAGCACCAACATCATCGTCAACTCGTCGGCGCCGCCATTCGACAACCTCGATATCAGGCGCGCGATGGCGCTGGCGCTGGACCGCAAGGCCTTCATCTCGATTATGTTCGAAGGCCAGGCCGATATCGGCGGCACCATGCTTCCCGCTCCCGGCGGGCTGTGGAGCATGCCGAAGGAGATGCTGGAAACGATCCCGGGTTACGGCCCGGACGTGCACGCCAACCGCGAGGAAGCGCGCAAGCTGATGCAGAAGGCGGGCTACGGCCCCGACAAGCATCTCGCGGTCAAGGTCTCGACCCGCAACATCGCCGATTATCGCGACCCCGCCGTGATCCTGATCGACCAGCTCAAGAGCATCTATATCGACGGCGAACTCGACATGGTGGAGACCGCCAACTGGTTCCCGAAGATCGCGCGCAAGGACTATACGCTCGGCCTCAACCTCACCGGCAACGCGGTCGACGATCCCGACCAGTCGTTCTACGAGAATTATTCCTGTCACTCGGAGCGGAACTACACCAATTACTGCAATCCTGATATCGAGAAGCTGTTCGACCAGCAGTCGCAGGAGACCGACGTGGCCAAGCGCAAGCAACTGGTCTGGGAAATCGACAAGAAGCTTCAGGAAGACGTCGCCCGTCCGATCATCTTCCACGGCCGCCAAGGCACCTGCTGGCAGCCCTATGTCAAGGGCGTCACCGTCATGGTGAACAGCTCCTATAACGGCTATCGCTACGAGGATGTGTGGCTGGACAAGTAGCCTTGCACCATCGGCGAAGCAAAGTCGGCTAACAGGAGCGGCCAGGTGTTGGCTTATATCGTGCGGCGCCTCGTATTGATGCTGATCACCCTGTTCGGGATATCGGTGATCATTTTCGTGCTGCTGCACATCGTGCCCGGCAATATCGTCGACATCCTGTTTGCCGCCGCGGGATATGTCGACCCGGCCGACCGCGCGCATCTGGAGCAGGAACTGGGATTCGATCAGCCTTTGGTCGTGCAGTACCTGCACTGGATCGGCGGGCTGCTGCACGGCGATCTCGGCTATTCCTATGTCTCGGAAAAACCCGCGCTCGACGAGATCCTGCCGCGGATTCCGATCACGGCGCGGCTGGCCGGGCTGGCGCTGTTGTTCGCGACGTCGATCGGCGTTCCCCTCGGCGTGATCAGCGCGGTGCATCAGGGCACCAGGCTCGATTATGCCTTGCGCGTGCTCAGCCTCAGCGGCCTGTCGCTGCCCTCGTTCTGGCTCGGGCTGCTGATCCTGATGGCGTCGGTGGCGCTATTCGGCGAGATTCCGATCTTCAACCCCAATCCCAAAAGCTTTGCCGAGGCATGCGCGATCTACTGCATCCCGGCGATGGCGGTAGGCTTCCGCAGCGCCGCCTTGGTGATGCGGATGACGCGCTCCTCGATGCTCGAAATATTGCGGCAGGATTTCATCCGCACCGCCCGCGCCAAGGGCGCCTCCGACACCGCGGTCAACTATCGCCATGCGCTGAAGAACGCCATTCTTCCCGTCATCACCGTGATCGGCATCGAGGCGGCGTTCCTGGTCGGCGGGCTGATCGTCACCGAGACGGTGTTCAATATCCCCGGCGTCGCCCGCTTCCTGGTCGAGGCGATCCGCTGGCGCGATTATCCGATCGTGCAGAATCTGGTGATGCTGATCGCCGTGGTCGTCGTGCTCACCAACTTCACCGTCGACATGCTCTATGCAGCGCTCGATCCCCGCATCAGGTACACGGACTGAAATGTGATGAGATGAGGTTTGATTGAGCTGCGACGCTTACCCTCCCCTGGAGGGCCCTCCAGGGGAGGGTAAGAAAGAGCGCCTGAACCGATTCGATTAAACGTCGTCACACTTCTGGAGGCCCATTGGACGCGATCAACTACGATGCCGAACTGAAGCGCGCCGGCGCCGATGCCACCCATGGCTGGCGCCGGCTGGCATTCCTGGCGCAACGCTACGTGCTTGGCACCGCCGGCCTGATCATCATGGTGATGTTCGTGCTGGCCGCGCTGTTCGCCGACGTCATCTGCCGCTACAGCCCGCTGTCGGTCGATTCCGCGCATGCGCTGGCGGCGCCGAGCCTGCAGCACTGGATGGGCACGGATTCGTTCGGCCGCGACGTCTGGAGCCGGATCATCCATGGCGCGCGGATATCGCTGGCGGTCGGCATCGGTTCGACGGCGCTGGGCGCGACCTTCGGCGTCATGATCGGCCTCACCTCGGGTTACCTGTCCGGCTGGGTCGATTTGGTGTTCCAGCGCGTCACCGATATCCTGCAGGCGTTGCCGTTATTGGTGCTGGCGCTGGTGATGACCGCGGCGCTGGGGCCTTCGCTGCCCAACGTGATCATCGCCATCGCGATTCCCCTGATCCCGACGGTTGCCCGCGTCATCCGCGCCAACACGCTGGCGCTGCGCGAGCTGCCGTTTGTCGAGGCCGCCAAGTCGATCGGCATGAGCGAGACCCGCATCGCGCTGCGGCACGTGCTGCCCAACACGCTGGCGCCGCTGATCGTGCTGGCCACCGCGCAGCTCGGCTCGACCATTCTGACCGAAGCCTCGCTGTCGTTTCTCGGCCTCGGCATTCCCGAGCCGCATCCATCATGGGGACGGATGCTGTCGGAATCGGCGGAATATGTCCGCACCTCGCCGTGGCTCGTGATCTTCCCCGGGCTCGCCATCAGCCTTGCGGTGTTCGGAACCAATTTGCTCGGCGACGCGCTGCGCGACATCCTCGATCCCCGGCAGCGCGGCTGATGAGCGAAGCGAACGCGGAAGCGACGGTTCTCGAGGTGAAGGGCCTGCAGACGGTGTTCTTCACCAATTCGGGACTGTTCAGGGCGGTCGACGACGTTTCCTTCAGTGTGCGTCGCGGCGAGACGCTGGCTGTTGTCGGCGAGTCCGGCTGCGGCAAGAGCGTGACCGCGCTGTCGATCATGCGGCTGGTGCCCGATCCTCCGGGGCGGATCGTCGGCGGCTCGATTGCGCTGGAGGGCGTCGATCTGCTCGGCCTCGACGAGGCCGAGATGCGCCAGATCCGCGGCAATCGCATCTCGATGATCTTTCAGGAGCCGATGACCTCGCTCAACCCGGTGATGCGGGTCGGCGACCAGATCGCGGAAGCCGTCCGGCTGCACCGGCCGATGAACGCCAAGCAGGCCTGGAGCCAGGCGGTCGAGATGCTGCGGCTGGTGCGGATTCCCGTGCCGGAGCGGCGCGCCCTGGAATATCCGCACCAGCTTTCCGGCGGCATGCGCCAGCGCGCCATGATCGCGATGGCGCTGGCCTGCCGGCCGGCGCTGTTGATCGCCGACGAGCCGACCACTGCGCTGGATGTGACCATACAGGCCCAGATCCTGGCGCTGGTGCTCGACCTCCAGAAAGAGCTCGGCATGGGGCTGATCCTGATCACGCATGACCTTGGCGTGGTCGCCCAGACCGCGCAGCGCGTCATCGTCATGTATGCGGGCCGGAAGGTCGAGGAGGCCAGCGTCGAGACCCTGTTCGCCGATCCGAAACATCCCTACACCCGCGGCCTGATGGCCTCGATCCCGACCGTGCCCGCGGCGGGTGCCAGGAACGACAAGAACGATGCGACCGATGCCCGGCTGCTCGAAATTCCCGGCATGGTGCCGTCGCTGACGCGGCTGCCGAAAGGCTGCGCTTTCGCGCCGCGCTGTGGGCTCGCCATCGCCCGCTGCCACGAGCAATATCCGCCGCTAAAGACTCACGGCCCCGATCATCTGGCGGCGTGCTGGCGCGCGGATGAAATGGCAGCGCCGCCATGATCGAGCCCCGCGCGCTGCTCGAAGTAACCGACCTGACCAAACACTATCCGGTGCGCAGCGGCGTGCTGCGCCGGATCGTCGGCAAGGTGCATGCCGTGGACGGCGTCAGTTTCACGCTTCGTGTCGGCGAAACGCTGGGGCTGGTCGGCGAATCCGGCTGCGGCAAGTCGACGGTGGCGCGCAGCATTTTGCGGCTGGTCGAGCCGAGCGGCGGCAGCATCCGCCTCAACGGCCAGGATATCACCCATCTCGGCAAGGCGGCGCTGCGCACGCACCGGCGCGCGATGCAGATCGTGTTCCAGGATCCGTTCGCCTCGCTCAATCCGCGCATGACCGCCGGCGACATCGTCGGCGAGCCGCTCACGGTCCATGGCCTTGCCGCGGGCAACGCAAAGCGCGCCCGCGTCGCCGAGCTGTTCGAGCAGGTCGGCCTGCGGCCGGACCAGATGCAGAATTATCCGCATCAATTTTCCGGCGGCCAGCGCCAGCGCATCTGCATCGCGCGCGCGCTGTCGCTCAGGCCCGATTTGATCGTCTGCGACGAGCCGGTCTCCGCGCTTGATGTTTCGATCCAGGCCCAGGTGATCAATCTCTTGATCGACCTGCAGCGTATCAACGGCTTCTCTTATCTCTTCATCGCGCACGACCTCGCCGTCGTCGCCCATATCAGCCACCGCGTCGCCGTGATGTATCTCGGCCGTATTGTCGAGATCGCCGACAAGCACGAGCTGTTCGCCAACCCCCGCCATCCCTACACGCAAGCCTTGCTGGCCTCGGTCCCGGTCGCCGATCCCAAGGCGAGACGCCTGACGCCGCTGATCGACGGCGACGTGCCAAGCCCGATCAACCCGCCCTCCGGCTGCGCCTTCCACACCCGCTGCCGCTATGCGATGGACCGCTGCAGGATCGAGACGCCGAAGCTGGCCGACGTCGGCGCGCTGCATCAGGTGGCGTGTTGGCTCAATGAGGGGACGGGGCGCGAGGCGTGATGCGCGCGCGTGACACTCCCCTCCCCCCGCGAGCAAAGCGAGTGGCGGGGAGGGGTCGGGGGTGGGGGGTGTGTCAGCGAACATTACTGGCAGCGAGTCTGCTGAGCCACCCCCCACCCCCGACCCCTCCCCGCCGCTGCGCGGGGGGAGGGGAGAAGCGCCGCACCCTCAAACCCGCCGCGGCACGTTCTGCTCGTCGCTGGCACGATCTTCCGCCGCGATGGCCCGGAGATATCCATCGCGCGCCTTCAGCCGCTGCCAGTAGGCCGCGACATTGGGCCCGAAATCACCGGCCAGTCCGATGCGTTCGGCCAGCCGCAAGGCATAGCCGATGACGATGTCGGCGGCGGTGAAGCGGCCGGCGCACAGCGTCTCCGCCCTGCCCGTAGCCGCTTCGACCGCGCGCAGCCGACCAAAAAACCATTTGGCGTAATCGGTCGCGACCTGCGGGTTGCGGCGCGCTTCCGGTTCGAGCTCGGTGTAGCGCAGCACCAGCGTTTGCGGAAAGGTCAGCGTCGCATCGCTGAAATACATCCAGTTCAGGAACGCGCCGAAGTCCGGCTCCTCAGCGCCGACGATCAAGGGCGTCGGCCCGTATCGGGTGCCGAGATAGTGGCAGATGCCGGAGGACTCCGTCATTCTGGTCTGGCCGTCGATCATCAGCGGAATGGTGCCGAGCGGATTGAGCGCGAGATATTCCTTGGCAAACACCCGCGGCGGGAACGGCAGCATTTTCAGCTCATAGGGCAGCCCGAGCTCTTCCAGCATCCACAGCGGCCGAAACGAGCGCGCCGCGGCGCAATGGTAGAGGGTGATCATGTGGTTTTCCGGTTTCTGTTCCGACTCGTTTAGTTCTCGCAGGGCGGATTGGAGGCGAAGCCGTAATCCGCCATCTTCAGGCACGACAGGACGTATATCTTACTGACAAATCGTGGTCTGTCGTTCTCTGGAACGGCGGGTTACGGCTTCGCCTTCAACCCGCCCTACGGTCTAAAGGCGAGGGATCCAGCCTGGACGGCTCAACAGGTATTCGACCATTCGCGGAGGAATGCTCAAGGCTCCGGCTATCTCGCCTTCGTCCTTCGGCAGTCCCGCAAGGATCGATGCTTCGCTCTTGCTTCGGACCTTGGAAAGCCACTCCGGATCAACCACCACAGCGCGTCCTACCGCAACCAGATCAGCTCCCATTTTGATCGCCCCCTCGGCATCGATGCAGGTTTTAATCCCACCGCTTGCCATCACCGCACTGCGGCCCGCTATGACGCGGGCAAATTCCGTGATTGGACTTTCTGCCGGAGTGAAACTCTTCTCGACCGGACCACTGTAAACACGGGTCTCTCCGGTAGGTCGGCTCTTCCGATAATCATCGAGCGAAACCGAGATGTAGTCGAGACCCAACCCGGCAAGTTCATGACAAAGCAGTTTGGCGTCCTCAAGCGTATAACCGCCCGGCTCGGCCTCAAATGGCGTAACGCGAAACCCTGCGATCAGCTTTGGACCGAGTGCGTCGCGAACGGTTTGCGCGACAGCGAGAGGAAAGTTCATACGCTTTGAAAGCGTGCCTCCCCAATTGTCAACGCGATGATTGGCCCGAGGTGAAAAAAACTGATGAACCGCGTAGTGGTTGGCGCCGTGAATTTCAACGCCGTCGAAACCAGCTTTTCGAGCCAGCGAAGCAGCCTCTCGAAAGCTCGCAATCAGGCTTCCAACCTCATCTGATGTCATCGCCCTCGGCGTCTTTGCGCCGGGACGCAACGATGCAACCGCGGAAGGCGCACGCAGACCTTGCTCACCTGTCAACTCGGGCTTGGCGATGCGGCCACCGTCATATATCTGGAGGATCGCAAGACCTCCTGCAGCACGCATGGCTTCGGCGAGCCGATGCAGACTGGACAAGTGTCCATCATGTGCCGCACCTATTCCCCGCCAGGAGCGCCCGTCCTGTGCGACGTAAGCGGCCGAAGAAATAGTGGCTCCGAAACCGCTTGCGGCACGTCGTCGGACAAATTCGAGTTCGTATTCGCTGGCCGTCCCGTCCTCATGGGAAGAATCGGTTGTGAGCGGAGCCATCGCAAACCGATTCGCCATCTCTCGTCCGCTGTTGAACCTGAAAGGAGACCAGACAACCATCGATCAAACCTCGGCCTGTGGGATGGGTGGAGCGCAGCGATATGCGGGATCGAGATGAAGGAAGTCCCGGATATCGCTTTGCTCATCCGGGCTACGCTTCGCTAGTGGAAGATGCGTCCGGCATCGATGACGACGGTCTGGCCGGTCATGGTCTCGGTCCGGCACATGGCGACCACCATGTCGGCGCAGTCGTCCTTGTCGGCGGCCTTCTTCAGGAGCGAGGCCGATGCGGAGCGCTCGATCTGATCGGACCGAAGATTGGCTGTCGCACGCGTGCCCTCCAGCAGGCCCGGCGCCACGTAGTTGACGAGCGTCCCGGGCGCCAGCGCCACCGCCATGCAACGCGTCAGATGAATGAGCCCCGCCTTCGACACGGCATAGGCGATGGAAGAGCCGGTTGGACTGAGCCCTGCCACCGAGGCTATGTTGACGATGCGGCCTCGCCCCTGGGCCTTCATGACAGGGGCTACCGCCCTGGTCAGGAGCATCGGCCCCGTCAGGTTGACGGCCAGGATCTCGCTCCACACCTCCGTCGTGAGATTGTCGAGATCGCTGAAGGGGATCGAGACGTTGTAAGCGGCGTCATTGATCAGAACATCAAGCCGGCCGAAGGCCTGGGTTACCTCGCCTACCAGCCGATCGACAGCCGCGCCGTCGGTGATGTCACAGCCGAAAGCTTGAGCCTTGATTTGATAACGCGACGCCAGTTCGCAAGCGACGCTTTCCGCCTGGTCGCGGCTGCGCGCGTACATGACAGCCACATGTGCGCCCTCCTGCGCGAGCGCGTGGCAGATGCGCTGCCCCAGCCCGCCATTGCCGCCCGTCACCAGTGCAACCACGCCCTTCAGGTCCATCGCTTCTCTCCTTGCCCGTCGGCCGGATTGTTCCATAACAACGATCAATAGTGCTACGACCTTGTCAACAAGCATGTTGAATTGGCATCACGTCATACCGACGAACCAATATACCGACGAACCAATCGCGGTTGCGGTTTTCTGAAGTGGCGGGTTACGGTTTCGCCTTCAATCAGCCCCACGGGCTGAGTGCAAAAAGCCTGCGTGAGCCAGATCACAGTTATGTATGAAATGGCTCCGTTAGGTTGGCCTATTCGGGGGAAATTCAATGTGCCGGCTGATCGTTCTCGTCCTGATCGTCTTGCAAGCCTCTTTCCTGGCTGAGCGGGCTCAAGCTGGCGAGCGGGTTGCACTCGTCTTCGGCAACGCCGATTACAAGAACGCGCCGCACCTGACGAACCCCCTCAACGACGCCACCGATGTGGCTGCTGCTTTCGAGCGTCTGGGTTTTTCCGTGAGGTTGGTCAGGAACGGCTCCTTCGACGCGATGCGTCGGGCGCTTCTGGATTTCGCGCAGCAGGCGCAGGGTGCCGACATTGCCGTGCTTTTCTTTGCCGGCCATGGCATGGAGATCCGCGACGAGAATTGGCTCATCCCGACAGATGCCGAATTGCGGATGGACGTCTCGGCCAGCCAGGAGGCCGTCAGCCTTGGCAGCGTCATGCCGATCGTCTCCAAAGCGAGAAAGCTCGGACTTGTGATCCTCGACGCCTGCCGAGACAATCCCTTCAGCCGGCAGTTGCAGGCAAGCCAACCCGGTCGGGCGCTTGCTTCCCGCGGACTGGTCTCGGTCGAGCCGCCGAACAGCGTGCTCGTCGCCTTTGCCGCCAAGCACGGCACCACGGCCGACGATGGCACGGGACGGAACAGCCCGTTCACGACGGCGCTGCTGCACAATCTCGAACTCCCGGGCCTCGAGATCAACTATTTGTTCCGCAACGTCCATGACGAGGTCTATGACGCCACCCAGCATCGGCAGGAACCTTATATGTATGGAACGCTGTCAAAAGAGCCGATCTATCTCGGTGCCCCCGCCAATGGCGGTGACGGGCTTGCCGCGGAAGCAGCGCGAATTTGGGACCAGGTAAAAGAAACAAACAGTCCCGAGGCGCTCAAGAAGTTTATCGAACGCTATGGCAGTACCATCCAGGGCGAACTCGCCCGGGAAAAGTTTGCAATGCTCGCCAAGGAGCAGAACGCACCAGCACGAGTGGATGATCGCGCGCAGCCCTCGACGGCCAATACCAGGCCTGCGCAAACGGCGGTCGTCGAACCACCGAAGGAACCGGCGCCGGCGCCGGCGACATCGCTGCCGCCCAATCTGGCGGCACTCGCCGGTCGCTGGAGTTGGCGGGCGGACTGCGGACTGCTCAAATACAGCGGCACGGCGGAGACGGAAGTCTTTCCCGACGGCAGATATATCTCAAGACGTTCCGACGGCGAGACGGTCGAAGGGCGCATCTCCGGTAACACCGTCACGGGCACACACAGGATCGACGGCGGTACCCAGCGCGCACAATTGAAATTGACCATGTCACCCACGGGGCGGAATCGGCTCGACGGCTCCTTCACCGACTCACGCATCCCCCTGGGCGCCTGTCCATACCACGCCGTCAAGATCTAACGGCCGTCAGTGCGGGCCGCGATTCAGCGCAGATTCTGCAGATTTGCCGGGCGTTAATCGGAGCCGGTGCGCCTGGATATCGAAAATTTTCTCCGGACGCAGCCAATGTCTCTGTTGGGTCAATTTCGGCTGTCGAACTGCGAGATCTGCTTTGCCCCGGAAACGAACGTCGTCGGCCAGGTCGCCGAGGCCTTTTTCCGTTGCGCGCAAAAACTGATTTCCTGAACCAGATCAACGTGATTTGCCCTGTCCAGCCCTCTCCGAAAAAATATTCTTGTTTTCAGAAATGACAATCGGCCCTATATCTCCTCGCATCCTGTCCCACAGAGGGGCGTTTCGCGAACGTCACGAGCGCGGGGCGGGATGCGGTGGACGCGGCAGCGTCGGGCGAGATACGTGATGCAGGGCGGGTCTACGGCGACCCGTGAGCGATCAAACGGTTCGCGGACGAACGATGCTGAAACCCCGTCGAAGCCTTTGGCGAAGACGGGTGTCGCGTACGGCGAAATCGCGTGGTCCTGGCACCCCGACGCTGGTGTCAAGTCTTGCGGAGGTGAAGTCGGCCCTACCGGGCGCGGACCAGCCATATCCGCCAGGCGACGGTGGCAACAAAGCCCGGTCACCGGGGAGAACGCGTATAAACCGTAAAGCCATTGCGCGGGGAGTGCCGGGAGAAGCCGGTGTGACCGTGGTGACTTGACGACACTGGTGCGGCCCTTTTTTCTGCCCGCCAGGCTGCGGGCGCATGATGCGCCCGGCATTCCCTGCGCCCTCTACTCTCGAGGGCAGGACGAAAAATCAAACCTCGCGCAGAAAGCATGCGGCGAGATCGCGGAGTCACGTCATTGCGTCACGCCATTGCGAGGAGCGAGAGCGACGAAGCAATCCACTTTTACTTCGTGGCACGATGGATTGCTTCGCTAGCGCTCGCAATGACGGGATTGGGTTGTTTGAAATTGAATCTCAGCTGTCATCGCCCGCGAAAGCGGGCGACCCAGTATTCCAGAGACGGCCGTGAAGGAATCGAGAAGCCGCGGCGTACTGGATCCCCCGCTTTCGCGGAGGATGACGACCTCCCAGCCGCCGTGGCCGGGTTTCATCCCGGCTAGCGCGAAGACGCGCTTCGCGCTTTTGCCCGGGCATGACGAGTTTCAGAAAATCCTTGCGATCCCGCCGGACGTTCCCAAATAATAAACGACACCTAACCAACCGACCAGACCGCCGCGACCATGGGTTCACAAGTCCACTATCTGCCGCTGACGCCGGGATTGTTTTCGATCCTGGTGGTTCTGGCCATCGGGCTGATCATCCTGGCTCAGCTTCGCATCCTCCGATACGCCTATATGCGGCTCGGGGTCGGTCCGGGCGTGGCGCTGCTGCTGTTGTTCGGCTCGCTGATCGGCAGCTATTTCAATATTCCGGTCACGGTGCTGCCGGGCGCGCCGGTGCGCTCCGGGCAGATCGTGGATTTCTACGGCATGCGCTATCTGGTGCCGGCCGTGGTGGCGCCCGGCACGGTGCTCGCGGTCAATGTCGGCGGCGCGGTGATCCCGGCGGTGATGTCGAGCTATCTGGTGCTGCGCTATCAGCTCTGGCTCAAGGCCGCGGTTGCCACGCTGGCGATCGCGTTCGTGATCCATGCGATGGCAACCCCGGTGCCGGGCGTCGGCATTGCGGTGCCGGTGTTCGCGCCGGTGGTGACCACCGCGATTCTGGCTTTCATCCTGTCGCGCGAATATGCCGCGCCGCTGGCCTATATCGGGGGATCGATGGGGACGCTGATCGGCGCCGACCTGCTCAATCTGGACAAGATCGGCGGCCTTGGCGCGCCGGTCGCCTCGATCGGCGGCGCGGGGACGTTCGACGGCATTTTCCTCACCGGGATTCTCGCGGTGCTGCTGGCCGGCATTGCCGCGCCATCGCGGCCGCGGCCGGCCTGGTAGCCGACAAGTCCTGGCCTGCGAGCCGGGAGATCAACCCAGCACCTGCTTTTCGATTTCATAGACCGGCAGCTTGACGAGGTCCTTGCCCAGTTCGCCATGCAGCGCCTTGCGCACCGCGGCCGAATAGGCCGGGCGGATCATGCCGAGCGCGCGCGGCGAGGCCACCATGGTCAGCGCGCTGGTCTCGCCCGTCGTCACCGCGTGATCGAGCCGGTCGGCCAGCGCTTTGAGGAACGTCCGTTCCGACTCGTCATGCCAGTCGGTCTGCTCGAGCGAGCTGCGGCCGCCGCCGATCGACGCGTGCACCGTGCCCGGCGCGTCAGTACCTTGGGCGCTGGTCGATAATTCCGGATGCTCGCGCACCTCGCGGGTGTGCAGGTTCGGATACAGGCTGTCGCCGAGGTTCTCCAGGATCAGCGCCTTGCGGCCGTCGCAGACGACCAGCCAGCCGCCGGTACCGAGCTTGATCTTGTTCATGGCAGTGCTCCGATGATGAATGGGTGCCGGCAGATTGCGCGCGAGCCTGGACGCGAGCATCAGAGATGCTCTTCGAAATCCTCAAAGGACTTGCCGAACTGCGTCAGGGCTTCTTCCAGATAGTCCGCCAGCATGGGCGTCCCCAAGAGGTAAGAGGCGGTGCGGTTGTTGTGGGCGCGTGTCGCCTCGCTGCGGAGATCGCGCCAGTTGTCGAGCTCGCCGTCGCCGCGGCCGAGCCACAGCAGGGCGACGAGGTCGATCTGTTCGTCGACGTTCAGGCCCCGAATGAAGACCGAAAGCTCCGAGCGATCGGTATCCTTGCGATGATCCTCGGGCATGTCGTCGCCGGCATCGAAGGCCAGATCCGAACCGCCGGCGCTGACGTCGAATTGACGCGCCTTGGAGATGATGAAAAACACCTTTTCCGGCGAAATCGTAAGGTTCGGAATTCTGGCCATGGCCGCTATCTCCCGGGAGCGGGCGCGAGCCCTCTTCCCCATTGCGAATCGAGGCTAGTGGCCGGGCGCACGGGGCACCTTGCGCGAGATCAAAAGGTAAACGGCGAAATGGCCGGCAAGGCGCGGGGTTGCCCGGCCCGGTCGCGCGAGTTGCCAGCTTCGCCAACTCCCCATAATAGAAAGAGAACCGCAACCGGAAGGGCGATCGGCCGATCGCTCATTTCCGGACAAAAAAACGAAGGGTCAGAGGTTACGCCGATGGAAGCTTGGGTCAGCGCCGGGTCTGTTTCGGCCGGCAAATGGTCGCCGCCGCCCGAGGCCAGCCCCATCGTCCAACGCATTCATGCGATGCTGCATCCGCGCAACATCGTGCTGGTAGGCGCCACCGACAAGCCGGGCAATTACGCCGAGCGGATCTGGAACAACCTGGTCAAATACGGTTTCGAAGGCGGTCTTTATCCGCTCAACGCCCGGCGCGAAACCATCTGGGGCGTGCCCTGCTATCCGGATTTTGCCAGCCTGCCGGAAAAGCCCGATCACGTGCTGGTCATGGTGCCCGCGCGTTTTGCGGTCCAGGTTATCCGCGACGCCGCCGCGGGCGGCGCCCGCTCGGCGACCATCGTTACCTCGGGCTTCAGCGAACTGCAGGACGACGAAAGCCAGAGGCTCGCCGCCGAGTTGCAGCAGGCCATCAGGGAGACCCGGCTTGGGGTCACCGGTCCGAATTGCCTCGGCAATCTCAGCGCCGGCGAAAAGCTGTTCACCAATATCGACGACCGCATCGTCACCATGGAAGCAGGTCCCGTCGCGATCGTCGGCCAGTCCGGCGCGATCGTGATGGCGATCCGCCAGGCGCTGGAGGACCGCGGCGTCGGCGTCGGCTACATGGTCACGTCAGGCAACGAGGCCGGACTGGAGACGCCGGACCTGATGGCCTACTTCGCCGCCGATCCGAGCGTACGGGTCATCGTGGTCTATCTCGAAGGCGTGCGGAACACAAAAGTGTTCCGCGAGGCCTGCAAGGCCGCGCGCGCGGCCGGCAAGCCGGTGATCGCGCTCAAGCTCGGCGCCTCCGAGGGCGGTCGCGCCGCCGCGATGGCCCACACCGGCGCGCTGGCCGGCTCGATCGAGACCTTTGATGCGATCTCGACCCGCGAGGGCGTGATCCGCGTGCGCGGTCTGGATGAGATGATCGAAACCACCGAATGTTTTGTTCATGCCGAGCCGCCGAAGGGCCCGCGCCTCGCCGCCGTCACCCTGTCCGGCGGCAAGCGCGGCCTCCTGATCGACGCGTTCTCCGCGGCGGGCATGAATTTCGCGCAACTCAGCGCCGACGCCAGCGCCAAACTCGCGAAGATGCTGGGCCCGGGCTCGATCGTCGGCAATCCCTTGGATGCCGGATTTGCCGCCGTGGTCGATCCCTCCGTCTACATGCAGTCGATCCGGATCATGATCGACGATCCCGATACCGACATCGTCATCATCGACTCCGAATTGCCCAAGGCGCCGCACGAATTGCGCGAACGCAATCTGCGCATCGTCAATGACATGGCCGGCAATGCCGACAAGCCCGTCATCTATATCTCGACGATGTCGATCGGCTTCACCGAATTCACCAAAGTCCTGCGCCGCTCGCTGCCGCATATCGCGGTCATGCAGGGCCTCGATCGCGCGGTCGGCGCGATCAAGGCCTTGATCGACTACGCCTCGCTGCGCAAGGAGGTGCCCGATATCCTGTCCAGTTCCAGCGCGTCGGCGCGGGCGACGCTGGAGAAGACACTGAAGAACGCCAGCGGTGCAGCGCTCGACGAAGTCGCATCAAAAAGGCTGTTGCGGGCCTATGGCATTCCGGTGTCGAAGGAAGAGATCGCCCGGACCGCCGCCGATGCCGTGCGCATCGCCAAAAAAATCGGCTTCCCCGTGGTCGCCAAGGTGGTCAGCGCGGACATCCTGCACAAGTCCGACATCGGCGGCGTGATGCTCAACCTCAACAGCGCAGCCGAGGTCAAACAAGCCTTCAACACCATCACCGCCCGGGTGAAAAAGCTCAGGAACAAGCCTGTTCTCGAGGGCATCCTGATTGCGCAGCAGGTCAAGGCCGACCTCGAACTGGTGATCGGAGCAGCGCTCGATGCCGAAATGGGCCCGGTGGTGCTGTTCGGCACCGGCGGCCTCGATATCGAACTGATGAAGGACGTTGCCCTTGCCGGCGCGCCGCTCGATGCAGCCGAGGCCAGGGGATTGATCGAGCGGACCAAGGCCGGCGTCAAGCTCAGGGGATATCGCGGCAAACCCGCACTGCACGCGGCGTCCGTCGTCAAGGCGCTGGTCGGACTGTCCAACCTGATGGCGGACGCCGGCGACCGCATCGCCTCGATCGACGTCAATCCATTTCTGGTCAACACCAAAACCGGCGTCGCCGTCGATGGCCTGATCGTTCTCAACAATCCTTCCGCCAAAAGTACGGCAGCGCATTAACGTCTGTAATCCGGGGGAAACCAATGAGATCAGCTTTAGGCGCCGTTGCGATATTCACCCTGGCGGTTTGCGGGACCGCGGGCGCGCAGACTCCTGCGACAGGCGCACCGCCACCGCCATCCGCAGCCTCGTTTCCAGCCTGGGCCTATCCGTGGTCGCCGGACTTCAAGCCCGCGCCCGACGATGGCGTTCCCCGGCACGTTCCCGACAGCAGCGCCGCATTCACGATCGCGCAGGAACGCGATCTGTTCTTCGCCCCGGACTGGCATCCCGACGATCACCCTGTCATGCCCGACGTGGTCGCGCATGGCAGAAAGCCCGATGTGCGGGCCTGCGGCTCATGTCATCGCGTCGAGGGCACCGGCGGTCCGGAGAATGCCAGTCTCGCCGGCCTGCCGGCAGCCTATATCGTTCGGCAGATGGCCGACTACAAAAGCGGCGCCCGAAAATTTTCCGGCCCGCAGCGAAGCCCGGTGCTGTTGATGACCGCGATCGCCAAAGGCGCTAGCGAGGCCGAAGCGCAGGCCGCAGCGGCCTATTTTTCATCGCTCAAGCCAAAGGCGAATATCAAGGTCATCGAAACCGATACCGTGCCTGTGACGCAGATCGCGCGGGTATTTTACATGCTCACGCCAAACGGAGGCACCGAACCGATCGGCGAACGTATCGTCGAGGCCCCGGTGGATGTGGCGCAATTCGAGCACCGCGACTCGCGTTCGCAGTTTGTGGCCTATGTGCCGACCGGCAGTATCGCCAGGGGCGAAGCGCTGGCGAGGACCGGAGGATCGGGCACCACAACGGCTTGCACGACCTGCCATGGTCCCGATCTCCGGGGGGCGGACCCGATTCCGGGGATCGCCGGGCGTTCGCCCAGTTATCTCGTGCGTCAGATCTACGACTTCCAGCAGCATTCGCGGCAGGGAAGCGCCGCCGGGCCGATGGCGCCGGTGGTCGAGAAACTCTCGCACTCCGACATGATCGCGCTCGCGGCCTATCTCTCATCGCTGAAACCCTGAGGGCCGGCGAATCCCGCTGGGATAGTCAGGGTCAGCCTGGAACAAACGCCGCCGTGGCGCGTTTGCGGGGGTTGGTCCCTGGGCATTTCAAGGGGGAATAGGTGCCTGATGTACGTGTATCCGCCGGCCTGGGCGGAGCGTTTCCGACCGCCGGCGGCGAACTTGCCGCGCTGATACGACAGTTCGATTGGGCCAAAACCAGCCTCGGACCCCTTACGGCGTGGCCGCAAAGCCTGAAAACCGTCGCCGATACGCTGCTGCGGTCGCCGGTCCCGATCGTGCTGCTGTGGGGCGAAGAAGGCATCATGATCTACAACGACGCCTATTCCGGCTTTGCCGGCGGCAGGCATCCCCGGCTGCTCGGCTCGAGGGTCCGCGAGGGGTGGCCGGAGATTGCCGACTTCAACGACCACGTCATGAAGGTGGGACTCGCCGGCGGCACCCTGGCCTACAAGGATCAAGAGCTCACGCTTTATCGGCATGGCCGCCCCGAGCAGGTCTCCATGAACCTGGACTATTCCCCCGTCCTGAACGAGGCAGGTCAGCCCGCGGGCGTGATCGCCATCGTCGTCGAGACCACCCAGCGGGTGATGCTCGAGAAGACCCTGAAGGATCGCGAAGCCGATCTTGCCCGCGTTCAAAAGATCGCGCGGGTCGGAGGGGTCACCGTCGACTTGCGAAAAGGCTTCGATAACGGTCGGCGGTCGCCCGAATATCTCGAGATCCACGGATTGAGCCCGGATGCCGTCGACACCCACGAAGATTGGGTCAGGCGGCTTCATCCCGATGATCGCGACCGGGCACTGCAGCATTTCCTGACCAGCGTTGAGGGTGCCGGCACCCGGTTTTCGTCCGAGTACCGCATCATCAGGCCAAACGACGGCCAGGTGCGGTGGATCGCGTGCGAAGCCCGGATCGAACGCGACGCAAACGGCCGACCGCTTCGGCTGGTCGGCGCCCATCTGGATATCACCGAACGCACGCTGGCAAAGCAATTGCTCCAGGAGAGCGAAGAGCGCTTTCGGCTCATCGCCAACAGCGCGCCGGTGCCGATGTGGGTCAGCAAACTGGACGGCACGCGCAGCTTCGCCAACCAGGCCTATCTGGATTTTCTTGGCCTCGAATACGAAAAGGCAATCGTTTTCGACTGGCGCAGGATTCTTCATCCCGACGATCAATCCCGGATCGTGCGCGAAAGCGTCGCGGGTGAAGCCTCGCTGCGGCCGTTTGTGCTGGAGGCACGATATCGCCGGGTCGATGGCGCATGGCGGTGGATGCGATCGGAATCGCAGCCGCGCTGGGACCCGGCCGGCAAGCATATCGGCTTTATCGGGGTGGCCCACGACATCACCGCGGCCAAGGAGGCGGAGGGCGAGTTGCGCCGCCTCAACGAGACGCTCGAGCAGCGCATCAGGGAACGCACCTCGCAGCTTCAGAGCAACGAAGCGCAATTGCGCGCCATGTTCGAAACCAGCCATCAGTACCAGGGACTCCTGGATCGGCAGGGCAATGTCATCTATGCCAACAGAACCTCGCTGGCTGGAATCCGGGCCGTCGTGGCCGACGTTGTCGGCAAGCCGTTCTGGGATTCCCCATGGTTTTCCGCAACACCAGGCATGCGCGACTTGGTGTTCGATGCCTTTGCCGCGGTGATGCGGGGGAAAAGTGTGCGAACCGAGATGCTGCTGCATCTGCCAGTCGGCGAGCGCTATTTTGATTTTGCAATGCGGCCGGTGTTCGATCAGCACGGCAATGTCGGCAGTGTCGTGCCGGAAGCGGTCGATATCACCGAACGCCGCCAGGCCGAGGAAGCCCTGCGCCAGTCGCAGAAAATGGAGGCGGTCGGTCAGCTCACCGGCGGCGTCGCCCACGATTTCAACAACCTGCTGACCATCATCCGCTCCGCCACCGATTTCCTGCGCCGCCGCGAACTGAGCGACGATCGCCGTCGCCGCTACATCGATGCGATTTCCGATACGGTGGACCGGGCATCCAAGTTGACCGGACAATTGCTGGCGTTCGCGCGACGACAGCCCTTGGCGCCGCAAGTATTCGACGTCGGCCTGCAGGTCGAGGGCATTGCGCAGCTGATCCGGCCGCTGGTCGGCAGCAGAATCCAGATCGATCTCGAGATTCGCGATTCCGAGTGCTTTGCGATGGCGGACATCGCCCAATTCGAGACATCGCTGATCAATCTCGCCGTCAACAGCCGGGACGCCATGAATGGCGAGGGCCTTATTTCGATCAGTGTCGGGAAGGCGAGCGCGATCCCGGCGTCGGGGACGAGTGAACCGCGCAACGGGGAGTTCATCGCCATCTCGATCCGGGATACCGGCACCGGTATCGCGCCTGACAGGCTGGCGGCGATTTTCGAACCGTTTTACACCACCAAGGAGGTTGGAAAAGGCACCGGCCTCGGCCTCAGCCAGGCGCTCGGATTTGCCAAGCAATCCGGCGGCGAAATCCTGGTCACCAGCGTCCTGGGGGAAGGCGCGGTATTCACGATCTATCTGCCGCAGGCGGTAGCCCCCGTCGGTCAGGCCGACATCAGCGCAAGCAAGCCGGAAGCGACAGCGAACGACCGCGGTCATCGTATCCTGGTCGTGGAAGACAACGAAGAGGTCGGCCGATTCTCGACCGAACTGCTTCAGGACATGGGCTACTCGACCAGACGGGCCGACAACGCCAGGCAGGCACTGGCGCTGATCGAAGCCGACCAGTGGGCGTTCGATCTGGTCTTTTCCGACGTCATCATGCCTGGAATGAACGGCGTGGAACTGGCCGCGATCATTCGCGAGCGGCACCCCCATCTCCCGGTGGTTCTGACAAGTGGCTACAGCAGCGTGCTGGCGGACAACGCCCATCAGGGGTTTGAACTGATTCAGAAGCCGTATTCGGTCGAAGCGCTGACACGCATGCTGCGCAAGGTCATTTCGGAACGATCAACCATCCACCAGTAATTCGGGCTTGTGAGAGCCCGCACGTACGGCGTCGCCTCAGGACACCCCCCTAGGCCGAAGGTCGCAGGATTTTGCCGGGTTCACCATTGGCAAAAACCGGCCCGACGGGTTACGCTCGCACCGGATCAAGGCATCGAAGAATGCCTGCCATCAAGACACGTCACCTTGTCTGGGAGGACAGCATGGATACCCCGCAACCATCGTGGCCGGTTGATCGGCGCACTCTTCTGAAGACCAGCGCCGCTATTGCTGCGGTGCAATTCTCATCCCCCTTCATCATCAAGGCCCGCGGCGAAACGCCGGTGCGGATCGGGATGGTCGATCCCCTGACCGGCGTTTACGCTGCGATTGCGCAAGGCGAGGTAGTAGGAGCGAAATTCGCCGCCGAGGAGATCAACAAGAAGGGCGGCATTCTGGGCCGGCCGGTCGAACTGCTGATCGAAGACTCCGCCAACGACGTCGGCACCGGCGTGCAGAAGACCCGCAAGTTGATCGAGCGCGACCAGGTGAGCTTCATCATCGGCGACGTCAATTCCGGCATCGCGATCGCCATGGCGCAGGTCACCAGCGAGAAGAAGGTGCTGCATATCGTCTCGGGCGGGCACACCGATCCCATCACCGGTGCCAACTGCTCATGGAACGTGTTCCGGGTCTGCAACTCCACCACCATGGACGCCAATGCCATCGCGTCGACCCTAATGGAAAAGTTCGGCAAGAAATGGTACTTCCTGACACCGGATTACGCTTACGGCCACTCGGTGCAGGCCGGTTTTGAGAAGCTGCTGAAAGCCGCGGGCGGCACCTCCGGCGGCGCACTCGTTCCGCTGGGTACGGCGGACTATTCGGCCTACCTGATCCAGGCCAAGGCCTTTGGTCCGCAGGTGCTGATCAATGTGATGGGCGGCGGCGACCAGGTCTCCAGCCTCAAGCAATTCGTGCAGTTCGGCCTCGACAAGCAGATGGCGGTCGGCGGCACCCTGTTCGAGCTCGAAAGCATCCGCGCGGTGCCCGATGGCGCGCGCGTCGGCTGGTGGACCATGGAATGGTGGTGGGATCAGCCGGGCGTGCCGCACGTCGCCGAGTTCAATGCCTCGATCAAGAAAATCACCGGCGTCGCCGCCACCGCCCGCAACTGGTTCGGCTATGCCTCGGTGCAGACGCTGGCGCTGATTGCGAACCAGGAGAAGACGCTCGACGCCCCGAAGCTGGCGCACGCGCTTGCCGGGTTCAAGCTGCCGCCGGAGGTCGCGCTGCAGCCAGGTGCACCGTCGTACCGCGCCGGCGACCACGAATTGATGAGCACCGTGTTCGTCGGCGAGGCACACCCGCCGCAGGGCGATCCGGACAACATGTTCACGGTAAAAAATCCGATACCGGGCGAAAAGGCCGCCGGGCCGGCCGAGGACACCGGCTGCAAGATCCAATGGCCGTCGTGAACTGACGCCAAAACCGCGATCGTCATTGCGAGCGCAGCGAAGCAATCCATCGGGCAAAAAAGAAAGAATGGATCGCTTCGTCGCTTCGCTCCTCGCAATGACGAGAACGGGAATAACTACGGTCCCCGAGAGGAAAAATTCATGACATTGCAACGCTTCACCAAATTCGACCGTCGCAGCCTGATCAAGGGCGTCGCCGCGCTCGGCGCGTTTCAGGTCGCGTCACCCTTCATCATCCAGGCGCGCGGCGAGACGCCGATCCGGATGGGCATGGTCGATCCCCTCACCGGCGTCTATGCGGCGCCAGCCGGCAATGAGGTGATGGGCGCCAAGCTCGCGGTCGAGCAGATCAATGCCAAGGGCGGCATTCTCGGGCGTCAGGTCGAGCTGCTGGTGGAAGATTCGGCCAACGATGTCGGCACCGGCGTGCAAAAAGCCCGCAAGCTGATCGAACGCGATCAGGTCAGCTTCATGATCGGCGACGTCAATTCCGGCATCGCCGCCGCGATCGCGCAGGTCACCGCCGAAAAGAAGATCCTGCACATCGTTTCCGGCGGCCACACCGATTCGATCACCGGCAAGGACTGCAAATGGAACGTGTTCCGCGTCTGCAACACCACGCGGATGGAGGCAAACTCGGTATCGAGCGTGCTGTACAACAAGTACGGCAAGAAGTGGCACTTCATCACGCCGGATTACGCCTTCGGCCACACGCTGTTTGACGCCTGCACCGACGATCTGAAAAAGCTCGGCGGCACCGTCACCGGCAACGAATTGACCCCGCTCGGCACCACCGATTTCTCCGCCTATCTGATCAAGGCACGGGCGGCCAGCCCCGACGTGATGCTGCTGCTGGTGCAGGGCTCCGACATGATCAACTGCCTCAAGCAGGTGGTGCAGTTCGGCCTCGACAAGCAGATCCATGTGGCGGGAACGCAGCAGGAACTGGAATCGCTGGCGGCGCTGCCGCCGGAGGCGCGGATCGGCATCTGGATGTTCGAATGGTACTGGAAGCAGCCGGGCGTTGCCGGCGTCGACAAGTTTGTCGCGGATGTCCGCAAGATCAATTCGGGCAATGTGCCGACCGCGCGGCACTGGTTCGGCTACACTTCGGCGATGACATTTGCGCTGATCGCGAACCGGGAGAAAACGCTCGACGCCGTCAAGCTCGCGACCGCGCTGGAGAATTTCGAGTTGCCTGACGATGTCAAGCTGCAGCCGAACAAGGTCTATTACCGCAAGGGCGATCATCAGCTGATGACGTCATCCTTCGTCGGCGAGGCGCAATCGAAAGGCAAGGACGATCCGGAGGATCTGTTCCGCGTCGACGAAGTCGTCCCAGGCGACAAGACGGCGCCTGCCGTCGGCGAAACCGGCTGCACGGTTCAGTGGCCGGCCTGACAACAAGCTAGTAGATCTTCCCTCAATCCGGGAGGCATGCCTCCCGGATCAGATCCATGTTTCCCTCGTTCGGTGAATTATGACGCAGCTCCTCCTGTTCAATGTCACCAACGGGCTGATCATCGGCGCCTTCTATGTGCTGATGGCGCTCGGTCTTTCGCTGATCCTCAATCTGAGCAACACCATCAATTTCGCTCATGGCGGGTTTCTCGTCATCGGCGGCTATATCGCCTACACGATCACGCCCTATGTCGGCTTCTGGGGCGCGCTGCTGCTGGCGCCGTTACTGACCGCGATCATCGGTCTGGTGGTCGAACGCGTATTGATCCGGCCGCTTTACGGACGCGATCCGCTCTACAGCCTGCTCTTGACCTTCGGTCTCGCCTTCATGATCGAGGACGGCACGCGCTTTATCTTTGGCCCGCAGGGCAAGCCGGTCACCATCCCCGCATTCCTGGCGCAACCCCTCAGCAACGAGCTGTTTTTCATCACCGGCTATCGGCTGTTCATGGTGGCCGTTGTGATGATCGCCGTGACATTGCTGTTCCTGCTCTTGCGCTACACCCGCCTCGGCATCCGCATCCGCGCCGGCACACTCGACCTCGAGACCGTCGCGGCGCTCGGCATCAACGTGCAGATGCTGCGCTCGCTCAATTTCGCCGTCGGTATTTTCCTGGCCGGCCTCTCCGGCGTTCTCGCCGCAGGCCAACTCGGCCTTGAGCCGACCATGGGCACCGGGCTGTTGATGCCAAGCTTCATCGCGATCATCGTCGGCGGCATCGGCAGCCTGCCGGGAACGCTGGCCGGCGGCCTGTTGATCGGGGTGGCGTCGGGATTGACCGCTGTGTTTTTCCCGGCCGCCAGCGAGGCGGTCATCTATGTCATGATGGCAGTGGTGCTTCTGATACGCCCGCGCGGACTGTTCGGCGAAGAAGGAATGATGAGTTGAGCGCCGAACAGACCCGCAAGCTGATCGTCCTCGCGGCGATCTGGATTACCCTGTTGCTGGCGCCCTACTGGATGGTGCCGCTCGGCGGCTATACCGCGCTGGCGACCCGCGTGCTGGTGCTTGGGCTGGCGGCGATGTCGCTGAATTTCCTCTTGGGGTTCACCGGCGTACTATCGTTCGGACACGCCGCCTATTTCGGCCTTGGCGCCTATGGCGCCGGGCTGACGCTGAAGTATCTGGCGCCAAGCACGCCGCTGGCGCTTATCGCCGGCATGCTGCTGGGCGGTCTTTGCGGTGCGGTCTTGGGCACGCTGATCGTGCGGCGGCGCGGCGTCTATTTCGCCATGGTGACGATCGCGTTCGGGCAGGTGTTCTACTATATCGCGTTTCAATGGAGCTCGCTGACCGGCGGCGACGACGGCCTGCGCGGCTTCTCGCGCCAGCCACTCGACTTTGGCCTGTTCAAGATCGACATTCTCTCCAGCGCCGACAATTTCTATTTCTTCGTGCTGCTGTGTTTTGCGCTCGCGGTCGGCGCCATGGGCTTCATCCTGCGCTCGCCGTTCGGCCGCACCATGATCGCGATCCGCGAGAACGAGCGCCGCTCGCGCTTCCTCGGCATTCCCGTCGAGCGCCACATCTGGATCGCGTTCACGCTGTCCTGCTTCTTCATGGGATTTGCCGGCGCGCTCTACGCGCTGGTCAACAATTTCGCCGATCCGAGAGGCCTGCATTACAGCCAGTCCGGCGATTTCGTCATGATGGCTGTGATGGGCGGCATGCGCAGCTTCTGGGGGCCGCTGCTTGGCGCTGCCGTATTCGTGGTGCTGCAGGATTACCTTTCGAGCATCACCGTCAACTGGATGTCGTTCGTGGGGTTGTTGTTCGTGCTGGTGGTACTGTTTTTCCCCCGTGGCCTGCTTGGCTTCATTCAACGGAGCAAGGCATGAACGTTCTCGAAATCAACAATGTCACCAAACGGTTCGGCAATCTCGTCGCGGTGCGCGAGGTCTCGCTCAACGTCGCCAAGGGCGAGATGTGTGCGATCATCGGACCGAACGGCGCCGGCAAGACCACCTTCTTCAACCTGATCAGCGGGTTTTTTCCGCCGACCTCCGGCAGCATTACCTTCGATGGCCGCGACATCACGAAGCTCTCGACCCACGAACGCGTCACGCTCGGCATGGCCCGAACCTTCCAGATCACCGAGATCTTTCCCGAACTCACCGTGTTCGAGAATGTCCGCATCGCCGCCGAGGTGGCCGGCGGATTCCGGCTGCGGCCCTGGATCAACCGTTCGGAAGCCGCAGCAGTCCATGCCCGGGTCGAGGCGACGCTCAAGCTGGTGTCGCTGGAAGCCAAAGCCGACCGGCTGGTCGGCGAACTCGCCCATGGCGACCAGCGCGCCGCCGAGATCGCGATGGCGCTGGCGTTGAAGCCGCATCTCTTGCTGCTGGACGAGCCGACCGCCGGCATGGGCGACCAGGAAACCTTTCAGATCACCCAGTTGATCCGGCGGCTGCACCGCGACAGCAACTACACCATCGTGCTGATCGAGCATGATATGCGCGTGGTGTTCCATCTCGCCGACCGCATTTGCGTGCTGGACCAGGGCCGCATGCTGGCGCAGGGCACGCCGCAGGAGATTGCCGCCAACGAGGCCGTTCAGGCCGCCTATCTGGGCAACGCCGCATGACCGCAGCCCTGAGCGCCGAAGGCCTCCACACCTATTACGGCAAAAGCCACATCCTGCACGGGGTCAGCCTCGATGTCGCCGAGGGCAAGATCACCGCGCTTTTGGGACGCAACGGCGCCGGCAAAACCACGACGCTGCGAAGCCTGATGGGCCTGACGCCGGCGCGCGAAGGCAGGATCACGATCTTCGGCGAGGACACCACGCGCTGGCCGACGTTCCGGATCGCCGCCGCCGGCGTCGGCTATGTGCCGGAGGGCCGGCGCATCTTCGCCAATCTCAGCGTCGAGGAAAATCTCAAGGTCCCGCTGGAGCGCGGCGGCCCCTGGACCATCCCGCGAATCTACCAGCTGTTCCCCCGCCTCGAGGAGCGCAAGGATAACCGCGGCCGCCAGCTCTCCGGCGGCGAACAGGAGATGCTGTCGATCGCGCGCGCACTATTGTTGAATCCGAAGCTCCTGATCCTTGACGAGCCTTCGCAAGGCCTGGCGCCGCTGATCGTGCGCGAGGTGTTTCGCATCGTGCAGCAGATGAAGACGGAGGGCATCTCGGTGCTGCTGGTCGAACAGAATGCGCGGATGAGCCTGGAAATCGCCGACGAAGCCTATGTGCTGGATGACGGCATCGTCGTTTACTCGGGTCCGGCCGCCGAACTCGCCGCCGACGAGGGCCGCGTCCGCGCGCTCGCGGGCGCCAGCGCCGAGGAATGGACGTTGACGTAGGGCGGTTGATGCCGCCATTGCGAGCGTAGCGAAACAATCCAGAGTGGGCGATTTGCTGGACCGGATTGCTTCGTCGCTTCGCTCCTCGCAATGACGAGTTTTGCCGACACCATCATCACGCCCGATAGCCGGTCCGGTCGGTGCCACGATAGAGTACGCGCACCTGCTCCTCCGACACCTCCTTGTGAAACGCCAGCGCCTCCGGTTCGAGGTCGCGCCTGGGCACATAAGCGGGCAGAAAATGGCCGTAACGGTCCTTGCCGCGCACCAGCGTGGTTCAATCCCGCGAACCAACCGCCTGCTTCAGATGGGTCGGGATGTAGCGGATGGCGAGCCCGATGCGGCGGTCATCGGAGCGGTTCGGCTCCGATCCATGGAACAGCAGCACGTGGTGCAGCGACGCCTGGCCGGGCTTCAATTCGACATGGACGGCCTTGGCCTCGTCGACCTCGACCGCGATCTCCTGACCGCGTGTCAGCAGGTTATTCTGGTCGAAGGTGTCCTCGTGCCTGACCTGGCTCCGGTGGGTCCCGGCGATGAACTTCATGCAGCCAGAAATTTTATTGGCTGGCGACATCGCGATCCAGGCCGTGGCGACGTCGGATGAACTGAGGCCCCAATAGGTGGCGTCCTGATGCCACGAGACAAAGCCGGGATCGCGCGCCTCCTTGATGAAGAAGCTGGTATTCCAGCACAGGATGTCGGGGCCGAGCAGGTCCTCGATGGCATCGAGGATTTTCGGGTGCCGGATCATCTCGTCGATCCAGCTGAACAGCACGTGGCTGCGATGGCGCATTTCAGCCTTGATCGGGCCGCCGCTTGCGGCCTCGTAGTCCTCGAGCTTGCGGCGAAAATCAGCGACTTCGCCGGCGCTCAAAGCCTCGATCGGGAAAAGGTAGCCGCGCTCGCGATAACCGGTGACTTCATCCTGGCTCAGCACCTTTGCCATGGCTTCCTCCGATATTCTTGTTCTTGTGGCAACCGTTTGACGGAGGGTGACGCTGCCATTTGGCGCTGTCAAGAAGGCGCAAGGGGGCCGCATCAAGCCCCACGATTTCAGCGTTGGCGCGGATTTCCAATCTTTAACCTGACTGGATCGAACCAATCCGCCCGCCAGGCGCGACCGACATCTGTAACCGCTGATTCAGATGGAGTTCCCGCAATGAAACGCATCATGATCGCCTTCGCACTGCTTCTCGTCGCGGCGATCGGTGCCCAGGCTGCCACTCCCGTCGTTCATGCCAGAAAGCCGCACCCGGAACGCGTGGCGCCGAATTCGAGCCATACGGTCATCTACAACAGGGATTCGCCGGATCCTGCGATCGGCTGGCACTGGGAAAATGGAATGCGGGTATGCCACAATGATTGCGATAATGACGAAATTCCGGGATCGGGCTTTACCTGTCGTGATGTCACGGTCATGGGGCAGGCCATGAGAGAATGTTCGCGGCAATACCCTTGATGCCGGCGCACGGCACCGGCCTTTCGCCCGCCCTGCTTTGCCCGTACAATGAGCAAACAGCAAAGCGCGTCGGCCCTCTCAACCCGGTACGGCGCCGCCGGATTTCGGGATGAAAATGCGGGCGAGCAACCTGATGATCGGAACCACGACGCTCGCGGTTATCGCCGCAGTGTTCGTCGGCCATCTCGTGCTGCAGAAGGTCCGCACGGTCAGGCAGCAGGGTCCGCTCCGTATCGTTTTCGAAGGCTCGGCCAGCGGCCTGCGCAAGGGCGGCGCCGTGAACTTCGACGGAGTCCAGGTTGGAGAAATCATATCGCTCAAGCTCGAAACCCCTCGAAAGATCGTCGCGCTGGTCACGCTGGACCACAGCGCCCCGATCCGCAAGGATACCGTTGTCGGCGTCGAATTTCAGGGGCTCACCGGTCTGGCGGCCATATCGCTGACCGGCGGCGCGGCCTCCGCGCCTGCGGTGCCGCTGGATGACGACGGCGTTCCGACGCTGACCGCCGATCTCAGCGAAATCGAGTCGATACGCGATACACTGCACAACGTCGACCGGATCCTGGTCAATAACCAGGTGATGCTGAGGGATGCAATGCTTTCGTTCGAGACCTACACGGCGTCGCTGGCGAGCAAGGGCGAGGCAATCGACAGCATCATCGGCAAAGCCAACAATGCCTTTGCCAGCGTCGACAGCGCGGTTGATAAAATCAACAACGTCGTGCCCGGCCTGGCGGACGGCAAGCCCGACGAACTGTACGAGAAAGTAAAGACGATTCGCGAGCTGGCCGAGAGTTTCAACAAGCGTTCGGGTGCGCTGATGGAGGATGGCCGCCGCTCGCTGCTCGATATCAGCGAAACGGCCAACAAGATGGTGCGGAAATTCGACCCGCAACCTGCCGGCGGCAGCGCCCCGGCCCAGCCGAGAAACCCGAGCCAGAAGCGGCCCTGAAACAAGCAGCCCCAATCAGTGGCTAATCATCCACGGCCGCGCGGTCGGAAAGCTTTTCGCACCGCTCCTGGTTTTCTTCACCAGCCGCGAAGGCTTGCCCGAACAACACCCGCAGCCGGGCGCATGCGAGGCCTTGTATTCGGCAACCGTTTTGGGCGCGTTGGCGCTGCGCTCATTGGTGGCGTGAGCCTTGCGCTTGTCCGCTGACATGCAGAAGAAATTCGGCGCGGTCAGGATGACACGCGGCGCGGCGCTCTCGCATCGCGGACAGTCCTGCGGCGCGTCGCATTCCGACATCGGCCGCATGTCCGTGAACGGGCCACAATCGTCGCAGAGATACTCGTAGACCGGCATCTTGTTTCCTCGCGCTCGAAACGCTTCAGTTCATGACAACAGCGGCGGCGGATGCGGGGCGGCAAATCGCCGGGCCGTCCCGCATCCCGTCGCGCAGGGATTACTTGTCTTGCGACAGCGATACGTCGACGCCGCCCTTGATGTGTTTGATCGGCCCCGCCGACGACGGCATGATGTCGAAATCGAAGATCTCCGTCGGCAGATACAACGTGGCGCAGGCGTTGGGAATATCGACGACGCCGCTGATATGCCCCTGCACCGGCGCGACGCCCAGGATGGTATAGGCCTGCGCGCCCGAATAGCCGAACTTCTTGAGGTATTCGATGGCGTTGAGGCAGGCCTGCCGATAGGCAATGTGGACGTCGAGGTAATGCTGCTTGCCGCCCTCGTCGACCGAGATGCCCTCGAAGATCAGGTAATCCTTGTAGTTCGGCGTGATCGGCGACGGCTTGAACACGGGATTCTTGATGCCGTATTTGGCAACGCCGTCCTTGATGATGTCGACCTTGAGATGCAGCCAGCCGGCCATCTCGATGGCGCCGCAGAAGGTGATCTCGCCGTCGCCCTGGCTGAAATGCAGATCGCCCATCGACAGACCGCCGCCGGGCACATAGACCGGGAAATAGATCTTCGAGCCGCGCGACAGGTCCTTGATGTCGCAATTGCCGCCATGTTCACGCGGCGGCACCGTGCGGGCGCCTTCGGCGCCGATCTTGGCCTTGATGTCGCCCTTGGCGCGGCCGGCATGGGTGGTCGCGGCGAAAGGCGGATTGGCGAGCGGCGGTACCCGCTCGGGGTTGGTCGCGATCAGCGCGAGCTCGCGCTCGTTCCATTTCGCCAGCAACTTCGGATCGGGCAGGCAGCCGATCAGGCCGGGATGAACGAGCCCTGCGAAATTCACGCCGGGAACGTGGCGCGAGGAGGTGTAGAGGCCCTTGAT
>Ga0302320_10004235_pt1 | contig 32678 bp, 27 predicted proteins | sample Bog_T0_3_FD_202130 | JGI IMG/M metagenome (GOLD analysis project Ga0302320, IMG submission 202130) | Peat permafrost microbial communities from Stordalen Mire near Abisko, Sweden - Bog_T0_3 | ecosystem: Environmental > Terrestrial > Soil > Wetlands > Peat | place: Sweden: Abisko, Stordalen Mire... | reverse complement strand
TCTACGGACCGCGCTTTGTGAACACGGATTTTTCTATCCTAAAAGATCTTCCCATATCGTTCCGTGAGGGCATGAAGCTGCAATTTCGGGCAGAGTTTTTCAATTTGTTCAATCATCCCCAGTTCTATATGGGCGGCATCGGAGATACCGGGCAGCAAGACATCAACTCGCCGTCCAGCTTCGGCGTCATTAATCAGACGTTGAACAATCCCAGGCTGATCCAGTTTGCGCTGCGGCTGAATTTCTAGCGTAGATTTTAAGTTCAAGCCGGGCAGACTGAGCACTCAGTCTGCCCTTAACTTTGTAAGCTACAAATCTGGATCGAGGAATTTGGCAAGCGAGCCGGTGAGGCGATGATGAAAGTGAAGAGATTTTTTGCGGCCGCTCTATTCATTGGCTCTTTAGCCTGCGGGGCGCAGGCGAAGCGCAAGGTCATTATCGATCAGGACGCGTCAGGTCCGGCGGGCAGCGACCAGCAGGCAATGATGCTTTTGATCCAGTCGCCGCAGACGGAGGTTCTGGGCATCACCGTGGTGACCGGCGATCAGTGGTTGCGTGCGGAAGTGGCGCACACGTTGCGCATGCTGGAGCTGATTGGGCGCAGCGATATCCCCGTCGTGCCCGGAGCGGAATATCCTTTGGTACGGCGGAAGGAAGAAGTGGAGCGGTGGGAAGAGCAGTTTGGCTTTGTGCCGTGGCTGGGGGCGTGGACGCCGAAATACTATCATCCCGCGGATCAGCTGGGAGATATGCCGGAGGGCTTGCCGACAACGAAGCCGGCGGAGGAAGATGCGGCGCACTTTTTATTGCGCATGGTGCATAAGTATCCGAATGAAGTCACCATCTACGAAGGTGGGCCGATGACGAACCTGGCGCTCGCTATGGCCATCGATCCGAAGTTCGCGGGGCTGGCGAAAGAGCTGGTGTTCATGGGAGGCAGCTTTAATCCGCGAACGGACGACCCTGAATTCGCTCACAGCCCCACTCACGAATTCAATCTGTGGTTCGATCCGGAAGCGGCGCATATGGTGCTGCAAGCGCGGTGGAAGAGGATTGTGTGCACGTCGGTGGATATTTCGGTGAAAACGAGGCTGACGCAGGATCTGATCGAGCAAATCAAGCAGGCGGACACGCCCGCGGCTCGTTATATCGGCAAGTATGCGCGGCTAAGCGGCAACTACAATTATCTGTGGGATGAATTGGCGGCGGCGGCGTGGCTCGATCCGAGCGTGATCACAAAAAAAGAAACGCTCTTTCTGGATGTGGATTTGGCTCGCGGCGCAGGATATGGAAATACTTTGAACTGGGCGGAGCAGGACAAACCGAAAGTCGAAGTGCAGCCCGTCGAAGTACAGGACGATCTGGATTCGGAGAAGTTTTACAAAATGTTTGTTGAGTTATTGAGTGCGCCTACAGCAAGAAATTAACCCCGACGACCCGGGCGAACTGCACGAATTGTCGCGGCCATCCGAGCAATCGAACCCGTATTTGATAGAAGCCATGAGGGTTCATAGACCTTTTTGGGAATTCATCTTAGGTTCCCGCCGTGGGAACCTTTCTTTGTCAGATACGAGCTTTCTCCTTGACCCTGCGTTTGCAAGGCGGCTAGCGTGAAGGAGCGCAACATTAGAAATGGCCGGAGGAAGTGCCAGTGAAACACGGAGCTATCGGCGAGGTCGCTTAGAAGATGGGAACTGTAGGATCAGGGTTGTCCGGCGGAGAATCTGCCGCGGTTTTTTTGCTGGCGGAGAACCGGTTGCTGCGCGAGGCGTTGCTGCGCATTCTGTCGAAAAAGGACGACATTCGCGTGGTCGGGGCGGGGTCCTATGGTCCCGACATGCTGGAAGAGATTGCGACGACGTGCGCCAATGTGGTGGTGCTGGATTCGGTGTCTCCGGTTCTGGCTGAACCGGGAGTGGTGCGCGAGCTACACCGGTTGAATCCGGCGATCCGGGTGGTTATGGTCGGCATGGAGGCCGACGAATCCACTTTCGTGCGCGTGGTTCAGGCGGGCGCTCTGGGCTACGTATTGAAGGATGCTTCGGCAGTGGAAGTGGCGCGCACCATTCGCGCCGTTGCCGCCGGAGAAGCCGTGTGTCCCGCCGCGCTTTCAACTTCGCTGTTTCAGTGGATTGTGCGGCATAAGCCAACCATCCCCGGCTTGCACTTGAAGACAAGCCTCGGTCTCAGCCGCCGGGAACAGCAATTGGTTGGGTTGATTCAACGGGGACTGACCAACAAAGAAATGGCCTCTCAACTGAACCTTTCGGAACAGACGGTGAAGAACCATGTTCATCGCATGCTGCGCAAGGTTGGAGCGTCGGACCGATTGTCGATTGTGGAAGTATGCCGAAATGAAGGTCTCGCCGTTTGAAGGCCCCGCGCTAGCTCCCGCCTGCGCTTACCTCTTGATGTCGACGCTTCCCTTGCGACAGAATCCCTTCCAGATCGCTGGCGGAGATGTTTTCGAAGTTCTTTACAACATGAATTGCACCCGCAGCCGTGAGATCCTCCGCACTCTGATGCGTGGCAATTGCCACGCAGCCCAGCCCCGCATCGACCGCAGCCCGGATTCCTGAGATGGCGTCTTCTACCGCGAATACGTTCTCCGGCTCAATTCCAAGCCGGTGACGAGCCAGGCGGTAGATTTCTCCGTCCGGTTTGCCCACGAGCACGTCTTCTCCGGTCACGATCTGCCGGAAGCAACCCAGCAATCCCAGATCCACCAGAGTGGAATGGGCCCGGCTGCGGCTGGCGGAAGTCGCCAGCGCCAACGCCACGCCGTTGCCATCAAGGTCGCGCACCATGCGAACCGCTCCGGGAATGGCGGAAACGTCGAGGCGCATCTTCCGGTAGATACAGTCTTTGCGCCGGCCGAGTTCCTCCATCTGCAACTCCGAGCAATCCCCCAGGAAATGACGAAGGATGTCGCTGCGCTTGCGTCCGTCGAGAATAAAGCTCAACTCAGAATCGGGGACCTCGCGTCCCAGGGTCTTTAAAAAGAGCCGCCAGGACTTGCGATGGACTTCGTGGCTATCGACGAGAACACCATCCATGTCAAAAATGACGCCGCGCAGGTATTTGACGCTCAAGATTTTTCTCCATAAGCATGCAGTCCGCGACTGTGAATCGCTAATGGCGCTGTTGAAATCGAACCTCCGCCCGGCTCCGTTACGACCGGACGGTTTTGTGCACTCGGCCAGGTAGCTTGCGCTTTCTGATAGTTCGGCATGGTCCCAATATCCAGCAGATAATCGGAGATCGGAAAGGCTCGCATTTGACCCAGTAAGCGTGGCAAGACGTGAAAGCCGATATCGGCTGGGATAATCGTTGGGATGAAATCGAAAAGCTTCGGGGTTGCGATCATTAATCCGGAGAACACCCAATTGCTGCGGGGATGCTGTGGCTTTTCCTGAAAATCAGTAATCACTCCGTCTGATGCGGTGATGGCGACTCCACAGCGGGATGGATCCGGAACCTGATACAAACCGAGAGTTGCGACGTCTCCGTGGGAAAAATGAAAATCTCTCATGCGATTCAAGTGTGTGTTGGTGAGAACGTCAGAGTAGAGAACCCAGAAGGCACGGTCTGAGGCAATCCAGTCCCGGTTCGACGCCAAAGTTCCCGCCGAGCCCAGCAAACGCTCTTCGCGAACCAAACGAACCCTTACTCCGAACTGTCTCCGATCGAGGTGGGCTTGGATGAGACCGGAGTGGGCATGCAGGTTGATGAGAACGTCCGTGATGCCGGAGCGGGCACAGAGATCGAGCCAGATATCGAGCATCGGCCTGCCACAAACCGGTACCAGACACTTGGGAAGCGTATCGGTAAGCGGGCGTAGCCGCGAGCCGTGCCCTCCTGCCAGGAGAAAGGCTTTCAAAAGGAAATTCCTGAGCGCAGCTGCGAGCCTAAAATCAAACTGAAGCCGCCATGGCCAGGGGAAGAAAAGTCCAGCGGGTGCCGGCGTGCTGGTCGTTATCGATAAAAGGGTCGTTCACGATGACCTGCGCTCCCTGGGCGTCAAAGTCAAAAGCCATTTCCTGCACGCCTTCAAGTTGCATGGCGGAGCGAACCGTTTCCTGGCAGACCGGTTCGGAATAAAGTAGAAGGAAACCTCCGCCGCCCGCGCCTGTGATCTTGCCGCCCATGGCGCCGGCATTTTTCGCCACCGTGTAGAGGTGATCGATCCGTGGGCTGGAGATGCGATGGGAGACGCGCTTTTTGGCCTGCCAAGCATCGTCAAGCAAGTGGCCAAAGTGTTCCAAGTTGCCGCAAAGGAGCGCTTCTTTCATTAAAGCTGCGGCCTCTTTGACTTGATGTAGCGCTTCGATCGCCGGACCGTCCGGCAGCCGGGTGGACTCTTCCTGAGCGGCAAGAATGTCCCAGGAATGGTGAGCAGCTCCGGTAAAAAACAACATGAGATTTGACTGCAAAGCGGAAAGCACTCCGGGATCCAGTTGCAGAGGCTCGACCTGAGTGGTTCCGTCGGAGTTGAAGCGGATATAGTTGAGTCCCCCGAAGGCGGCGGCGTATTCGTCCTGTTTGCCGACGTGGCGTTTCAAGCCGAAACGGGTGATATTGTAGGCACGCTCCGCAAGTTCGTACTTCGCCAGCGGACGACGCAGATACGTGGTGAGAACTTTCAAAAGATTCACGCAAACGCTGGCGGAGGAGCCCAGCCCGGTTCCGGGCGGAATCTCGGAAGCCAGAAAGAGGTCGGCGGCCAAATCGGTATTCAGATCCTTGAGCACCGCCAAAGGAATTTCGAGGCCGGCGCTCTGATCGGGAAGCGACGGCAAGCCGGCAAGATCGCTCCAATTGCCGAATAAACGGAGATCGGATGAAATCACCTGAATACGACCGTCGGCGCGATTGCCGAGAATCGTATAGAAGTACTTGTTGATGGCAGTGCTAAGGACAGCGCCGCCGAACTGCTCGTAATAGGAGGGAAGGTCGGTGCCGCCTCCGCCAAAACTAATCCGAACCGGACTGCGTCCGATGAGCATGCTGAAATATCTCCGGGAAAGACGACTTAATGGGAGGAAAGGAAACACACTGGGGAGGCAATGCCTCTGTGCCGTGGTCTGCACTCCGGATATTTTTCCGTAACTGGGGCAGGCGAAACAGGAGGGTCCAAACCGTTTCAATCAACAACGCTAAATCTTTTAGCAAAGACGGATGCAGCATGTATTGCAAATCATGGCGGGTTTTGGCGTCCGAGGCGTGCTCTTCCCGCAAGCCATGCACCTGGGCCAGCCCGGTCATCCCCGGCAGCACTGAGAGCCGCTGTTGTTGCCAGGCGGAATAATGATGGGCGCGTTCCGGACTCTCCGGACGGGGTCCCACCAGGCTCATCTCTCCGCGCAGCACATTCCAAAACTGTGGGAGTTCGGAAATGCTGAATCGGCACAGGATGTGCGCGAAACGCGGACCGGCCGGCGCATTGTGGTCCACATTGAGGCGCAGCATGGAAAAGGGCACGCCGCCAAGGCCGATACGCTTTTCCCATCGAAAAGCCCGTCCGGTCGATAGGCGAACGGTTGCCGCGGAGATTGCCAGTACGGGCAGCGTGGCTACAGCCAGAAAACATCCGAGACCCAAATCTAGCACGCGCTTGCCGATTTGGAGGGAACGCGGCTGCATTCCGTCCAATCGGAGTAAGGGCAAGCCTCCAAGATCGAGCAAGCTGGGCCGTGACAGGTAAAGCTCGTAGGGCTGCGGGACCAGGCTCACCAGGATGGACTGCTGGCGGCAAAGCGCGACCAAATTCAAAATTTCGTTCGAAGCCGGAGTGTGCGCCATCACCAATTCGTCAATTTTCTGCCGGCGCAGAAGATTGACAACTTCCATGGTGGAGACAGTCGCAGGAACTGCGGCGCCGGGGCGTGCGCTTCGTGGAGCCGAAGCCTCGGCTCCAGGACATAGGAATCCGACTACCTGGCACAAAAGCTCGGGATGATGATGAAATTTGGCGGCTACTTCCGAAGCCAAACTGTCCGAGCCCAGGATGACCACGCGATGCACCTCGCCTTTACGATAGCGCCGCAGGACACGGCGCAATGCCAGCCAGCGAATGGCAAGGAATCCGGCCAGCAGCAGGGAAGAAAAAACGCTGAGCGTAAATCTGCCCACGAAGCCCGCCGAAACGTTCTGGACGGCGAGTAACAGGACCATCAACAAGGCAACGGCGAGCAGAAGATGCGAAACCAATGCCGGCAGACGCCACCCTCCGCGGAAGCCGTCCAGAGGCAGATTTTCCGAAAGCAGGACCCAGGCGAAAATGGTGCAGCCAATGTAGACGACGAAGTTGGAGGGGCCCAGCGGCAGATGTCGGCAGCCTACGCCAGTACAGAGTAGTTGCTCGGCGGCCAGAGCCACGGGAATCCACGCCAGATCGGCGGCCAATATCCGATTACGGAGTTGCTCTGGTTTCATGACTTGCTCTTGCCGTTTCTATCGTTATTCTTTTTCATTTCCTTGAATGCGAATTCTGCCATTGCTCTCCCCTGGAGTTCGGCATTTAGCGCTGCAGCATCATGGGGGCTGGCTCGGAAACATTTTGGGAAAGGGCCATTCCGGGATTGGAGCGATTGAACTCCTGCATTTCGGAGCGCAGCCGCCGGAAGACGGAATGGGCAATGGCAAGATGAAGGTCTTCGATGATCTGCATGTTGTCGGAAGGGACTACGACACAGACGTCGCACAGGGATTTCATCTGCCCTCCCTGAAAGCCCGACATCCCGGCGGTGACCGCACCGGCTTCGCGAGCGAAGGTCAAAGCGGAGAGGATATTAGGAGAGTTCCCGCTGCCGCTGATGGCGAAGGCGACGTCCCCCGGTTGGAGCAAATTCTCCAGTTGTTCGGCGAAGATTCGGTCATAGCGGGTATCGTTGGCCCAAGCTGTAATCAATGCAACGTTATCCGTAAGCGCAACCACACGGAGCCGCCTTCCCACTTCGGTTGCGGTGCCTTTGCCGAAATCGCAAGTCATGTGGGACGCCAGGGAAGCGCTGCCCCCGTTGCCGAAAGGAAAAATCGTCCGTCCGCCTTTGTAGGCGTCGAGCAGGGTGCGGACCAGGCGGTCGATTGCCGGCAAAGGAAGCTTTTGAATGGTCACGGACAATTCCTCGAGATACGAGGGAATATCGCAGGCAAAGGTCTGGGTCATGAGTGTGCTTTCATGGTTCACGGATGCTCGCTCCAAAATTAAACGTGCTGAAATCAGGTGCTCGTGCTTAACAGGACTCCGGCGGCCCGCATGGCGGCGGCGGCATCCTTCAAATGTGCTGGAATGCCGCCTGAAATCTCGATCCATTGCAGAAAATCGTCGAGAATGGCATCCAGCCCGTGTTTGGGCTTCCATCCCAAACGCTTTAACTTATCGATACTGGAAACGCTGTGCCGATTGTCGCCGCGGCGGTACTCTCCGGAAACATCGAGACCGGCAGGGCTGGGAATATGCTGCAGGACGTGGCGGGCGTATTCCAGAATGGTAGTGGCCCGCCCGCTGCCCACGTTGAAAGCCTGGCCGTCGGCTTCATCTTTTTCGAGGACCAGCATGTTGGCCTCAACCACATCGTCGACGTGCACGAAATCGCGGGTCTGATGGCCGTCTTCATAAAGCAACAGTGGAAGCCGCTGCAAAGCCTGGGCACAGAAAATGCGGCACACGCCGGAGTACTGGTTGTACAGCGACTGGCGTCTCCCCTGGGTAATGGAGTAGCGCAAGGCCACGGTAGGAATTCCATGCAGGCAGCCCAGGCCAAGTGCGGTTTTTTCTTCCGCCAGCTTGGAGACGGCGTAGGCGTTGTAGGGATTGTTGCGTTGTTCATCGAGCGGCAGCGCTCTTGCCGAGCCTTCGCAAGCGGGGCAGTCCACGTTCCAGCGGGCGCGACGCAATTGGCGGGCGGATCGGGGGGCCGGTTGAAACTCGCCATGATCGGGACAGAAGTATTGACCTTCGCCGTACACCGCCTGCGAAGATGCGACAATGACTTTTTTTACCGGTAAGCGCTGGCTTACGATCAGTTCGAACAACAGCGCGGTACTGACAGCATTGACTTGCAAGAAGCGGGAAAAGTCCGGCATATAGTCCTGATACGCCGCCTGGTGGGAAACGATGTCAACCCCTTGCAGCGCCGCCATTAAAACCTTGCGGTCGGTGACGTCACCCTCGATGAATCCCGCGTCCGCGGGCACGTAGCGCGGCAAACCGTGCGGGTGAACTCTGGGATCGAGATTGTCCAGGATAACGACCTGGAATCCGTCGCGCAGAAAGCGGTCGGCAAGATGGGAGCCGATGAAACCCGCGCCGCCGGTAACAAGAACGCGCATAACCCTTCGGGAACCTTTCCTGCTAAAACTCTCCCTCGCCGAAAATCAAGCCAGGCTTGTCGTGGAGCTATTTGCCGGAGCCGGAGAGTACAACCGCAATCGTGCGAAATAAGATTTCTAAGTCGAGGCGTAATGACCAGCGCCGGATGTATTCCAGATCGAGTCCCACCCAGCGATCGAGATCGTTGATCTGATTTCTACCGCCGATTTGCCATAGCCCGGTCATGCCGGGCTTTACGGACAGTTTTTGCTTTTGAAAATCGGTGAAGTGCTGGTATTCCGCCGCTAACGGAGGCCGGGGACCCACCAGGCTCATGTGGCCCTGGAGAACGCTGTAGAGTTGCGGCAATTCGTCCAAACTGTAGCGCCGCATCCACTTTCCCGCTGCCGTAATGCGGGGGTCGTTGGCGATTTTGAAAACCGGGCCGGTCATCTCATTGGCCCCCGCCAGGGCTGCCTTGCGCTCATCGGCGTCTCGGACCATGGAGCGAAACTTGTAGCTGAGAAACGGTTCCCCGTCCCGCCCCACCACTTTCCAGCGGTAGAAGATTTCGCCGGGCGAACTCAGTTTCACCACCACCGCAAGCAGCAGAAAAAGCGGCAAAAGAGTGAAGCATAAAAATATCCCTACGCCTAAATCGAGCAGGCGTTTGGCCGCCTGATGAAACCAGCTATGCCAGTATGGCGAAAAAAATGGTTCCCCTTCTGGGATGGTGGAACTTGCGACGATGGCCAACCGACTCCTCCGGATGATTCTTTAACCCGCAATCGCGAAGTCCTTTAAGTCCCGTTCGAAGCGGGAAAGGACAATCTCTTTTTCTAATGTGCTCACCGCATACTCCCGGGCATTTTTTCCCAGTTGCAAGCGCTCGGAAGTGCTCGAGGAAAGTTGCTCGATTGCTTCCGCAAAGGCTTTTGCGTCTCCCGGCCGGACTACAATTCCACGACTCTCTACCACGCGGGCAAGTTGCGTTTCCCTGTCCGCAGTAGCAATTACGGGACGGCCGCTGGCCAGCATTCCAGTCAGCTTGGAGGGCATGACCAGATCGGCGGCGCCGGCTTTTTGCGGCATGAGGTGAATATCGGCCAGATTCAGCAAATCATTAAGGCCGTCCAAGGGCTGGAGGGGAATCCATTGCACGTTCGGCAGAGTGCGTGTAAGTTGCTCGAGTCCAGCCCTGCCCGGACCTTCGCCGGCGAAAACAAAGCGTAATTTGGGATGTGCCGCTAGCCGGGAAGCAGCCTCCGCCATAATTTCCAGCCCTTGTTTCCGCGCCATGGTTCCGGCATATAAAGCCACCACTTGGCCGGTGGAAATCCCCAACCGGGAGCGCAACGGGCTGGGCGTTGAAAGAGGAAAGATGGCTCTCGTGTCGACCCAGTTGGGAAACAACCGGCACGCCGAGCCGGCTACTCCCTTCCTGGCCAATTTTGCCCGCATATTTTCGGAAATGGTGGAGACGCGGCCGAAGGCGGACATAAATTTTTTCTCCGTCTTCTCCACCTTGATCTTCAGCCAGGGCGATTTCAACAAGCCCAACTCGAAGCTGGCATCGGCCTCGAAATCCTGAATGTGCAACCATGTCTTCGCTCCCGAGAAACGGCCGGTGAGCAAGGCGGCGGGCAGGCAAAACAGAGTGGGCTCGACCACGAAAACGACTTCGGGCTTCCAGGGACTTTGCCGGAGCATGACCAGAAAGCTGCTCAAAGCAAAGCTGGCCAAATGCAACAATCGCTTGCCCGCAGAGGGCTGCAGGGGGACCCATACCGGACACCGCAACACGGTGAGATCGCCCGCTGCAGCGGCACCCGTTTGGTTTTGCGGAAACAAGGGTTCCGATTTCGAAGAATCAATTTTTTCCCTCGTGACCGTTCGTCGCGAATCCCGGGCATAGCGCCAGGAAGAAAACCCCGCGGCAACTTGCCATTGCGGATTGAAGGGCGGAGCGGTCACGGCCCGCACCTGATGTCCGCGCCCGGCCAGCCATTCCGCCATCTCCCCGGTGTACTTGCCCACGCCCACCAGTTCGGGAGCGAAGTTCAGGCCGTGAATCAGGATACGCACTGGGTCACCGGCTTTTCTGGGCCACTGGCGGGCACAGAACTCTCGCTCCAGCGCGCGCAAAAGTCGGCATAGGTTTTCCCCAGTCCTTCCGGCAGATCCGTACTGGGACTCCATCCCAGAGCAGACAAACGTCCGACATCGAGAAGTTTTCTGGGTGTGCCGTCGGGCATTGTGGCGTCGAAGCGCAGCGTCGGGGAAACTCCAACGACCTTGGCGACCACCTCCGCGATCTCCCGCACGGTAAAATCCCCGCCGCTTCCGACATTGATCAGCGGCGCTGTCTCTGCGCTGGCCGCAAGAAGCTCGAAAGAGGCCTGCGGCAAATTCATCAAAAAGATGCACGCATCGGCGGCATCGTCGCTGTACAGCAATTCCCGACGAGGCTCACCGCTACCCCAAAGCAGCACTTCCGGAGCGCCAGTAATTCTTGCCTGATGCATTTTGCGAATCAGCGCGGGAATCAAGTGCGAAGTCTGGGAATCGTAGTGGTCGCCCGCACCATACAAGTTCGTGGGCATCGCCGCCAGAAAACGGCACCCGTACTGCCGGTTGTAGGCCCAACCCATTTCGACACCCGCGATTTTGGCTACGGCATAAGCGCGATTTGTGGGCTCCAGCGGCCCCGTGAACCAGTATTCCTCGCGGAGGGGCTGGGGCGCGAATTTAGGATAAATGCAGCTCGATCCTAGAAAGATCACCCGCTCCACTCCGCCGCCCTGCCAGCATGCATGAATCAGGTTGGTCTGGATTTTCAAATTCTCAAAAATAAATTCCGCGGGAAACTTCTGATTGGCCCAGATGCCGCCAACTTTGGCGGCGGCCAGAAAAACATACTGCGGACGATGCTCGGAGAAAAATGGCCGCACGGCGCTCGCATCCGTCAGATCAAGTTCGCGATGAGAGCGCAGCAAAAGGTTGTGATATCCCGTCTGCCGCAGGCGCCGAACCAGAGCGGAACCGACCAGTCCGGTGTGGCCGGCGACGTAGATTTTGTCTGCCTTTTGCATGAGTGTAGCGGCCAGGGTGTCGGCCAAGATTATTCGTGATGCGCCAGCACTTTGTAGCCGTTGGTTTTGACCAGTTTGTCGCGCTCAGCGGCGAGCAGGTCGGCGGCCACCATTTCGCGGACTAACTCATGAAAGGTGACTTGCGGACTCCAGCCCAGCTGGGCCCGGGCTTTGGCGGCATGGCCCATCAGCGAATCCACTTCGGCGGGGCGCAAATAGTGGGGATCGATGCGGACAATGCAATTGCCGTGAGCGTCATATCCTTTCTCGTTTACTCCCTGACCGCTCCAGCGCAGGGCAATATCCAGTTCCGCCGCCGCCACCTCGACGAATTCACGGATGGAATGCTGCACCCCGGTGGCAATCACAAAATCTTCCGGCTCCTCCTGCTGCAACATCAGCCACTGCATTTCCACGTAATCGCGGGCATGGCCCCAGTCGCGCCGAGCTTCCAGGTTCCCCAGATAAAGACAAGTTTGTAATCGTGACTTGATGCGGGCCAGAGCGCGCGTGATCTTGCGCGTAACGAAAGTCTCGCCCCGCACCGGCGACTCGTGGTTGAACAGAATTCCGTTGCAGGCGTACATGCCGTAGGCTTCGCGGTAATTGACCGTAATCCAGTAGGCATACAGCTTGGCCACTCCGTAGGGCGAGCGGGGATGAAACGGCGTGCGCTCGGTCTGCGGAGTCTCCGCCACCAGTCCGTAGAGTTCTGAGCTTGAAGCCTGATAGAAGCGAACATGCTTTTCCATGCCCAGCACGCGGACGGCATCGAGCAAACGCAGGGTTCCGAGGGCGTCGGCGTTGGCTGTGTATTCCGGCTGCTCGAACGACACCGCGACATGACTCTGAGCCGCCAGATTGTAGATTTCGTCAGGCTGAACCTTCTGCACCACGCACAGCAGGCTGTTGGCGTCGGTCATATCGCCGTAGTGCAGGAAAAAACTGCGTTCCGGGACATGGGGATCTTCGTAGAGATGGTCGATTCTCTCGGTATTCAGCAGGGAGCTGCGCCGTTTGATGCCGTGCACCTGGTATCCCTTGTGCAACAGCAGTTCGGCAAGATAAGAACCGTCCTGCCCGGTAATGCCGGTGATCAAAGCTTTTTTCATGCTTGGCTTGCCATCATTGGCTTTCCCCTCATCGCATTTCTCGTCGCGTACTTCCGCAATGCCTGCATTCACCGATTTATCCAATCGGATGGTTGTGGAACAGTCGGCTGGTTACAACACCGCGAACGCGAGCGACGCCCCGGGGACGGAATAGATCGCCAGCTTTCGGGAGAGCTCCAATAGGTACTTGGAGACTTGGTTGAGCCCCATCCTGCCAAAGTCGTGCCAGGCAATGACTCCGCCGGGACGAACGCAGGCCAGGGCGTTTTCCGTGTCCGAGCGCACATAGTCGTAGGAGTGCGCGCCATCGATGAAAAACAGATCGACCTTGCGCTGGTAGGGAGAAAAATCGAAGGCCGCGCTGTCGCCAAAGAGCAGCTCAATTTTTTCGGCCTGGGGAGTCTGGCAAAAGTAATATTCCGCCACCTCCATCCCGCTATGGAGGTCGTCCATCAGGGTAGTACGCAAGCGGACCTTGGGCCGGCTGCCGTTTTTCGGTAGATCCAGGGTAAAAATTTTGCAGCCGGGAGAAGTATTCATGGCCATGTGCAGGGCGGTATAGCCCCGCAGGGTCCCGATCTCAAAGATCACCGCGGGATCGAGCGCGTGGCACAACTGACACAAGCTGATCAGGTCGGTCGAGTACGAGGATGTGCGCCGTATCCAACCCTCCTCGCACTGAAAATTGGCGATAGCGAGATCGTAATGCTGTTGGCAGGGTAGAACCTCGAAGACAAACTTCTCGGGGATGCCCCGCGTTCCGGAGAGCGATTTGTAGAGAAACAGCGATTCGGTGGCGTACTCAAACAGCGTGCGCGGTTTCCCCAGCAAGCCTAGGGAGGCGACCGAGCCGCCCAGAGCCAGGTTGCGGGCGGAGACACAAGTGGCGGAGATCCATTTGGCGGGTGAGGTCATGGTTATGGGACTTCAATTCTGCTTGGTAAGAACGGGCCGATGTCAGTCGGCCTTGGCGGCAACGACGATCAAGCAATCGCCCTGCCCGACCCGGTTGATCCAGTAAAAGAATGGAAAGAAGAACACCCGGCAGGCCGATACCAGTCCAAAAATCAGCAGCGGATTCCGCAACTGTTTGGTTGGCTTGCCCGGTTGGGCGAAGAGCCGGGCGATGATCGAAGACGCGGCCCAGAGCGCGGGTGTAATGTGCCGGATTTCAAGGCACACGAAGCCGCTCTCCTCGAGCAGACGCCGCAGGGTAGATGGAGAAAAGTACGTGATGTGAAAGGGCACGTGCCAGTTAATCCAGAAGCGTCCGAAGATCGAACGCAGCCGGCTTTGGCTATTGGGACAACTGATCCAGACCTGGCCGTCAGCCTTCAGCAGGCGGCCGACCGATTGCAACATGGCTTGCGGATCGACCGCATGTTCAAGGACGTTTGAAAGTACCGCGACGTCGTAGGAGCCGGCCGGAGTGAAATTTTCGAGAGGTCCGGTAAAAACCGTGAAGCCAGCGGCGCGGGCAACTGCGGCGGCAGTTTCGTTCAACTCGGTGCCTTCCGCCTGGAAACCGTTACGCTTGTAATTCTTGAGAGTTCTTCCTTCATTGCAGCCGATGTCGAGCAACCGTCCGATGCCTCGCCGCGTGTGGAATGAAATGTCTCCATCCAACCGGATCCATCCGCGGTAGAGTCGGGAAGAAAAAAAACCTTCCCGCAGCCGCGTGTACAGCGTGCCGTGTTCGCCGGAAAAATTGTAGTAATGCTCATAAAGGTTTTTCAGTTTGTGGGCGGAGGGTTTCGGAGACATCTGCTCCAGGCCGCAATGCAGGCAGCGGCCAACCTCGAAGCTGCCCGGGATCCCGAAACGAGTGTCGAACAAGCCACTCGCCGAAGTCTCGGTCGGCCCTGAGCACAGTGCACAACTGGACCGCCCCGCGAGTGCCGAGGCGCTGCCCTTGGCTCGAATATGGGCCGTGGCCGGGTGGAGGGAAGTTTGCATGACTTTACGGCCCGCAGCGGATCGCCACAACCGCGAGGATATATCCATTCATAGGCTCCCTCCGTTTCGCTGAAGGGCTGGTTTTGCGGGGGTTAAGAACCGGGCCGGCGGGAGCGGGCCGATCTGGGTCTCCGTCCGCCTCAACCGCAAGAATCTTTCCTCAAAAAACCGGCGAGACGCGTAGGCGATGCCTGCAGAAACGGAGGCGGCACAGACGAAGCGCAGCGCGATGAGTCCGAACCGGCCATCGAAAGGAAGCAACGAGGGGCAGAGCGACCCGATCACCCGGTCATAGAGGCGGAACACCAGCAAGTGAATGAGGTACAGCCCGTAACTGATGTATCCACACAGCCGGAAAGCACGGCTGCTCACCGAAGGGCGCCACGGGCCGCTTCCGAGCAACAGAAAGAGCAACAAGGTACCGGCGAATGCTGCGTCGATTACGGTGTGTTGCAAAGCGGCACCCAGCAGGTTGTCGCGCCTCAGGATCCCCCGGCCGCGGCCGGCCGCGGATGCGGCGAAGGAGCCCACCAGGAGAAGTCCGCAGATGACCTTCACGCCCGTGCGCGGAATTGAAGTACGTAGCACGGCGGCAAGAACACTTCCAGTAGCGAGGCCGTCCGCAACAAACCACGTGTAGAGGGCGAGACCACGGTCGTACCCAAGGCTGAACGCTCCGGCCCTGAGAATCGGCTCCACGATGCAGATAGACAGCGCCAGGAAGCCGACCATCGCGGGACTTAAGCGCCGCACCAATGTTGGCCAGACAATGTAGTAGTGTTCTTCGACGGCGAGGGACCATAAGGGGCCGTAGTCATTTGCCACGCCTAATAAAACCGTGACATTCGAGAGGTAAATAAAGCTCAGACAAAAGTAGGAGGTAGACAATTGCCGCAGCACCAACAGTAAAGCGAGAAGAGCGTAGTAAGCGGGCAGAATTCTCAGCGCCCGTCTGGTGTAGAAATGCCGGTAGTAGCCGGGCTGGCCCTTCGTATCGAGCAAAATTCCGGTGATGAGAAAACCCGATAGAACAAAAAAGAGGTTCACTCCCAGCCAGCCCGCCTTGGTCGCTAAAAAGAACCAGCGCTCAACTCCGGCGAAATGGAACGAAGGATACTGCCAATAGAAACCGTGCAGGAAGAGCACTCCAAGAATCGCGACTCCACGCAGCGTATCGATTTCCGGCATCCGGGCACGAATCAGCCGATCTGCCAACGGCGAGCACGGCGCCATTGTTTTGGCAGCGCGCGAAGCAAGCTTGCCCATAGCGTCAAACCTCGATAACGGGAAGCGAATACACCAACTTCTCCTGGTCGTGCTGGGTGTAGTTCCTCTCTATGCGGTTGGAGTGCGGCCTGAAGGCCCGTCTGGCAGTGAGTGCGGCGAAGGGGCCAGCCTGATCTTTTCTCACGAAAAGCGCGTTGACACCGGCGTCTTCCCAGCCAATCAAGGAGTAACCCTTGGCGGCGGCCAGCTTTTCCGCGGCTGCCAGCGACATGCCGTGATAGATGCCCGAGGGATGTTTCTGATGCCGGTCGAAAGCTCGATCGTAGGGTACCGTGACCGCGCGATCCGGGCCGAAACTCGCGTTGTATTCGACGATGACCACGCGGGGCGAGATGGAAGATATGGCTTGCCATAACCAGTAGTCATTGCCGTCCACATCGATCGCCAGCAAATCGATCTCACCTACGCCCACATCTTGGCGGATCAGTTCATCAATGTTTTCCTGTTCGAGCCAAGCCTGCTTAATCTTGACGTTCAAAGGAATGGCGGCTCACAGAAGTCTCGCCCTGCTGCAGTTTTTTTCCGAGCCGTCCATATACAGGCCGGAGCCGCGGTGGCGGAGGGCGAATCGCAGGGTATTATTTTGCAGGAAGCCAAAGCCGAACTCGACAAACTTCCTCGTCTTCACGCCGATCCGGCCGAAGACGGCCTGAATCATCTTGTCCTCTTGATTTTGGGAAAACATAGGTATCGAAAACACGGTTATCGCACCTCTACTTCGTGAAATTCCGGCTCTCGAAGGCCTAACCCGCGTTCGGCGCGAAACAGCCAAACCAGGCCGGCCGCTGCCATCAGCGTCTGGGCATTCTCGGCGAACGGAAAACGCACAAAGCCCACAAACATGACGAAGCCCAGGGCGGAGAGTAGGGCGTGCTTCCCGCCGCCTTGGCCAAGGATCGCAGTGCAGCGTACGCTCAGCCAGGTCAAGGCGGGCATCACCAGAATTCCCGTCAGGGCGAAGTTGGCGTAGGCCTCTCCGAGCGCCGTCGATCCCAGGCTGGTGATGCCGCCGGGCTCGTAGAGCTGCGCCAAAAGCGTGGAAAAATCCGGAGGCCGTCCCGCGGGCGCGCTCTGGGGAAGGAAAAACGTGAGCAGGCGCCCATACGTGCCTCCCTTGAGGTAAGGGAACTTTGTTCCGAAGTCATTGATCATATGCATGAGCAGCATGACGCCCATTCCCTCGGTCACATTCATCGAGTGGGTCACCGCGGTATTGCCGATGTCCACTTCCAGCACATTGTCGCTCAGCGAATCAGGGATGTCTTCGGTGTGAGCCCGCACCGAAGCCCAGGCGCTGAACACAAAAATCAGAACCGGCGAGGCGACGAAGATCGCCATCAGGATTTTTCTGCGCCCATAGAGCCACGCCGAGGTCGCCACGGCCAGCAGGTAGAGAGCGAAAAAAATCCGGTTGCCGCTCATGACAATCTGTATGGCAAAGAACGCAAGCATGGGCGCAGTGAAGGCCCAGCGCGGGGCGCGGTCCTTGAGCCCTTGGCTGGTGTGGAGCGCCGCCGCAGCGGTGAAGATCATCGAATTGGTCAGCGAGAGATGGGTATAGAGCACATAGCCCCGGCCGAGTTCGTCCGCCCAGGCCTCGTTTCTGGCGTACCAGTGCGACAGCAGGAATCCGGCGAAGCCACCGGCCAGGTAAATCATCGCCGTCCAATCCACCACCATCAGCGCCATCGTGGCCAGCAGGACCCGCTCCAGGCCGCGCCGCGAGAGGACGCGGTCGCCGCCGACAGCGGATCGAGTCGAAGGAGAAACCATGAGAAACACCGGAACCAGAGCCAGCAGCGAACCCATCCAGACGATCAGATAGGGACGAAAGAAGATGGGGTTCGACAAGTTGACCTCATCCCAGGAGCCGTCGAAGTCGTAGACCGCCGGCTGCCGGAAGCCCCCATTTAAGGTCAGGATGGCGAGTGGAGCGAGCAGAAAAAATCCCAGCCCAATCAGCCATCCCAGCACAGGAGTCAGCCGGGCCGAGCTCTGTTTCACGCGGCGGAGCGCCAGGCCATAGGTGGCAAGCAAAATCGCAAGCAGAAACAGGTAGATAAGTTTCATCGGTTAATCGTTTCCGGAGCGGTATGGCTCCGGCTCCGGCTGGCAGGGGGAGAGGCAGAAATATCACAGGTCGCGGCGAAACCGGCCAGACTTTCATGTTGCGAGAAGATGCTCCAGAAGCGTTCCGCCAGGCCGGGGTGGGCCAGAGCCTGATAATCGGCGAAGGCGTTGGCCCGCATCCGCGCCACCATGGCCGGGTCGCTGGCCAGGGAACGCAAAGCGCGATAGAGCGACGGTTCCGCGTCCGTCCACTCATATAACAGTCCGCTGTCGCCATCCCGGATGAAGCTCGGCTCCGGACCGTGCGCCCGCAAATTATTGTGCGTCACGACCGGCAGGCTCAAGGACATCATATGCAGCACGCTCAAGCCAGCGGTGCCGGGATAGCATCCGGCAAAGCAGTCCAGGGATATGCTCCGGATGTGCTCCGGATCGTACACTCCCCCGTGAAAAATCACCCAGGGGAAAGCACTCGCCTGCGCCCGCAACGCTTCTTCTTCCTCGCCTTGCCCAACCACGTGCAAAACCAGCGGCACGTCATCCTCTTGCCGAATGCGTTCGACCACCTTGATCAGCATGCCCAAACGGCTTTCCCGCCGAAGGCGGCCGATAAAGAGAAGGCCCACTTCGGTTCCGTTCTTTTCGTTCTTTTCCTTTTCTTCCTTTTCTTTCGGAGTGACCGTCGCCTGGTTGATCAGCGAATTATGGGCCACCGCCAGTTTTTGCGCGGAAAAACCGTTGTCGAGAAATGCCTGGCGGACAATGGGAGCGTAGCAGACGTAGGTGGTCACAAGCTTCAACAACGCCTGCATCATCAGCTTGTACGGACCGCTGATCCGGCCGCGGCGATAGAAGCCGTGGCCATGCGCGAAGGCCGGGATGCCCAGAATGCGAGCCCAAACCAGAGCGACCCAAAAAGTGAGATACCGCGGATTCGCGTTCAGCAGCACGGCTTGCGGCCGGTGGCGAACCATGTAGGTAAGCGCACTCAGCTGAATCCATCCCAGGCGCGGACCGAGCGGCTTCAGGGTTCGACCGAGAAAGCAGCGGATGCGGGACCCTTCCGGCATGGGAGCCACCTTAAAACCCTGGCCCTCCGGCTCCGGCGAAAGCACTAGGTCGAGTTCGCAGTACTCGGAGAGTTCGAGAAACATCGCCCGGCTGGCGTTGCTCAGATGAGGCTGCATGACGGCCAGGCGTATTTGGTTTTTCAGCATGATGGAGTGGCGTGGCAGGCGCGATCGGGATTCGATTGCAGACGGAGCGCAGGCGCGAGCATTTGTTCCATCACTCGCAAGTACTGACGAGCGGAATTCTCCCAACTGAAACGCGCGACGGCTTCGCGGTTGAAGCTGGCCTGCTCCCGGCAGGCATCCGGATTTCGCCACAACCAAAGAAGCCGTTCGGCCAAATCCCTTTGGTTCAACGGGTCAAACAAATTCAAGCGCAGCGTTTGCGCCAGTTCTTCGTTGGGAGGAATTCTGGAGGCAATCACTGCCGTCCCCGCCGCCGCCGCCTCGAGCACGGGCAGGCAATTGGATTCATAAAGGCCGGGAGAAATCACCAGCGCGGCCCGTTGATAGAGTGCGACCAGGCTTTGAAAAGGAACAATGCCAAGGTAGCGAACGTGGGGCATCGGATGTTCCGAAAGAAAGCGGAATATCCCGGAGGCCGCCGAATATTTCGCGCCCGTCATGAGCAGGGGGATTTTTATGCCGTGGCCATGCTCGATGTCGAACAGCGCCCGCAAAACCGTGATGTGATTCTTGTGCGGCCAAAGCTGCGCGGGAAGGAGCAGAAAGCGCCCTTCCGGACAGTAGGCTGAAACCGCCGCGTCCGGCTGCGCAGAGGCAAACTCATTCCGGTTCACGCCCTCCGGAATCACCGAAATTTGGTGGCGGGCAATTCCGGGAAAACAAGACAGCATGTCCCGCTCGATGAACCGGCTGCTGGCCTGAAAATGACTGGCCGAGCGCGCGCTGAGTGCGCAGGTAAAGGCCCGACTCCGCCGCTGCAGCCAGCTGAAAAATTGAGGGTAATGGAGGTATTGCATATCATGCATAGAAAGCAGCGTGGGTTTGCGGTGATTGAAACACAGCAGGCTGACGGTTGGCGTGTAGATGAGGTCCGAGTCTGCCTCCATCCGATCGCGCACGGCCGCGAACAGTTGACCGCTCCAGAGACGGTACAGGTTCTCGTCGAACGACAAAAGAGCGGCGCGGCACAGAGCCTGCCGCAGGCGAAAAGAGTTTGCTTTCATCTCCACGAATTCAAAATTTTCCCGGTCTTCAAAGGCAGCGAATAACCTCCGGTTTGCATCCGTCAGATAGAGCTGGAAGGCGTGCCTATCTCCCACAGCGGCGAAGCCACTCAGCAATCCGAGAATGTAAGTATTGAGTCCGCCAGTGTAACCGGGATCCGCCCGCAGACAGTCAATTCCGATGCGCATAAAATTCCCGGATGGCATCGATCACAGCCGCCTGGCCGTGAGGCGCAAGGGTGCAGGCCGAAGGCAGCGAGATGCCCTGGCCGTAGATGGCTTCACTCACCGCAAAATCGCCGGCGTGAAAACGCATATGCCGGCCGTGGCCATAACAGGGCTGCAAATGCAGGGGAAGGAAAAAGCGCCGGGTATGAATGTTTTGCCGCCGCAGAAAAACCGACAGGGCTTCCGGGTCGTCGCACAGGAAGGAAGTGAACCAGTAGACGGGCTGGCAGCGCGGATCGATGAACACCGGGCGCAACTGCAGCACATCCGCCAGCTGTTCGCCATAGCGGTCGTGAATTTCGAGTTTGCGGCGGACGATGGCTGGCATTTTCTTCATCTGGGCGATGCCCACGGCCGCTTGCAGATCGGTAAAAGAGAAATTGAAGCCGATGGATTCGTGAACAAAGGTTCCTTTGGCATCGCGGCCATAATTTTTCAGACGGTAGGCCGCCTGCGCCAAGTTGTCATCATCGGTCAATATCATTCCGCCTTCGCCACAGGTTATGGTCTTGTTGCCGTAATAAGAGAGTATGCCCATGTCGCCAAAGGTCCCGACATGGCGGCCTTCAAATCTGACGCCGACGCCTTCGGCGGCATCTTCGATGACCTTGAGGCCATGGCTGCGAGCCAGAGCCAGCACCTGCGACATGTCCGCGCTTTGACCATAAAGGTGGACCGGCATAAGGGCGCGAGTATGCCGTGTGATCAGTTTTTCCGCGCGCTCAACGTCGAGGCAGAACGTGTCTTCGCGAACTTCGCACAGGACGGGAGTTGCACCTGCCAGAATCACGGCATTTGCCGTGGCAATGAACGTCAGGTTGGGGACAATCACCTCATCGCCTGGCCCCATGCCGAGCGCCTTCAGACACATGAAAAGAGCCATACTGCCGTTACATACCGCGATGGCATGCTTCGAGCCGGCCATCTCCGCAGTCATGGCTTCAAACTCGCGGGTCAGATCGTGTTCCACCAGAAAGGTGGACGCGATGACTCGCTTCAGTTCGCAAAGTTCTGCGTCGTCAATCCAGGGCTCGATTTGCACAATCGGAGAAGTGGCGGTTCCGGCCGCGCCGTTGGTCATATATTTCACTCTTATTTCACCCTAGGAGGAACGTGAGCCCGCAGCTACGCGGACCGAAGGAAGGCTCAAATGGCTGCGAAAGGTCAGGAAAAATCCTACCGACAAAGCCGCTGTATAACTTGCTCCCGACAAGATCATCCCGTAGACGGCGCCGCGCAGGCCGAAGCGCGTGACCAAGGGAATGCCGGCCATAAAGGTGATCGTTCCGCTGCATACGTAAGCCCAGAAAACCATCCGCGGACCCTCGGCCGCTTTCAAAGCCGCATTCATGGTGTGGCCCACACCCATGACTGCCGGTAGCAGAGACAAGACGCTGAGCAGGGAGGCCGAACCGTCGTAGCGGCCGCCGTAAAGTTGATGAAGGAGCGGCTTCCCCACCCAGCGTATGCCCAGAACAAACGAAATATTCGCGGCGAGGATGCAGCCGGCATACCATTTCCAAACGGTCAGCAACGACGCGATTCTGTGGGCTGCAAAATCGGCGGACAACCGGGGCAGAACCAGGTAATTCAATGCGATAAAGATCTGATCGGCGGGAGCGACCACCAGGGATACAGCTTTCAGGGCGGCCACATCCCGGACCGATAAGAGTCCCGCCACCAGCCAGTAATAGCCTTGCGTGGTGAGTTGAAAAACCGCTGCCGTGAGCAGCACCCAGCGGGCATACGTCCAGTGTTCGCGCCAGTAGCCCGGGTAAGAGGCCATAAAAGACTGGCCGCTTCTGTCCCGCGGTAGTCTTCCCGCCAGGCTGATGCCGGCTGCCGCCCACCCCGCCGCGAGCACCAGGAAAATCGAAAGGCTGTTTAACAGATGCGTCCGGGCCGTCAGCCAGAGGCTGGCGCTCACCATGAGAAAGAAGACCAAAGAAGCCGTGGCCGATAGCGCCGCCCGGCGCTGCAGATAAAAGTTCCTGCGTAACAGCGCTCCGGAAAAAATCAGGCTGACCGCCAGGCCCATCCCGATCAATGCCGGCGGCCCGTGAAAAACGAGTGCCAGCCCCACCAGCAACGCGGCGCATACCAGGCCCAGCAGGAGATTGACTCTGCACATCAGTCGAAAATATTGGGCCAGCCGGCTGGCGTGTCTGCCCGAGCCATAAACAGTAAAGGGTTCCAAAATCGCGGCATTATGCAGACCCATCAGAAAAATCAGGACCGAATACGACAAAACGAACATGCCGTACTCTTCGCGGCTCTGGGTGCGAGCCAAAACCAGATTAATCAGAAAGATGCCACCCACCGAGAGGGCTTGGTCGGCCATGCTGAACCCCACTTGATGGAAGCGGCGCAGGCTGGGACGGATAGCGATTGGATTCATGGTCTTGGAAGCATAATCTTGGAAATATCCCGACAATGTGGGAGGTGTCGCTTGCCCGCTCACTAATTTTTTTCGGGTATGTCTTTCGGCTGGGTTATCCGCGAGCCTACTTTCGCCGCAGAATTTCCGACCCATGGTGGCGTTCCGTCCATCGCCTCCACAGCCGGAATACGGGGGCGTGAAGTCTGGCGTCCGGTGTCCATGGCACAGAGTCGCTCAGGCTATTAAGAATCTCGTGCGCCAGAATTTTGCCGGGATGCAGAGGATCAAGTTCCCTCCAGCGTGCGCCGCCGAGGATGATCGCGGCTGAAGCCGCAAATCCTAACACGCCGGACCAGGCCATGATCAGGAGGCGGGGTGGGAAAACTTTTCTTTCCGGCAGGCTGGCACTATCCAGGATTTTCACACTGGGAATTTCTTTGGCCTCCTGAACCTTGGCCAGTTCGTATTGCTGAGTCAGAGTTTCATAGACCGCTTCCTGGATCTTTGTCCGGCGAAGCAGGTCGGCGTACGTCACACCCAGAAGCGGCAGTTCGCGGATCGTGGGATAGGCACCGGGACTGGTTGCGCTTGGGCTCGCCAAGGCAGGCGTGGGATTGCCGTCCAGTTGTTCGAGTTGGTGGCGCAGTTCGGAAACGCGGGCTCGCACGGAGCGTACCCGGACATTCGAAGCAGTATAAATTTCCTCCAGACCCTTCAATTCCGATTCGGCGGCGATCATCTGCCCTTGCAGCGCGGCCGCCGCTTCGACCATCGCCTTGCCCTGCTCGGGGATATTGATGGCACTGTTCTGGCTGGCAAATTGGCTGAACTCCATCTCCGCCTGATCCAATTCGCGCTTAACCACTTTCAGCCGGTCTTCGAGAAACACTCTCTCCCGGTGGGCCGCTGAGGTTGAAAGGTCTGCCACCAGACGACCCAATTCTTCTCCATATGCCTGGGCCAGAGCCGCAGCGCGGTCCGGGGTATGATCGATAACGGAAAGAGAAATAATGCCACTCTTGTGGTCTTGAGAGATGCCCGTGTCATTCGACAACTGGGTGCGGGCATCTTCCTCGAGCCTTACTCCGTAAACTTTTTTCAGGTCAAAACGCTGCACCAGCCTGTCTTCCAGAGTTCGACTCCGCAAGACTCCGAGAAAAAGCGCTCCGGTGGAATTATTCCCTAGCAGGTCGCCCGCCATTGCGCCCAATCCATTGCCGGCCTTGGAACTGAGGGCGGCAAGCATTGCGCCTGAATTGGATTGGCTGTCGGGAGGCATCAACTGCGCGTTGGATTGATACTGCTTGGGAATCAGGAACGCGACGAATGTTCCCAGCGCGAAGGCCGCCAGAGAGGCTCTTCCGACGAACCGGCGGCCGCGCCAGAGCAGACTGAGAGACTCGTACAACCGGGCAGGCGATAGCAGCTTGGGCTTTGCAACCGGCGACTCCAACCCGTTGCCAACCGGACTTTGGTAGGCGGACGGTGGGGAAAAGTCGGGACGAGTTTTAGTGGCGGTTTGGGACATTCAGAACAGGGTGGACAAAATGGATTCGGCCAAGTGAAGCGCCGCCACGCCGGTGCAGACGGTAGAAACAAATTGCCGGACTCGACCTCTAGTTCTTACGCCAGCGCAACCCGGGTTGCACGCTCAGCTGCAGAGACGCTGTGAAGTTTGATACGGATCCGGATTCGACGGCCGGAAAATTCCAGATTTCATATTGGGCGCGGCTGGAAAACGCGACGCGCTGCCCTAGGTTACATGCGGCCGCCGCCGAAAAGTCAGTCAGGCGGCCGCCGCCGGCCAGGTAGCGATCCACTTCCTGGTGACGATACCCCAATTGGAAGTTGCTTTTGGGAGTGAAAGAATACTTAGCCCACGCCTGGCCGCCTAACGCCTGACGTCCGATCCAACTTCCCATCAGGATCCCGTCGTTGGTGTAGCCCGAGCGATAACGCCGATCAATATAGATGGTCCCCAAGCGAGGTTCCGCCTTAAAACCTTCCGCTCGCAACTCGAACCGATGGAGCTTCGGCAGTTGGGGGAGATAAATCCCCGGATTGAGCATGGGCCGAGTCGATCCCAAGGGAGATATTTCGTCTCCCACCATAGAATCCGTATAGAAAGAAAGCCATTTTCGAACTCCGGGTATTCGATAGGTAAAGTCGAAGCTGGAAAAGCGCTTGGCGGGGTTCTCCGCCAGGTTCGCATTGTGACCGAAGTAGCTACGCAAGAATTCGTGCCACGTGAAAGGCAGTCCCGGACCACCGAACACGGCGGTGACGCCCATGCCAAATTCCAAGTTGGCGGTGGGATGGAAACTGATCTTGTTGCCGTGAATAAAAGGTTGCGGGTGGAAATTCGGTCCCACTAAGAACGCCGGATTGATAGCAGAGTTCAGCCCGTCGGATGCCGGAGGATTGTAAACCCAGCTCTGCCCGGAAAGTTGGCCCAGAAAGGAGGTCATTCGCACCGGTCCCAAGAAATCCGACAGCAACGGAAGCTTGAAAGGGGAGGCACTATCAAGCTCCAGCATGGTAACTGGCGTTGCGTTGTTGCTAAAAAGTAGAGGACCGCTTTCTCCCGGGCCCAGCCACAAGCTCTGCTTGCCAAAAGACAACTTCACGTTATTGAAAGTGAATCCAACTGAGGCCTCAATCAGCCGGAACCGATCAATGGTGGAGGAGCCATCGGGTGTTGCCGTAACTACTCCGTCTGCGTTCGCGATGGCTTGCAAAGTTCCCGCTGAATCCGATGCGACACTGGGAGCGTGCTGGTATTCACCGCGGATCGCAAAAAAAAGCATGCCGGCGACCCCACTGACTTCAGCACCAGTCGCGACGTTAAAGCCCTCCGCATAGGGCCGGCCGTAGTCGTTGACTAAGGTTTGTCCAAAGTGGTAGCCATCGCGTAACGGTTTGCCGGAAATGCCGGTGAATCGCGTGTAAACCTGATCGAGACTCAACCCCAGATTTTCAGCTCCCTGGCGGAGCTCGGTTTCGGGAGCAAATTCAGTCTGCAAAGCCCGGAGCAGATCGCCGGCGTCGTCCGATGATTTCGAGCTCCGTGGTTCGGTGCCATCCCCAAACCCCGAATCCGTCCCGTCAGCGCCATAGCGGATTCGATCCTCCGCTTCTTCCAACAATCGCTCACACTCCATGCGATTCCAGGGACGCAGTCCAAGATACGCAGTCTGTACCAAACCTAGAGCGGCCAGACGCTCGATAGCGGGATAGACCCAACTATCCAAAGGGACATCGGGAGAACCCATGCGGAGCGGGCTGCGCACTTTGTCGATGGCTGCGGGATGGGTTTCTACCAGACTTTCCCACGATCCGATACTGATTTCCGGATCGTGCCGACGCCGGTACACTTGCTGAGCCACGAAGTAGCCGAGCGCGCCTCCTACAACTACGTCGGAAGGAAAATGCTCCTTGCCCGTAACCCTCGCTATCGTCACTGCCGAAGCCAACCCATAGGAGAGAAACTTGGTAACTGGTCCGGGATATTCGTGAGCCAATACACCCGCAACCGCCCAGGAGACGGCTGCGTGTTCGGACGGAAATGACGATCCACCGCCAAAAAAGCGGCCCGTTCCATCGCCATTGTAGGGACGCTGGCGGCGGAAAATAGACTTGAGCGCAAAATCCGCCACCGCCGCATTTACAGCGGCTTCAGTGGCCAGAAATCCGGCTTCCGCGGCATGATCGCGATGCGCCATTTTTCCCCAGACAAACAATCCCCCAGCCCCACCCACCAGGGTAGCAACGCCGTAATTCGACAAGGTGCGGCTGCGTGCGATAGTCCCGTTTGGTATCTGCCGCGAGAGCCACGAATCGCTGCCCACGAATCCTGCCCCCAAGGCCAGTGCCGGCGCGGCCCAGACCCAATCGCTGCGCTGGAGATGGAACGGACTGCTCCAGATCGAGAATTGATCTCCGGCAAAGCGAGCAAGCAAATAATTTTCGCTTGGGGCCGGCTCGGAGGACTGGGCAGTCTGCGCCGTTGCACTTCGCGGGAGAATCATAATCGAGAAAATCATCATCCAGAGAACCATTCTCGGGCCGGCAAGGACGATGGGGCCGTGTCTTTGCACAGTGAATTCCGATCAGAATCCGTGGCCAACGCTTACCGCCACAGCCACCGACGAGAGCAACTGCGCCGCCTGCAGAGTGTTTTTCCAAAGGGGAGGGCCACCCAGCGCTTTCTCAGGAACAAATATCATGTCCCCGGGCCGCAGTTCCGCGCTCAAGACATCCCCGGTAAACCACTCTCCACTACCTTTGCCACCAACTACCGAACCGTCGGCGCGAATCACGAAGACGGCTTTACGGTTGGCCATGTTGTCCGGCCCACCCGCCTGGCGCAGATACCAGCCGGCGTTTTTGCCTGGCCGGTAGGTGATGGCGGTTGGGTTATACACCTGGCCGTTGACGACTACGTAGTTCGGTCTTTTGGGAACGAATAAAGTATCTCCCGCGCGCACTTCAACGTCGGATGGTGTGTTCGCCCACCGGCGGACGTCGCTCGAAATATGCACCACGAGCCGTCCGGTTGGCGGCAGATCTTCCAACTGCTCGAGTGTGTTGTGCCACTGTTGCAGAATAGAACTCTTCGCCAGCTTTTCGTCCTCGTCACCGGTATCCGGCAGAAGTTTGAACGAAGATTGCTCCCCTTGCACTTGCCGGATCAAATCGGAGCGATTTTTTTCTTCCAGTTCGCGCACCTGACTGCGTTCGAGGATGGCACCGTAGGGATAAGCATCGGCGCGAAATCCTCCCGCGCGCTCAAGGATGGAACTCAGCCGTTCGCCTTCTTGAATGCCATAGTCTCCGGGATGCATCACTTCCCCCTTGACAGTGATCAGCGATCCAACATCGCCCCAGCCCGCGAGTTGCCGGATAGTCAGCACATCGCCGTCGTGCAACCGGACGTCGGTGTCGGGATCTCCCACCATGGCGCGAGCCAGGGGCACGGCAATGTGCTCTCCCATTACTTGGGTTCCGCTTTCCACCGTATAGCGCGTAAGGTCGGCGACCTCAACGAAAGCTCCCCGGGTCAGGCCACCGGCGAGCCTCACCAGTTGTGCAGCCGACATGTCCTCGCCCAGCGGATATTTTCCCGGACGCGCCACTTCGCCTTCGATCTTGACCGTTGCCGGATCGACTTTCGAGAGATTGCGGTGAACAAACACCCGGTCGTTGGGCTCAAGGAGAACATTTTCCTGGAAGTTCCCGGCCAGCGCATTTTTCAGGCTGACGCTGAGAACCCTGAGCTTTCCATCGCTAGTCTTGCGGAAAACTTGGGCATCGTTGAGCAACGCATCCGGAGTAATGCCGCCGGCCAGATAAACGGCATCGCTCAGCCGGGTTTCACCGTTCGTCACATGCTCTCCTGGATAGCGCACTTCGCCGCTCACCGTAATCACAGGCGGGTCTTCGAAATCGAACCGCCCAAAGATGCGCACGGTATCAAAGGGCTTGAGCAACAGATCCTGAGCGTTGCCGGCCACCGGCTTATTTGCGGCCAGGGCATCGGCAAGATTGAAAGCAATCACATAAGGCGCAAAATCAGGCGCTGCCAGACGGATAATCTCGGCGTGGCCCGAAGCCGGTTCCGGTAAGAGATCGGTATAGGAGCGGATGAGATCCGTCACCCGCATGCCTTCGCGGTAGGCGCGTTTGCCGGGATTCACCACGTGGCCATCGAGGTAAACGGTTTGTTCGCTGTAGGAAAGAATGGGTGAGATGCGGACCTTGTCACCATCCTGAATCTTGAAATCCTCCAAGGCCTTAGTCGCCGTCTCCTGATTATCGGTGTCGGGAAGATCAAGGCGCAACATGGAACGGCTCTCGTGCGCCATTACGCGCTCGACCTCAATGTGACGGAGAGTGCCGGTGTTCAGCACACCGCCGGCCAGTTCGAGGACTTCCGCGAGATCGCGTTCCTGATTGAGTTCGTAGATTGCAGGACGCCGAACCATGCCCTCGACGGTCAATTCCGCGCCCAGCGGCGGGACCATAATGGTGTCACCCGCCTGGAGGCGTTCCAGAGTGGAACGTATACCGTGAAGCAAAAGATCGTAGAGGTCGATTTCGCCGACGAGTTGCTTACCCCGGTAGTGGCGCAAAGTACGAAGAGATCCGCGAGACGTCGGTCCTCCCGCCTGATAGAGCGCGTTCAGAGGTGTAGAAAGTGAGCTGATGTCATACGCGCCTGGCCGCAACACGTCCCCGACGACGTACACCCGGACCGTGCGCAAGCGGGCCAGAGAGACATCGGCGTGCACGTCGCGAAACTCGCTGCGCAAAACGTTCTGCACTAATTGCTGGACATCCCCCAGGTTACGTCCATTCACCTCCACCGCCCCGGCCTCGGGCAGGGCTACGCGACCTTCACGGTCTACAATGCGTTGCAAGTGCTGGGAGACGCCCCCCCATAATTCAATGTTCAGGCCGTCGCCAGGCCCCAGAACATAATCCGGACCGACAGGTAAATCCATGGGCAGTTGGTCGAGATTTCCCGTTCCGTTACGGAAGATGTCTTCGCCAAATCGGGCCACAACAGGAGAACGCCGTGAAACTTGCGAATAGAGATCGAATAGGGACGGCACTTCCGCGTATGGGTTCACCCTTCGGCGAATAGCAGGGTGCTCTTGGTCTACTTGTGGTCTTGGCTTTTCAGTACGGCGATTGGATCGAAGGTCCGACAAACTGCGTTCGGTGTCGCTACCCCAGACCGACGAAGAAGTGGGTTGACCCGAGTTTGTCGTGAAGTTGGCGGAAGGGAAAAGCGAATAAGAGGACGTCGGCGGAGACACGGCTGGAGACCCCTGTCGTGTCCCCCCCGGTTCCTCCATGCTGGCGCTCAATAATCCAGGCAGCGCTTCCGGACTGACGCGCGGCAGAGAACCTGCATCCGGCGGCAAGGCTTGGTCATATTCCCCGTCCTGATGCTGCAGTTCCGCAAAGTTCTGTTGGCGGCGACGGTTGTTGTTCGAGGGGCTCACGGGCGGTGCAGGTCCGTCGCTCGGTTGAGGAGCAGGGGGATAGTCGGGGAAGGCCGGATCAGGATCGACAAAAACACCCTTGGAAAACCCGTCGTTATTTCCCGAAGGAGTTAAGGGCGGCTTCTTAGCAACCAGCGTTCGTTCGTGTTCCGCCCAGTATCTTTGCTCATCATTTTGTGCTGCCGCAGCACTAGGGGAAGCCTTCGAAGTTTCCCCGCTGGGGAGGCGATCAATTCGCTCTTTCTCCATCTCCTCGCGCGTGGGCTTCGACCGGATGTACTCCCGCCTCTCGATCTCTGCGGTGGCCAGGACGCGGGCGTTGTTGTCGTCTCTCAGCAATTGGAAGACGGCGTCGTCAGTGAGGTCGGCGGGATCAAGCAAACGTCCCTGCTCATAAGCTTTGCGCACGAACAGCCGTTTCACCTCAAGCAACAGACCGGGCTCGCGGCGCAGGATTTCACTGATGGTTCCGGCCGAGAGTGAAACCACCGGTTCGGGCTCACGCTCTTGATCGAGTTGGGCCGCGGCGATTTTCTGGGCTGTACCCGCCAGCAGTAACAACCCCAAGATGACGGATGTGCCAGCGGAGCGCCAACGCGGACCGAGGTCCGGCGAAGTGCATTTTGAAATTCGCATAAGAATTTGTGGGGAAATTCCACTTCCAGCAAAGATGGCGACCCGCCGCAGACTCCAGTCGCGGCGGTCAGTTACGAGTTCCAGCCCGAACGCTTATCCGGAATGCCTCCGGATTTCGCAACCGGCTCGACATCGCCTTCATCCACTTCCACGGCAACCGAGCGCATGATCAGGTCGAGGGAAAAGACCAGCCGGGAGCGGTCTTTCCGGCGGACGATGATGCCTTCCAGACCCTGCATCGGACCGGTTTTCACTCTTACCCGGCGACCCACCGTTAAGTAAGGATGTGGTTCCAAGCAGAGGCCATGAGTGAGCCGTTGCCGCAACGCATCGATCTCGGATTCCGGCAATGCAGCTGGCTCTCCGTTGAAACTTACCAGGCGGACGGCGCTCGGCAGTTGCAACACCCTTAGCCGGTCTTGCAGAGCGAGCCGCACAAATACATATCCTGGGAACAGTGCCAGTTCCAAAACTTTGCGGCGGTCTTTCCAGCGCCTCACCGAGCGATAAAGAGGTAGGAAACAAGAAATCGAGCGCTGTTCGATTTGGTACGCCACGGATTTTTCGTGGCGGGGACAGGTGTAGAGCGCGTACCAGTTTGCTGCCGAGGATTGCTGCAGCAAACCCAACGCCGGTGAATTGGCCTGCTCGCTTCCGAACTGTGCCGTCGTTTCTGTTTGCATTTGCAATCGCAACCGGCAGGCCGAAGGTGCAGCTTCGCCCCCTCAACAACACAGTGCTTCCTGGCTAAACAATTTTGTTTCAGCGGTTTACAAACAACTTATCGTGCTTCCAAAGTCAGTTCTGCGCCGCTCCGACTAAGACCGGACGCTCGCGTACGGCGTTCAGAATTCCAGCTTCAGAACTCTCTAAAGCTTTGGTTCGAATATCGACCACAGCCCAATAAAAAATTCCGCGATTTTGTTCGGGAGCCAACGCCAGGATTTTCATCGCGGGATGACGTCCTAACAGAAATCCGCACTGCCCGAGGCGATTCTCGGGCTCGTCCATGGCGATGATGAGGACGTCAGGTTGCACCTGCTCGACAATGTCCGCCAGCTCGCTTTCGTTTTGCACCTCGCCCACGACCTCAATGTCGGGCTGGTCGGCGATAGTTGCCAACACCAATTCCCGCATCAACCGCGGATGATTTGCGACCAGCACCCGGAAACGTTTCACAAAGAAAACTCCAGCGCTGAGCATAGGTCGACTACGTTGCAAGCACAAGGTTCAAAAGCGATCTACACTCTGCGAGAGCCGGAGTACCAGGGCGAACAAATAACGAAGTACCGAGAGCCGGGTCAATGCAGTACTGTGGTTAGGTACTGGTTGGTACTAAGTGGCAAGGAAAATCTCGGAACCTAACCCGGCACTGTTCGTGAACTCACCTTGGTGGCTGGCTTTTGCTGCCTGGCTAAACCCGCAACGCCTTCGCATGCAAGCGATGATTCTTATGGTCTGCCTATGGGGAAGCTGCGCGGTCGACTTCTCGACTTCCGGATTAATGGACCGCGCGGGCAACATTAAGTTCCAGGATTTTCTTCAGTTTTATATTTCAGGGAGGCTTATCGCCCAAGAGCGGACGGTCGAACTCTACGACCAGCGAATCGCCTGGACCGAATTACACAACATTGTTCGACAACCAACTCGCGTGATCTTACCCACCGTTTATGGGCCTCAAGTTGGCCTGTTTTTCCGGCAGCTAGTAGGTCTCTCGTTCTTTCCAGCGGCTGGCATCTGGGTAGGGATTAGCGTCGTCTTATATCTTGGCTGTGTTCTTTGGCTTTGGAAGTCTTGCGCGAATCTCCGCCCTTACGCTGCAATCGTCGCTTTAGCCACAGGCGCTTTTCCGCCGCTGTTTCACTTTTTCGTGCGAGGCCAGATCTCAGTGCTGCTGTTGGTCTGCTTCACCCTATGCTTTCTTGCCTTTCGCTCAGCCAAGAACTTGCTGGCTGGAATGGCTTTGGGTTTATTAGTATTCAAGCCACAATTCCTGGTCGCCATACCTCTTGTTCTACTTTTGGCAAAAGCGTGGAAACCGCTCTTGGGACTTCTAATCTCAGCGACCACTCAGATCGGCCTCACGTGGCTATATTTTGGCACGTCAATCATGCGCTCCTATTTCGATATGCTCTTGCACGTTTCGCGATGGATCGGCGTCGCCGAACTGGCACAGGCTCAGGCGCAGATGCACTCTCTGCGCTCCTTCTGGCTTCTGCTCGCGCCCTGGCACAGCGTGGCGTTTTTGCTTTACGCGCTCTCATCCATTTTTGTATTAGCCCTTGCGGCCGCCAGCTGGAGATCGCATGGGGCCCTCGCGCTTCGTTTTTCGT
>Ga0302320_10004234_pt1 | contig 32679 bp, 19 predicted proteins | sample Bog_T0_3_FD_202130 | JGI IMG/M metagenome (GOLD analysis project Ga0302320, IMG submission 202130) | Peat permafrost microbial communities from Stordalen Mire near Abisko, Sweden - Bog_T0_3 | ecosystem: Environmental > Terrestrial > Soil > Wetlands > Peat | place: Sweden: Abisko, Stordalen Mire... | reverse complement strand
AACGGATCCGCAACCTGTCGTTCGAGCGCCCGCGATCGGAGCAGGAGGTCGATCGCGAACACCTGAAGACCATCAACGACGTCGAGGAGCTGTGGAAACAGGGATACGGCGACGGCAATCAGATCACGTGGCTGTTTCTCGCGCTCGTGCGCGCGGCCGGCATCGAGGCCGATCCCGTGATCGTCTCGACGCGCGACGTGCATTTCTTCAATTTCCGCGTTCAGAATCCGGCCGACCTCAACTCCAACGTCGTGCTCGTGACATTGAACGGCCGGCAATCGTTCCTCGATCCGGGGACCGCATTCGCGCCCTTCGGCATGCTGCCCTGGAGCGAGACGGGTGTGAGGGGTCGGCGGCTCGACAAGGACGGCGGCTCCTGGGTCGTAACACCCGTCCCGGACCCCGATCAGTCGCGCATCGAGCGCACCGCGAAGTTGAAACTCGGAACCGACGGCACGCTGGAGGGTACGGTCACCGTAACGTACACGGGACAGGAAGCCCTGTGGAGGCGTTTCGAGGAGCGCAACGAGGACGACGTCGCCCGCAAGCAATTCCTGGAGGACGAGATCAAGGCCGACGTCCCCACGGGCATCTCCGCGGAGTTGACCAATCAACCCGATTGGCAGACGGCGGCGGACACGCTCATCGCCGTTTATGACTTCAAGGCACCCGGCTGGGTTGCGGCGGCGGGGCAGCGGGCGCTCATGCCGGCGGGGTTGTTCGGCGCACTCGACACACGCAGCTTCCAGCACCAGACGCGCGTGCACGGGCTCTATTTCGATTTCCCGCACAAGAGCGCCGACGATCTGAGCATTACGCTGCCGGCGAACTGGCAATTGAAAAGCATGCCGCACCCAGTGCGGGAAAATCGTCGCATCTTCGATTACGCATGCTCGGGCAGCCTCGATGAAGGCGAATTACGCTTGAAGCGCGGCCTCACCGTCGGAACGTTGTACGTCAGTGCGGCGGATTACGGCACGGTTCAGGATTTTTTCCAGATCGTGCGTTCCGGCGATCAGGACCAGATCGTGCTCGCGGCAAAGGCGGCCGGCAAGACCGGTGCGCAGTGACGGCGGCGCGTTCGCGACCGAGATCCATGGTGCTCCTCGCGATCGTCGCGCAGGCCGCTTGCGCCATCGGCCATGCGGGCGATGCGCCGGTGTGGCTGCATGCGCTCGCGGCCGCTCCGCTTCCGGCGCACGAGGACAAAACACCGGCCGTCGTGCTGCTTGCCGAAACCCTGATCACCGTGCAGCCCGACGGCAAGGTGAAAAGACTCTATCGGGAGGCTACGCGCATCCTCAGGCCCGATGGGGAGAACCGGGGTCTCGTCCGTGCCTATTTCGATGCGCAGAGCCGCATCACCAATCTGCGCGGCTGGAGCATTCCCGTGTCGGGCAAGGACTTCGAGGTCAAGGAAAAGGACGCGGTCGAATCCGCCGTCATCGGCGTCGACGGCAGCGAACTCGTGAGCGATCTGCGCAGCAAGACCCTGCGCATTCCGGCCGCCACCGTGGGCAGCGTGATCGGCTACGAATTGGAACAAGAACTGCGGCCTTACGTCATGGCCGACGACTGGGAGTTCCAGGACACGGTGCCGGTGCTCGACGCCCGGTATACGGTGCAACTGCCGAAGGGCTGGTCCTATCGCGCCAATTGGCTGAACCATGCCGAGGTCGAACCCCTGGACGCGGCCGGTCAGGCCCGATGGTCGATGCACGACATCGCGGCGATACGCGTCGAACCCGACATGCCGCCCTGGCGCGGGATCGCGGGCCGATTGGTGGTCGGCTTCGTGCCGCCGAGCGGTCAGGATCCGGGTCTGCGCAGTTGGGCCGACCTCGGGACGTGGTATTCGGGACTCGCTCAAGGGCGCCGAGCGGCTTCTCCGGAAATCAAGCAAAAGGTCGGCGAACTCACGGCCGGTGTGGACACGAAGGTCGGCAAGATTCGTGCGCTCGCCGCATTCGTGCAAAACGACATCCGCTATGTCGCCATCGAACTCGGCATCGGCGGCCAGCAGCCGCATCCGGCCGCCGAGACGTTCAGGCACCGCTATGGCGACTGCAAGGACAAGGTCACGCTGCTCGGCGCGCTGCTCGGCGAGATCGGCGTCGAATCGTACTACGTGATCATCAACACCGAGCGCGGTGCCGTGACGGCGGCCTCGCCGCCCGATCTGGACTTCAATCACGCGATCATCGCGATTGCTCTGCCTTCCGACGCCGACGTCTCGGCGCTCGCTGCACGCGCCCTGCATCCGAAGCTCGGCTCGATCCTGTTCTTCGATCCCACCGATGCCCTGACGCCATTCGGAGCCCTCTCGGGGGCGTTACAGGCCAATTACGGCATGCTGGTCGCGCCGGACGGCGGCGAGTTGCTGGCCCTGCCGCAGCTGCCCGCCGACTCGAACGGCGTCACGCGTACGGCCACGATGAATCTCGACGACAAAGGCACGCTGCGCGGCGAAATCCATGAGGTCCTGCGCGGCGATCACGCGTCCTCCATCCGCCATGTCCTGCGCGCGTCGACGAGCGATGCGGACCGGATCAGACCCGTCGAGGCCGTCGCCGGCGCCGCGCTCTCGACGTTCGAGATATCGAAGGCGACCGCGGCGCACCTGCAGGAAAACGATCGTCCGTTCGAATGGAGTTATGACCTGGAAGCGCCGAATTACGCCAAGAGAGCCGGCGACGTGCTGCTCGTTCGGCCGCGGATTCTCGGCAGCCGCGCGAACGGGGCCTACGAAAGCAAGGAGGAGCGCCGGTATCCGATCGAGTTCGACGGCCCGGAGCGCGACACGGACTCGTTCGAAATCCTTCTGCCCCCCGGTTACGAGCCGGACGCGCTGCCGCCGCCCGTCGACGTCGATGACGGTTTTGTCGTCTATCACAGCAGGACCGAAGTCGTCGGCCGGACCCTGCGCTACACGCGCACGTTCGAGGTCAAGGGCCTCAGCGTGCCGGCCGACAAGGCCGATAAGCTCAAGCAACTCTTCCGAAGGATCGCCGACGACGAACGCAATTCAGCGGTTTTGAAGCGTACGGGTTCCTGAGCCCCGGCGCGACTCGCGGTCGCCGTGCAGGCGCTCAGCGGGTTCCGTACAGGCGATCACCCGCGTCGCCCAAGCCCGGCAAAATATAACCGTGTTCGTTCAGTTCGGGATCGATCGCCGCGGTCCACACGCGCACTTCAGGATGATGCTTGTGAAGGTTCGCGATGCCCACGGGGCAACCGAGCAGACAGACAAAGCGGATTTCGCCGGCACCGTGCTCTTTGAGCCGGTCCACGGCCGCGACCGCCGTATTGCCGGTGGCGAGCATGGGATCGACGACGATCACGAGGCGCTCGCCCAGGTCCGATGGCGCCTTGAAGTAATATTCGACGGCGATCAAGGATTCCGGGTCCCGGTACAGCCCGATATGTGCGACCCGCGCCGACGGCACGAGGTCCAGCATGCCTTCGATGAACCCCATGCCCGCGCGCAAGATCGGCGCGAACACGAGCTTCTTGCCGGCCAGCATCTGAGCCTGCATGGGCATCAGCGGCGTCTCGATGTGCACCGTATCGAGCGACAAATCACGGGTCACTTCGTAGCAGAGCAGGGTCGCGATCTCGCTCAGCAGCTGCCGAAACCCCTTGGTCGACGTCGACTTGTCGCGCATGAGGGTGAGCTTGTGCTGAACGAGCGGATGAGACACCAGGATTACGTTTTGCATCAGAACACCGTGCCGTCGCTGGAAATGAGTAGGGGTGGACCGCCGTCGGCCCGCAAGCGGCGCGCCACGAGGCGCCCGGCCATCCAGGTGCCGCCTTCCAAAACGCGCGCGAGGGGGAAGGCTTCCGCCGTGAGACCGAGACGCGCGCGCACGAGCGGTGCGAGCCGATCGAGCAGGGCGACCGTGAGCCCGCGCCAGCCGACCACGAACGGGTCCGCGACTCCGTGGGTGCGCGCCAACGCCGTCGGATCCCGCGGCCGGAGCACGCCCATGTCGACGAACAAGCCGCCGTTGCGGTATTCGGCGAGCCCCGTCAGCGCGTCGACCTGGGTTACACAGATACCGGCCCGTTCGAGCGGCTCGATCAGAGAATAGCTCAGCCACTGGGAGAGCTTGTGCAGCGGCACAAACGCTGCGTGCGGCGACGCCCCCGCCAGGTAGGGATACGGCCAGCAGTCGCCGAGCGGCACGCCGTCCTGCGTCGGACGGCCTTCCCAAATCGGACCGAGGGCCTCGAGCAGGGTCTCGAGGATGATCGCTGCGGGTAATCGGCCGGCGGGCGCGCGCGCGCTCAACGCGTCGAACAGGCCTCCGGGCCGCGGCGTATCGGCGCTCGCGAAGAGGTCGGGCCTCGCCCGCAGCCGGGCGCCGAGCCGGTTCAGCAGTGCCGCGCGGCCCTCGAGGCCGACCAAGGGATTGCCCGCGTCGACCTGAAAGGCGCCCGCGATCGTCGCAGCGTCGATGCGTGCGAGCGCCCCGGCGTCGACGCGATTTGGATCGCCGGACCTGTCGGAGAGACCGCCGTTTTCAAACCAGCGCAAGCTCGCGAGCGCGAGCCCCTCCGAACGGGCGGCCATCGCACCCGTCGCCGGATCGCGAAAACGCCACCCGGCGCCCGCGCCCGCATCGAGCAATACCGACGTGATCGCGAGATCGAAAGCGGCGCGCGCGGCTGCGCGCTGGTCGGTCCACGTGGTTCGCGCGACGAGCTCCTGCCACAGATCGCGCCCGTCGAACACGAAATGCCGCCAACGGGCATGCACGGGGACGTCGAGTCCGGGGTAGCGGTCGCGGACGACTTCCGTCACGAAGTCCGCGGTCGCTGCGAGTCTGCCGAGTTCGAGCCGCCAATCCGGCAGGTCGTCCGCGAGAGCTGCGCCGAGGAGCCGCCCGGCCCGCTCGCGGATTGCCGCCGCCGAGAGCAATGCGCGCGCGCCATCGGCGTCGGCCGCCGGCTCAGTACTCCTTGATGTCACGGCCGATGACCCCGTCAACCGGTTCTTCCGGGTTCGCCGCATCCGCTTCCGCAGTGAAATAGCCGGCCGCCTTCTTTGCCGCGATTTCCACCATGGCGTCATCGGGCACGAGCTCGGCCGGCAGGGCAACCCGCTCCCCGATCTCGATGCCCGCGCCGACCAGCGCGTCGTACTTGAGATTCGACATCGATACCAGGCGGTCGATGCGTTTGATGCCGAGCCAGTGGATCGTGTCCGGCATCAATTGTTGAAAGCGCGCATCCTGGACGCCCGCGACGCATTCGGTGCGCGCGAAATAGGTGGCGGCTTGATCGCCGCCCGGTTGGCGCTTGCGCGCGTTATACACGAGGAACTTCGTCACCTCGCCGAGCGCGCGTCCCTCCTTGCGGTTGTAGACAATGAGGCCCACGCCACCCGCCTGCGCGGTTCGGATGCACTCCTCGACACCATGCGTGAGATAAGGGCGGCAGGTGCAAATATCGGAACCGAATACGTCCGAGCCGTTGCATTCGTCGTGAATCCGGCAGGTCAAGGGCAGCGACGTCTTGCCGACGGCCGCGGCGTCGCCAAAGATATAGAGCGTCGTGCCGCCGATCGGCGGCAGGAACACGTGCAGATCCCGGCGCGTCACGAGTTCCGGATACATGCCCGCGGTCTGTTCGAACAGCGTACGGCGGAGCAGGGTCTCCGTGACGCCGAAACGCTCGGCGACGCCGGGCAGATGCCAGACGGGATCGATCGCAGCCTTCGTGACGCTGACCTCTCCCCCGGCGTGTACGACGACGCCGTCTTCAGTGAGACGTCCGAGCTCCATCGCTTCGCGGACCTCGGGCAACTGGAGCCTGGCCTTGGTGATCGCGATCGTCGGGCGAATGTCGAGCCCTCCCGCGATTTCTTCGGCGAAATCGGCCGTCACTCGATGACCCCAAGGATCCAAGGATACGATCGAACCGGGATTGGACCACTGCGGATGCGGCCCGAGTTCGATCAATGGCCCGGTATCCTTGAGGTCGGGGCGGGCGTCCGGGTCGAGGGTTCCCGAAGATACCGCGAGGGCCCTATATACAGAGTAGGCACCGCCGTGGGCACCAATCACGTTGCGGCGGTCGCGCACCGTCGTGGAGCCGACGACAGGTCCACGCTCGTGTGCAGTGGCCGCACCCCAGGCGAGCGGAAACCCCTTCCCCTTGTCCCGCGGCGGATGCGAGGTCAGGCGAATGTGGCCGGAGGGCGTCTTTTTGGTCATAACGCGGTCGATCCTAGCATCCGGTCGGGGTCGATGCCATGTACGGGGATCTCGGTTCCGTCAGTGTGCGCCCGCGGCCCGCAGCCTCACCGCAATCGATTCCGCTTTCATCGCGAGCGCAAGCTGCAGAGGCGTCTCGCCATCCGCGTCCGCCGCATTCGGATCCGCGCCGGCCGCCAATAACGCGTCGACCGTGGCAAGTTCGTCGGCGGCAACCGCGCGGATGAGGGCGGTGTGCCCGAGGGCATCGCGTGCGCCCAGCAGCGGCGCGCCTTGCATCGGTGTCGCTGCTTGGGCGGTGACCGTGCTCGCGTCGGAGGATGGTGCCCTTGCAGGGGCGACTATCGGTGCCTGCGGAGCGACTTCAGGTGCGGCAGGTGCCGCATACTCGGCGGGCGCGCTCGGCGCGATCCGCGCGATCCGAGCGGTCCGAGCGGCCGGGGCAGTTTGCGCCACAGGCGCCGTGCTTGTCGCCGTGTCCGCGATGGGCTGCGGCTCCTGATGCGAGCGCAAGTATGGGATCACCAGAAGTCCGGCGAGCAACGCCGCTGCCATGCCGCCGAACAGCGTTGTCATGACGCGGGGTCGGCGCAATCGCGCACGGGCGCGGAGGCTCGGACGCAACTCATGGCGCGAATCAGGGAGCGCTGAACGTGCGCGGCGGTCTTCGGCTACGCGACCTGCCTGCGCGAGGATCGCCGCACGAGCGGCCTCGCTCGGTTCGTCCGCGATCTGCGCCGATGCACGCCGATACGCTGCTTCGATCGCGGCGTCGATCATGTCGTCCGGATCCTCGCCGGAGGCGCGGCCGTTCAAGCGTACTCCTTCAGCAGCTCGCGCAGCTTCGCGCGGGCATAGCGCAATCGGCTCTTCGTCGTCTCGAAGCTCGAGTCGGTGATCGCGGCGATCTCCTCGATACTGAGGTCACCCTCGACTTGCAACAAGAACGCGGACCTCTGCTCAGGCGGTAAGCGCTCGACGGCTCGCAGCAGCGCGGCGGCTTGATCGCAGGAGACGGCCGCTGCAAACGGGCCTTGCGCAGAATCCGCGGTGAGTTGCTCGACTACCGCGTCGGCCTCGAATCCGAGTCCATCCAGGCTCACGGACGAATGCTTGCCCCGTACCCAATCGATCATGCGATTGTGCGCGATCGTGAAGAGCCAGGTCGTGAATCGGGCCGTGGGTTGATAGCGCGCCGCGTCGCGCGCGACCGCGAACCAGACTTCCTGCATGACTTCCTCCGCGGACTGCAGACTCGGGACGTTGCGCTGCAAATATCGCCAGACGCGTAGCTCGTGCCGCCGATAGAGAGTCGTGAACGCCGCCACGTCGCCGTCCGCGTAACGGCGCATCAGAACCTCGTCGTTCTCGCTCGAGACGCTCATCGGCGCATTATCGTCACTCGCGCGCTCAACCGGGCGGATCAGGGACAAATTCTCGGGGCCGCGAACCCGGGAACGGATCCGGCAGCGGCGAGGGGTGCAGCGGCCGGGCGAAGATGCCCATCGCGATCAGGCGCTCGAGGCTGTCGTAGTGGATGCGAAGGATTTCGTCCGGCTCCCGCTGTGATCGATCGAATACCGTATGGTTGACGAAGGATCCCTCAATTTCGCCGTGCGCGGTCCCGAGCTTCGGAGCGGGCAGTGATGGCGACGGGGTCGAGGCATCGTAGCGTAGCGCGCGGTCCAAGGGAGCGTTGAACAGGCGCGTCCCGCCCTCTTTGGGAGCCTCGAGTGCTTCGGGTGCGTGCGCATTCGATATGACGGGTGGTCCCGGCGTGCGTTCGCGAAATACGGCGATGCCGATCACGCCCACGTCGGCGGGTCGACCGGTCCGCTCGGCGTAGGAGTTCGACGCGTCGCTGAACCGGAATGCCGCGACCTCAGCATCGCTCTTGCGCCAGCCGGTGATCTGGTAGTGTTCGCCGGCATCGAATACATATCCGTTCTGGTCCCAGGACGCGGTCGCTCCCGAGAGAACATTGACGCCATCGACCGAGGTGACCGCGAGCAGGCGTTCCCCGGCGCGATTGTGGACTTCGATCGCGTAGCGATCCCCCGGCTTGCCGGCCACCCAATATTCGCCGCGATAATGTTGCGGAGTCAGGGTCTCCCCCGTCTCGCGATCGATGATCGATAAATCGGCCCAGCGACCGATACCCCTGGCTTCGCTGCAGGATATCGCGGCCAGGAACAAGACCGCGGCGCCGAGACGCGGCGGCAAGAGTGATCGAGCATTCATGGCGAACTCCCGTGGTGAGGCTTCCATGAACTGAAGCGTTGGAGGCACCAAAACGGGGTTAAACGGCCCGACCGTGCAACGCGTCGCGTGAACGCAGGCCGGGCAGGCCCGGGCTCAGCCGGCCCGCGGGATCAAGTCTTTAGGGCACGAGGTCCCGAATCCGCCTCAGTCGATAGTTCTCGGAGTCGCCAATATATAGAGTGCTGTCACCCTCGAGCGCGAGGGTCAGCGGTCCGCGCAGTTCGGACAAGGCCGCCGGGCCACCGTCGCCCTTGAGCCCGGGCAGGCCTGTGCCGGCAATGGTTGAAATGATTCCGGCCTTGCTGACTTTGCGGATGCGGTTGTTGCCGTAATCGGCGATATAGAGATTGCCGACCGAGTCGGCAACGACGGCGGTTGGTTCATACAAGCTGGCGTCGAGCGCGGGTTGATCGTCGCCGTTGAAGCCGGGCGCGCCGTTGCCGGCGACCGTCGTGATGATGCCCTTGATGTCCACTTTCCGAATGCGATTGTTGAGAGTGTCGGCGATGAACAGATTGCCGTTCGCATCGGTCGAAAACCCTGCCGGGTAATTGAGGCAGGCCTGGTTCGCCGGGCCACCGTCGCCGCAAAAGCCGAACAGCGGGTTGCCGGCGTACGTCGTGATGATGCCGGTGGCGTCGATCCTGCGAATCAACGGCAGACCGGGTCTGCCGCTGCAGTTCGTCGAGTCGCAATCTCCACCCAGGTAGACGTTTCCGGCATGATCGACGGCCACGACGTATGGCGTCTGAATCGCAGCGAGGACCGCGCTGCCGTTGTCGCCGCTGTAACCGAATACACCCGTGCCCGCGATGGTCGTAATGGTTCCGGACGCGTCGACCTTGCGGATGAGATCGTTGGCCCGATCGGCGATGAAGATGTCGCCCGCGATATCGACTGCAACTCCAGCAGCACGCAAGCCCGCACTCGTGGCGGGGCCGCCGTCGCCGCCGCTGCCCTCGCCGGCGCCACCGGCTACGGTTGAGATCGAATCGTTCGGGACGATCTTGCGGATGCGGTCGTAATCGGCGATGTATACGTCTCCGACGGGATCGACCGCGATGCGCCAGTCGAGTTCGTTGAACGTCGTGTCGCGCGCCGGCCCTCCGTCGCCGACTCCGGCGCCCACGAGCGTCGCGAGCCTGCCGCCCGGCTTGAACTCGCGGACCCGGCGATTCAGATATTCGGTGAAATACAGGACACCGTCCGGGCTCGCCACGACGTCCGAGGGTTCGGACAGGGCGGCGGAGCTCGCAAGCGTGCCATCGGGGCTGAAGCCCGCGGTGCCGCTGCCCGCGACGACGGCGATGGTGCCATTGCCGGCAACGCGCAGCACGTGCTGGGCGAAGAAGTCCGTGGTATAGAGATTGCCGGCGCCATCGAGCGTCAAGCCCTCGGCATTGCCATTGGTATCGAGTACCGCGACCAAGGACAGCACGCCGGACGGTGTGAGCTTCATGATCGCGTCGTTCGGGTAAACAGAGAAGGTGTCGTCGATGAAGTACAGGTCTCCGTGATGGTCCAATGCGATTGCGAGCGGCAGCGAGCCCAAGGTTTGCGGCAGGCTCGTGATGACGCCGTTCTCGACCTTGCGCACGACGCCGTTGCCGTAATCCGCGATAAAGAGCGCACCGGCGTCGTTGAGTGCCAAATAATAAGGATAAGAGAGCATGGCCTTCGTCGCAGGACCGCCATTACCCGAGTAGCCCATGACGCCGGTACCCGCGACGGTCGAGATGATGCCTTCCGGCGTCACCCTGCGGACGCGATTGTCGATCAAATCGGCAATGTACAAATTGCCGCCCGTGTCGACAGCGAGACCGCCGGCACGGCGGATTTTCGCGGTCGTCGCGTTACCGCCGTCGCCGCCGTACCCAAAGGAGCCGTTGCCCGCCACACGCGTGATGTCCCGGCTCGACGGGTCATAGCGATAGACCTCCGAGTCACCGGAAAAATAAATCGTGCCCGTGCTCGACCGTGCGATCGGCCACGGACTGCTGATCAAGGCGGATTGCGCGGGCGTCCGCTCATAGGGACTGCGACCCGCGAAGGTGTCGATGATTTGGGCCGTCGCCGTCGAAAACCCCAGCGGACCCAGGATGACGAGTACGGCGGCGAAGCCTCGAATCCGGAGGTTTCGATGAGAGGAATTCATAGGCTTGCTCCACCGAGATTTATTCTAGTCGCACTTGCCCGCGCCAAGCGCCAAGCGCCAAGCGCCGCATTTCCTCACTTTATCACGCGGTCGTGTCAGTTCGATCGTCGGGCGCCGCGCCGAAACGTTCGATCAATTTGACATAGCGCGCGGCCAGCGCGCCATCGCCCGTGTGACGGTGGTCGCGAACGACCCATCGCCCCGCGACCATGACGTCGCGGATCGCCGCGCTTGCGCCCGCAAACACGAGATGATCGAGCGCGGCGCGCGGCGCGCAGCCGGCCATGGCCGGATGCGCGCGGTCCAAGACGAGCCAATCGGCCCGACGGCCCACGGCAATCGCGCCGACGGGTTGGCCGAGCGCTTGTGCACCGTGGATTGCGGCGTCCCGCCACAGCCGGGTGCCGACGTGCGCCTCGGATGCGGTCGCGAGCACGCCGCGTTTCTTGCGCCGCAAGCGCTGCTGGTATTCGAGCCAGCGCAATTCCTCCGCGGGACATACGGTTGCCTGGCTGTCGGAGCCGACACAGAGTCGCCCATCGGCCTGCAGGAAGCGCTGGGCATCGAACAAGCCGTCGCCCAAATTCGCCTCGGTGCTGATCGATACGCAAACGGTCGCCGCATTGACCGCGATGCCCGCGAGCTCCGCGGGTGTCGCATGGGTGGCATGCACCAGGCACCAATGCTGAGTCAACAAACCCGACTCGAGCAGCAACTCGATCGGCCTGCGGCCGGTCTCGCGCTTGCAGGCGGCAACTTCGCGCAGCTGCTCGGCGACATGAATATGCACCGGCAGCGTCGGGTCGACATCGCGCAGTTGGAGGGCAGCTTCCTGCAAAGTGTCGTAGGGCACGGCGCGCAAACTGTGGAACGCCGCGCCGGTGCGCATCAGCACCGTGCCCGCATGGCGTTCGGCATGCACCCGGTCGGCGACCGCACGGAGAAACTCGTCCGTCTCGAGCGCGAAGCGCGCTTGTTCCCGCTTGAGCGGCGCCGCACCGAAGTCGCTCGTCCGGTACAGCGTCGGAAGGAAGGTGAGGCCTATGCCCGCCGTCGTCGCCGCTTCAGTGACGGCCCGCCACAGGGCGTTTTCCCCGGGATAGGCGCCGCCGTCCGGCTTGCGGTGCAGGTAATGAAATTCCGCGACCGAGGTATAGCCCGCCTTGAGCATTTCGACGAACAATTGCGTCGCGATGATCGCGAGATCCTCGGGTTCGATGCGGTTCGCGAGTGCATACATCGCAGTACGCCAGGTCCAGAAGCTGTCGCGCGCCGAAGCGCGATACTCCGTCGCGCCCGCCATCGCGCGCTGAAACGCGTGGCTGTGCGCATTCGGCATGCCGGGTACGACATAGCCCGCGATTCGCTCCGACTCGCCGGGCGGCGCTTCGGTCTCGATCTTCGTGATGATCCCGGTGCTCGAGACGCTCACGACGGGATTCTCCACCCAACCCTGCGGCAGCAGGGCGGCTTGGATCGCGTAGTGTTTTGCGGTCGTCATATCACAGGACCCCCCATGCGCGCGCAGATCGCGCGGCGCAGTGCCGGCGAACTCGCGGCGACGAGCGAGGTGCGGGTCACGAGTTGCGACGACTCGCCAAGCAGGTCGCTGATCGAGCCACCGGCTTCGATGACGCAGGGCGCGAGCGCACCGATGTCCCAGGGCTTCATGAGAGGGTCGATCGCGGCATCGAGCGCTCCGCGGCATAGCAGGGCGTACTGCACGCAATCGCCGACGAGCCGCAGCCGGCCCACGGAGCGTGCGAGCGCGGTCAGCCGCCAGGGTCCGGGCCGGGGCGCGAGATCACTTTGCTTCGTACTCGTGAGGCCGACTTGTGCCGCTCCGATGGCCCTCGCTGCGCCGACCCGTACCCGCCGCGCGCGCCCGCCATCGCGCTTCAGCCAGCAGCCGAAGCCCCGCGCCGCATAAGTCGTTTCGCGCAACGCCGGCAAATGAATGCAGCCGAAAACGGGTTCGCCGTCGATGAGCAGGGAGATCAAGGTTCCGAACATGGGCATGCCGAGCACGTAGCTGGCCGTGCCGTCGATCGGATCGAGCAGCCAACAGCGCCCGCTCGTCGCGAGTGTGCCCCCAAATTCCTCGCCGAGCACGGCATCGCGCGGCCAGGCGGCGCGCAAGTGACCGCGCAGCAGTCGCTCGGCAGCGCGATCGGCGCTCGTGACCTCGCTGCCGTCGGACTTGAAGCGCGTCGTGGTCTTGTGGAGCCGACCGACCGTTATCGCGTCAGCATCGGTGAGCGCCGCGAAGATCCGCGGCAGCGTCGCGCGAAGTTCCTTGGCGGTCAATTGCGGCGACACGTCTCCCATGCCCGCAATGTAACCCATCCGCGGCCAGGTGTATGATTTCGCGCGTGACCATTCGCGCCTCTCACCAACCACCTTGGAATCCGGCCGCGCGCTGGGACCGGATCTGGGTTGGCGCACACCTTGCAACCATGACGGACGGCGAGACTCCCTACGGCGAGTTTCTGGACGGCGCGATCGCAGTCGCCGACGGCCGCATCGCGTGGATCGGTGCCGCGGCCGAGGGCGTGCGCGAAGCGGCCGCGCGCGGTCTGTCCGCTCAAGCGTTGCACGGCGCCTGGGTCACGCCCGGACTCATCGATTGTCACACGCACCTCGTCTACGGCGGCAACCGCGTGGGCGAATACGAGCGTCGCCTCAATGGTGCGACCTACGAGGAGATCTCGCGTGCCGGAGGCGGCATCGCGGCGACGGTGCGTGCGACTCGCGCGGCATCGAGCGAAACGCTCCATGCCGCCGCTCGTGGTCGAGCGCTGCGACTCATGGCCGAAGGGGTGACGACGATCGAAGTCAAATCCGGCTACGGCATGGAGCTCGACACGGAGCGCCGGCTGCTGCAGGTGGCACGGGCGCTCGGTCGCGAACTGCCGGTATCGATCGTCACGACCTACCTCGGTTTGCATGCATTGCCCGACGAGTTCAAGTCGGACCGGCGCGGCTTCGTCGATCGTGCGAGCGGCGCCTGGCTCGAAGCGCTCGCAGACGAAGGCTTGGTCGATGCCGTCGACGGATTCTGCGAGAACATCGCCTTCACGCTCGCCGAGACCGAACAATTGCTTCGGGCCGCGCAGTCACGCGGACTCGGAATCCATTTGCACGCGGGGCAGCTCAGCGACATGGGCGCTGCCGAGCTCGCCGCGAAATACGCGGCGACGTCGGCCGATCACCTCGAGTTTGTGAGCGAGAGCGGCGCCGCGGCGCTTGCCGCGAGCGCCACGGTCGCGGTGCTATTGCCGGGCGCGTTCTACACGCTGCGGCAGACGCGGGTTCCGCCGGCGGCGATGCTGCGCGCTGCCGGCGTGCGCATCGCGGTCGCGACCGATTGCAATCCAGGCACCTCCCCGTGTACGTCGGTGCTGCTCGCGATGAACATGGCCTGCACGCTGTTCGGGCTCACCCCCGCTCAAGCCCTGCGAGGCGTGACGGTCGAGGCGGCTCATGCTTTGGGACTCGCGCACGATCGAGGCACGCTCGAGGTCGGCAAGCGTGCGGACTTCGCCATCTGGGACATCGATCGACCCGCCGAGCTCTGTTATGGACTCGGCGCGAACCCCTGCGTCGGGGTCGTGCGATCCGGGCGCCGGGGATGACGGGTCCCGAGTCGCGCCGCGCGCCGACGGTGGTTGCCTGGCTCGGCTATGGCGGCCTCGTGCCGTTCGTGAGCTTGGGGCCGGCGTTCGCGCTCGATCGTGCGGACCGCTTGCTCCTGGGTGCGGCGCTCGTCGCGTACGGCGCGGTGATTTTGAGCTTCGTCGGCGCACTGCATTGGGCCTTCGCCATGACCTTGCCGGACATCGATGCCCGGGACCGCACGCGCGCGTTCGTCTGGAGCGTCGTACCGGCGCTCATCGGTTGGGTTGCCGCTCTGCTCGCGCCCGTCGTCGCGAGCGTCGCACTCATCGCGGGCCTTCTCGCACACTATGGTCAGGACCTGCGTCTCGCCTCGATCGCGAGCTTGCCGTCCTGGTATCTTCCGCTGCGCCTGAGGCTCACGGCGGTGGCGTCGCTCGCGCTGGCGATCGCAGGGGCGGCGGCGTTTTACGATGGATCGAACTAGGCAAACAATCGATGAACGGGGGAACAGTCCAATGATCAAAGTCAGCGTGATGTATCCGAACACGCCCGGGGCGCGCTTCGACCATGACTACTATCGCGACAAGCACATGCCGCTCGTCAAGCAACGCATGGGGGATCACTGCAAGTACTACACGGTCGACAGGGGTCTCGCCGGCGGCGCGCCCGGCTCGCCGCCGACCTACGTCGGCATGTGTCACATCTTCTCCGAGTCCGTGGAGGCATTCCAGGCGGGATTCGGACCGCACGTCGCGGAAATCATGGCGGATATTCCGAACTACACGGACTTGACGCCGGTCCTGCAGATCAGCGAGGTCGTCGTCGGCTAGACACGGCCGGTCGGCCGCTCGCTCGCGAGCATGCGCGTCCTCGATCGAGGGCGCGCTTTGCCTATTCCCGCAGTTCGGCAAATCCCGGCGGGTCGGCGATTCCCAGCAGTTGGAAAAATAGCCGCTGCTGACTCCGCGCGTCCGACGGTGCGTCTGCACTGCCGCAAATAGACATATCGCCTCGTGTTCACTCGGCTATTCGCAATGACAATTACAAGATCCCCCGCGAAGAAAGGATTCAAGAATTCATGAGCATCGTCGGCAGCGGCGTGACCCAATACGTTGAGGATGGCCAGGAGGTCAGCGGTACGACCGTCCTCAGCGGAGGCAGTCAAATCATCGACCAGGGAGGCATCGCCGAGGCGACGACCCTGTCGTCCGGGGCGCAGCAATTCGATGGGGGTGAGGCCAGCAACACGACGATCGATTCGGGCGGCCTCGAGTACGTCGAATACTTTGGCAGCGCGGCGGGCACCACCGTCGATCGCGGCGGCGTGCTGATCGTCTTGGCGTCGGCAAGTGCCAGCGACGTGTCGGTACGGGCCGGTGGCATCGAGATTCTCGAGGTCGTGTCATCCGGAGTGACGGACAACGACAGCGGCTATGCCCTCAATTCCACCTTGCAGCAAACGGCGCTTGTCGGAGGCTCGATCCTGAATGCCGTCTTGCAAAGCGGGGCGTCCTTGTTCGTGTCGTCCGGTGGGACGGCGAGCGGGGTCACGGTGTCGAGCGGGGCGATTGAAATCGTATCCTCCGGTGGTAGAGCCACGGGCGTCAGGGTCGAGAGCGGCGGCGAGATCGTCATCGATGGCGGGACGGTCACGGGGGTCGTGTTGGCCGCTGGCGCCCTCGAACTCGTCGAAGTGGTTTCGTCCGGCGTCACGATCAGCGGTGAAACGGTCTTCGAGGGCTATTCGCAGACCGTCCTGCAAGGGGGCAGCACCATCGGATCGGACGTTCTCCCCTATGGATCCCAGACCCTGGAGGGCGGAACGACGACGGGTACGATCCTGACCTCCGCCATACAGTACGTAAGCTCCGGTATCGCGATCGGGACCGTCGTTTCCAGCGGTGGAGCTCAGGTCATCTATGGCGGCCTCGCGACCGGCACGAGGGTCTCGAGCGGCGGATCTGAACTCGATTATGCGACCGCGATTGGCACCGAGGTCGCAAGCGGCGGCTCGCTCTACGACTCCGGCATCACGAGCGACACGACCGTGTCGAACAGCGGCGTCGAATTTGTCGAGTCGGGCGCCACGGCCGTCGCAACGACCGTTCAGAGCGGAGGCACCATCGTCATCTCCGGCGGTGTCGTCAGCGGGCTCACTCTGGCGCCGGGCGCCGCCGAGGTGTTCGAACTCGTGTCGTCCGGAATGCGAGTCCGCGGGGAGACCATTTTCCTGGGTCTCGTGCAGACGATCACTGCGGGCGGCACCACGGTCGACACCGCCGTGCTGCAGGGCGCACTACAGTATGTCTCGGGCGGAACGGCAGTCCACACGGTGCTCAGTGGGGGAGGCCAGGAACTGCTCTCCGGACTCGTCCAGCGGACGCAAATTGGCAGCGGCGGCAATCAAAGTCTTTACGGCGGCAGCGCCGTCGCTACCCTGGTCCAAAGCGGCGGACTTCAATATGTAAACGACGGTAGCGTCTCGATAGCGACGACCATCGACTCAGGCGGCTATTCCCAAGTCGATGGCGGCATCGCGAGCAACACCACCGTTTCCAGCGGTGCGGTCGAGGAAGTCGCGAATGGCGGCATCGCGCTCGGTACGACCGTGCTCTCGGGCGGCGAGATCGTCGTGTTCGCCGGAGGCACGGCGGAAGGACTCAAAGTGGCGGCCGGAGGCGGCGTCATGTTCCAGGTCGTCGATTCCGGGATGACGCCGAGCGGCCAAACGATTGTCGCATCCGAGTTTTTCTATTTGCAGACCGTCTTGTCCGGCGGACGGGTCATTGACTCGACACTCACCGGCACCCAAGCACTCGCGGGCGGCACGACCAGCAATCTCACGATTCTCGGCGGCAACCAGTACCTATACGCGGGTTCGGCGCGCGCGAGCATCGTAACGAGCGGCGGCGCGCAGTATTTGTCCGGCGGAACGACGATCGATTCCGTACTCGTCGCGGGCGGCGATCAGCAAGTCGCTGCGGGCAGCGCGATCGCGACGAGCGTCGGTGCAGGTTCTCTGCAATTCGTCCTCGGTGGCCTTGCGACAGGGACGATTTTGTCGAATGGCGGCAATCAGCAGGTCGACGCCGGGCTTGCCGTGGGCACTCTGATCGCGGCCGGCGGCAGCCAAGTCGTGTATGGCGGGACGGTCAGCGGCACGACGATCCTCGCCGGAGGTGTACAGCAAGTGGATGGCGGCGGCGCCGTCGGCACGCGGATCTCCGTGGGCGGCGTCCAAACGGTTCAAGGCGGCATTGCGAGTCACACGACGATATTGAGCGGCGGTGTCCAGGACGATTACGCGAGCGTGAGCGGCACGATCGTCGCAAGCGGTGCGATCGACTTGATCGAATTTTACGCAACGGCAAGCAACGTGACGGTCTCGAGCGGCGGCGAGATCATCGAGCAGACCGGCTCGATCGTCAGCGGCCTCAACCTCGCCCGTGGGGCGATCGTCGTCACGCCGATCGTGTCCTCCGGTGTCACGAGCACCGGCGAAACCTTGATCTTTGGCGTGGCGCAGAGTGTCCTGTCGGGCGGAACCTTGCAAGGGGCGGAGGTGCTTTCCGGGGGTACTCTCTTCGGTTCCGGAGGCACGACGATCGCTACGGTGCTCTCCGGCGGTACGGAAATCCTGAGCTCCGGCTCGGCGCTGGGTACGGTGATCGGCAGCGGCGGTACCCTCTACGATTACGCGGCCGCCGCGCAAACGAGCATTGCGAGCGGCGGCATCGAGTACGTCTATGGCAGCGCCGATGCGACCGTCGTTTCGAGCGGCGGCACGATCGTCGTTGCGTCCGGCGGGTCCGCGACGAATTTGAAGATCGACAGCGGTGGCATTGCATTCTTGGCCGTCGTTTCGTCCGGGATCACGGACAACCTGAGCGGCAAGGCTTCGCTGCTGGCGACCCAGACCGTGTTGTCGGGGGGCGAGACGATCAGCGCCGCCTTGGACGCGGGCGACGAACTCCTCGTGGATTCCGGCGGAGTGAGCGTAGACACGACGCTTTCCGCCGGGTCCCTCGAGATCGTTTCGGCGGGTGGCATCGCGAGCGGAACCATCGTGCAGAGCGGCGCAGAACTCGTTCTCGACGGGGGCACCGCGAGCGGTCTGGTCGTCGCCGCGGGCGGGATCGTCGCAAACCTGTTGTTCGTGGTGTCCTCGGGGGTGACGGTCAGCGGTGAATCATTGGGCGAGTCTCCCGGCGCGTCATTCGGTGGGACGCTGACTCAAAGCGTATTGACCGGCGGTGCCGCGGTCGCGACGACGGTGGGTGTCGGCGGCAGTCAAACTCTGTCGGGCGGCACGACCACGGGAACTGCGCTGAGCGGCGGGTACCAACTCGTCGCGGCGGGCACCGCGAGCGGGACCGAAGTCCTCGACTACGGCATCGAGACGATTTCCGGCGGATCCGCCGTGCACACGGTGATCGCAAGCGGCGGTCTGCAACTCGATGACGCGGTCACGAGCGGCACGATCGTCGGCGCCGGCGGCACTGAATTCGTTCAAGCGAGCGGCATCGCGAGCGCGACGCGCATTCTGAGCGGCGGAGACCTCATGGTCTCGGGCGCCGGGCCATTGATTTCCGCGCTCGCGAACGACACGGTGATTTCGAGTGGTGGCTTCGAGGAGGTCGGGTCGGCTGGCTTTGCCACGTCGACGACCGTACAAAGCGGCGGCCTGCTCGTGGTGCTGTCGGGCGGCACGGCGACCGCCGACCGCCGTGAGCGTCGCCTCGGGTGGCACCGAATTTTTTGAAGTCGTCTCCTCCGGGGTCACGGTCTCCGGCGTGACCGTGAACGGCAATTTGCTGGGCTACTCCCAGTACGTGCTGTCCGGCGCCAAGACGATCGCGGCCAATCTGGTCGATGGAACGCAGTTTGTTTCCGGGGGCACCGCGATCAATACGTCCGTCGGCGCTCGGAGCTACCAGTACGTCGAAAGCGGCATTGCGCTCGCGACCGGGATATCGAGCGGCGGCGCACAGTTCGTCGAGGGAGGTGTCGCCACAGACACGGCGATCGGCGCAGGCGGCATTGAGTCGGTCGATGGCGGCACGACGAGCGGTACCACGATCTCGGGCGGCGCGGCCCAGATCGTCTACGGTGGCCTCGCGCAGGCAACCGTCATCATGAGTGGCGGCTCTCAACAGATCAATGGCGGATCCGTGAGCGGCACCGTCGTTCGCGGCGGTGGCGTTCAGGAAATTGACGCTGGAACCGTCCTCGCGACCACCATTCTGAGCGGCGCACTGCAGAACGATTTTGAGTCCGTGAGCGGCGTCGTCGTGTCGAGCGGCGGCGTCGACTTCATTGCTGCGGGCGCCACGGCGAACGACATCATGGTCCACAGCGGCGGCGAAATCATCGAGGCCCTCGGAAGCACGGTCAATGGTCTCATGCTGTCGAGCGGCGCAATCCTGTTCAATTCCGCCATTCGGTCGGGCACCGCCGTCCGCGGTGAAACGCTCATCCAAGGCCTGATCCAGACCGTCTACGGCGGCGGTGCCGTCATCGGTGCCACCGTGCAAGGTGGCGCACAACTCTATGTCTCCGGAGGGATCGCGGGCGGTGTCGTGATTTCATCGCAGGGTACTGAATACGTCTACGGCGGCAATGCCGACGGCACGGTCGTTTCCCCCGGCGGCACGCAAGACGTCGAGGGCGGCGTCGCGAGCGGTACGATCGTCTCGAGCGGTGCAATAGAGGACGTCGCCTATTTCGCGGCCGCCAGTGCGACGACGATCGATGCCGGCGGCACGCAAGAAGTCGATGGCAGCGCGACGGGAACAACGGTCGAGAGCGGCGGAACGCTGATCGTCGGTGTGGGTGGGACTGTGACCGATCTGACGGTAAGCAGAGGCGGCACGGTGTTCTTCGCCGAAGTCGGTTCAGCGGTGGCGGACGACGACAACGGCTATGTGATTACCGGGGGGATCTATCAATCGGTGGAATCGGGCGGCAGTGTTTCGAGTGCGGTCGTCTCGACCGGCGGAACGTTGGCCGTGGCAGCCGGCGGCAGCATCATCGACACCGTCATTGGCGATGGCGGGACCGCCCGGTTGAACGGTGTCGCTTCCAATACCCTCATAGCGGCGGGAGGCGTATTGATCGTCAGCAGTGGCGGCGTCGCCATGCGCACCCGGGTCGCGAGCGGCGGCACGCTCGTCTTGGATGGCGGCGAGGCGGAGGGCATATCGGTCACCACCGGCGCCGATGTCCTCTCGGCAATCGTTGCGTCCGGTACGACGGCCTCCGGCGAGACGATTGCCGGCGGCTTTTCGCAGACAGTGCTGTCGGGCGGCAGCGCGCAGTCGAGTTTTGTGGGGTATTCCGCAGACCAGTTTGTCTCCGGTGGAGTGACGAGCGCGACGATCGTGAGCGGCGGAGCGCAGATCGTCTGTGCGGGAGATGCGATCGGCTCTTTGATCGCCGACGGCGGCGTCCAATACCTTTCCGGCGGAACCGCAACCGTCACGCGGATCACCGATTACGGCACCGAGTACGTGAGTTCCGGCTCGGTGGCCAACGACACGACCGTGTCCTCGGGCGGTGCGCAGATCGTGGCCGGGGGGACGACCAATGCTGCACGGCTACTGACGGGCGCGCAGCAGATCGTCGCCGGCGGATTTGCGAGCGGCACTGACGTGCTGAGCGGCGGCAGTCAGACGGTTTCGGGAGGCATCGTGAGTGCGACCGCGGTTACCGCGGGCGCAATCCAGTCCGTACGCGGCGGAACCGCAAACTCGACGGCCGTCGGCGCGCACGCCGTTCAGGATGTTTATGGCGGTGTGACGGTCGCCGCCGCAGTAACCGGCGGCGGCGTCGAATATGTTTACGGCGGCGCCGTGATCGGCACTTCGCTCACGAGCGGCGCGGAACAGTTTATCTCCGGCGGCATCGCGACATCGACGACCGTGTCGAGCGGTGGCATCGAATTTGTCGAGTCGGGCGGTACGGCCGACGGGACGACCGTGCTCTCGGGCGGCGAGATCGTGATCGCGGCCGGCGCGATCGTGAGTGGCTTGGTCGTGAGCAGCGGCGGAATCGAAGTCCCCGCGCCCCATGCGGGTAATCCCTCTGCCGGCGATGGCGCGCCGGAGCGCTTCGCCATGCGTGGACCCTGGAACACCGAGACCCTCGGTGCGGCCGCGGCACGACTCGTCGAGGCGATGGCGAGTTTCGATCGCCAATCCACACGCGAACCCGGCGCGTTGCTGACGGCACCGACCGCAGGAGAACACACCGCCGCGGAGGCGCACCTCATCGCCGTGGAAGAGCGCCTTCGTGGCGACCGATGGCGCGCATAGCCGCGCGCACATTGGGGGTGGGCACGGCGCCGCCGTGGTCCGCCGGAATCAGGGTGTTGCCGCCGCTGCCTCGGTCAGGGTTCCCGAAGTCGCCAGCAAGCGCAGGCGTGCCGAGCGCCACTCGGCGAGACAGCGCACGCGCTCCTGGCGCGCATCGGCGAGCGCCGCCTGGGTGTTGAGCAATTCCGTGACGTCGGTCGCGCCCGCATCGTAGCGGCGCTTCGACGAGGCCTCGGCGGCCTGCGCGGCATCGAGCAGGTTCGCCGAGTCGCGTACATTCGCTGCGGCCGCCGTCGCATCGGAATAGGCTTTGATGATCTCGGTGAGCGTCGAACGCTCGGTGTCGGTGAGCGCGGCCTCCTTATAACGAAGGTTCGCCTCGGCTTCCTTGACACGGTACCGCGTGAGGAAGCCGTCGAACAGCGGAACGTTGATCGCGATGCCGACCGTGGTATCCCGCTGCCGTGCGGTGGCGAGGCCCTGCTGCGGAAATCCGTTCTCGTAATAGTTCGCCTGCAGATCGAGCGTCGGCCGACCGCGCGACTTGGCGGCGGCGATTTGCGAGTCGGCGGCTTCCACGTCCGCGCGTGCGGCGGCGATCGCCGGATGGCGGGCGCGCGCCTCGGCGAGCCATGACGCGAGGCTCTTGTCGTCGTCGTCGGTCGGCAGGCGCGCATCGTCGGGCACCGTGTAAAGCGCCTCGGGAGGCAGGCCGACTGAGTAGGTGAGAACCGCGATGGCCTTCGCGTAATTGGCGGCGGCCCGATTGGCATCGAGCGACGCACGCGCGAGCGCCGTCTTCGCCTGCAGTTCGTCGCTCTGCGCGCCGTTGCCTTCGCGCAGCCGGCGCTCGGCCGAAGCGAGAGTCTCGCGCGCGAGCGCCGCCGTGTCTTTCTTGCTGCCGAGCAGCCCTTTCGCGGTGACGGAATCGAAGAAGGCTTCGACGACGGCGCCCAGCACCTTTTGCACCGTCGCATCCTGGGTCTGCATCGCGGCCTCGAGCAGTTTTGAGGAGGCGCGCGAATCGGCTGCGCGGCCGCCGAAATCGAACAGGCGCCAGGTCAAGGCGCCGTACGCGGTCAGCGCCTTGTCTTTCGACGAGGGGATCGAAGAACCCGGATAGCGCGTCCACTCGCGCAACTCCGCGGCGGAAGCGGCGAGCGTCGGCAAGTATTCGGAGCGCGCCTCACCGAGTTGCGCGGCGCGAACGAGGACGACCGCAGCGGCCGAGCGGATCTCGGCGTTGCCGCACAATGCCAACTCCACGGCCCGATCGAGCGACAGCAGGCCGCCTGCAATGCCGTCGGCCTGACACGGCGCGGTCGCGGGCGGCGGGTTCGGCAGCAGCACCGCGCTCGGCGCACCGGAGTCGTCGCCGCACGCGACGCGCACGCCGAGCCCGACGCCCATCGCGATCGCGATCAAGCCGACTCCGCCGATACGCGCCACGAAGCCTGCGCGCTCAGCGCTCATTCAGGCTCTCGTGTCGATGGCGCAGCAGCGGACTCAAGATGTATTCGATCACGCGTCTCGTACCCGTCTTGATCTCGACCTGCACCGACATGCCGGGCGACAAGGCGACCGACCGGCCGTCGACGCTGATCGTCGGACGGTCGAGACTCACGTAGGCTTTGTAGATGGGACCGCGCTTCTCGTCGTCGACGGCATCCTTCGACACGGATTCGACCTTGCCGTGGATCGTGCCGTGCTTGGTGTAGTCGAACGCGTCGATCTTGACTTCGGCGGGCTGGCCTTGGCGCACGAAACCGATGTCCTTGTTTTCGATGAAACCCTCGACCTGCACCTGGTCGTCGCGCGGCACGATCAGCATCAAGGCTTGGGCGGCCGGCACGACGCCTCCGACCGTGTGCACGTTGAGTTGCTGAACCACGCCGTCGACCGGTGCGCGAAGCCGCAGCAAGCGCGCATGGGATGCCGCGCGCGCGGCGTCCTGCGTCGCCGTCGTGACGGTCCGTCCGGCCTCGGTGAGTTCGTCGAGCGCGCGTCGCCGCGTCTCGGCCACGAGGCTCAGGCGCGAGTTCCGGGCTTGCGCGAGCTGGCCCTCGAGGTCGATGGCCGCTTGACGCTTCTCCGACCACGCGTCCTTCGAGACGTCGTTGGTCTTCGCGAGTTCTTCGTAATTGCGCGCGCGCTGCGCGGCGAGAGGCAGGGCGTCGGAGTAGCGCGCGATCTCGCCTTCGAGCGCCGTGAGTTTCGCGCGATAGTCCAGCCACTGTCCGGTCAATTGCGATCGCGCCTCGGCAAACTTGTCGCGGTCGGCGCCGGGAACCTGGGCAAGTGCCGGCGCCTCGTTCGCGTCGATCGCGGCGATGAGCGCGCGCGCCCGCGCCATGGCGAGGCGCGCGGCGTCGACGTCGGCCTCGGCCTTGCGCTGGTCGGCCTCGAAGGGGCCGGCGTCGAGATCGACCAGCGGATCGCCCGACTTGACGACCTGCCCGTCGGCGACGTAGATCGCGCGTACGCTCGCCACATCGACGGAAGCGATCGACTTCGTGCGGCTGCTCGGTATGATCTTGCCGCCGGCGTTCACGACGATGTCGACGCGCGCGAGCGCCGCCCACAACACCGTCGCGAGCACGAGCAGCACCAGCAGCCAACCCGTGAGCCGCGCGGTCGGCGAGACGGGACGTTCTATGAGTTCGAGCGCGGCCGGCAGGAACTCGGCCTCGGCCGCCGTGTAGGCCCTGGCGGGTTCGGCATTGCGCCGCCGCCAGTGATGCGCGAACGTGTCGCGGTAGCGCGCGAATACGTCGACGAGCGCCAGCATACGCAGGCGCAGGCTCACGTGAATTCCGGCACGGACTCGGCGGCGTCGACTTGCAGCCGGTGCAACTGGGCATAGATGCCCTGCGCCCGCGCGACGAGTTCCTCGTGCGTTCCGATTTCGGCGACCTCGCCGCGATCCATGACGATGATGCGATCGGCGCGCCGCACCGCCGTGAGGCGATGCGCGACGATCAGGACGGTGCGCCCGCGGCAGATGTTCGCCATGCCGCTTTGGATGGCCCGTTCGGACTCGTAATCGAGAGCGCTCGTTGCCTCGTCGAGTATCAGGATGCGCGGATCGTGCATGAGCGCGCGCGCGATCGCGATGCGCTGACGCTGGCCGCCGGAGAGTCCCGTGCCGTGCTCGCCGACGAGCGTGTCGTAGCCGTCCGGCAAATCGCAGATGAATTCGTGTGCGCCGGCCAGGGTCGCCGCCTGCACGACGGTGTCGAAATGCGCACCCGGATTGGTGAGCGCGATGTTGTCGCGCACCGATCGGTTGAACAGCGTGCCCTCCTGCGGAACGACGCCGATCTGGTGGCGCAAGGAGGCCGTGTCGATGGTCGCGAGATCGTACTGGTCGATGCGCACGCGGCCCTGTTCGGGCACGTAGAAGCGCTGAATCAACTTCGTGAGCGTGCTCTTGCCGGACCCGGATCGCCCGACGATCCCGATGACTTCCCCGGCGGCGATCGCGAACGTCACGCCCCGCAGCGCCGGTGGCGCATCGGGGCGATAGCGGAAGGAGACCTGCTCGAATTCGATGCCGCCGGCGAGCCGCGGCACCTTGACCCGCCGGCCCAGCAACTCGGTGCGGGTGTTGAGGATATCGCCCAGGCGATGCATCGAAATCCCGACCTGCTGGAAGTCGTTCCAGAGTTGCGCGAGCCGCAGGATCGGCGCGGCGACTTGACTGGAAAGCATGTTGAACGCGATCAGTTCCCCGACCGTCATCTTGCCGTCCATGACCTGCCAGGCGCCGGCCCAGATGATGGCGAGCGTCACGAGTTTGCTGACGAGCCGAACGCCCCCGCCGGCGAGCAGGCCGATGTTCGTCGCGCCAAGGCCCGCCTGCACGTAAGCCGCAAGGTTCTTTTCCCACTGTTCGGTCCAGCGCGGCTCGATCGCCATGGCCTTGACCGTGTCGATGCCGCCGACGGTCTCGACGAGAAAGGACTGGTTCTCCGCACCGCGATTGAATTTTTCGTTGAGCTTGCCGCGCAGCAGCGGCGTGAAGATCAGCGACAGCAAACCGTAGACGGGGATCGAGAGCACGACGATCAGCGTCAGCTTGCGGCTGTAGAGGAACATCACGGCGAGGAACACGAAGGAAAAAAGCAGATCGATGACGACGGTGATCGCGTTGCCGGTGAGAAACGAGCGGATGTTCTCGAGCTCGCGCACGCGAGCCACCGAATCGCCGACGCGCCGCGCGTGGAAATAGGCGATCGGCAATGCAAGCAGATGCCGGAACAGGCGCGCGCCGAGTTCGACGTCGAGCTTGCTGGTCGTGTGGGAGAAAACGTAAGTTCGGATCGTGGTGAGCGCCGCTTCGAAGAGGATCGCGCAAAACAACCCCATCGCGATCACGTCGAGCGTGGTGACGGCGCGATTGACCAGCACCTTGTCCATGACGACCTGGAAGAATATCGGCGTCGCGAGCGCGATGAGCTGCAGGGCCAGCGAAATCAGCAACACCTCGCCGAGCAGGCGCCGATATTTGACGATCGAAGGGATGAACCAGCTGAAATCGAAGCGCGACATTTCCTCGGCATAGGTCGCCCGCGAAACGAATTGGACGAGCTCACCGGACCAAGCCTCCAGGAAATCGGAGAGCGACGCTACCTCGGGCGCCAGCCCCGGACGCTGGATCAGAACGCGGTTGCCGGCGCTCTCCAGCTTGGCGAGGAGAAAATAGCGGCCGTCCCTGCCGATCGCCACCGCGGGCAGGGCCGCACGATCGAGCCGCGCGGGATCGACGGCCGTCAACTTCGCGCTGAAGCCGACGCGTTTCGCAGCGCGCAGCAGCGTGGACGTCGTGAACGTGTCGGACCCGAATTCGTGGCGCAGGTCCGACTCCTCGGCGGGAATGCCGTGCAGCAGCGCCATCAGCAGCAGGCATTGCAATCCGGAATCGGTCTGCCCAACCGGATCGATTGCCGCGCGAGCATCGATTGCCGCGCGAGCATCGATTGCGCTGCCCGTATCGTTGGCCGGTTCTGGCGGCGCCGCAGCTTCGCTATGCCGATTCATGAACGCCAATCATGGGTACTTCGCCGGCGAGTGTCCAACGACTGGTCGCAGCCCCCCGAATCGATCCGCGAGACCCCCGTGGTGACCGATGAATCGACGTCGGCACGGAAGCATTTGACTTAATCGGCGGCCTCGAGCAAATCCGCATTGGACATATGCATAAATATTCTGCGCGCGCCCGCTTCGCGCGCGAACTACAGCTTTCGGATGAAACATTCATGGGTTATTCTGGCGGCCGATACGGTTCACGGCGTGAACGGTAACAAATATTCAGGGGTCCTATCGCGCCGCGTGCATACGGGCGTATCTCGAGGTCGTTGCTCGAAATCTTTGAATCATTCTTTTGATGATCAGATCGATTGGTGAGCGCGGCCAGCCGGGCGGCGCTCGAGTCTCGCGGGTAAGGCGAAGGGGCGTCGGAAACTCATGGCTATGTCAGCTGGCAGCGTCGGTCGTTCATCTTCCATTGAGCGGCCAGGGGCGCTTGCAAGCGCCGTCAAAACTGCAATCGCCCCAACCGCTCACCTTGCGCCGAACGGCGCTGATAAAGCACCGGACCGCGAAAATCCGCCGATATCCGGGAAAGCCGACAAGCCCGAGAAGCCCGAGAAGCCCGAGAAGCCCGAGAAGCGCGCCTATCCGGCGGCCGCCGCGCTGCCGACGCAGGAGGCGGCGCGCGGAATCCGCTTCGATTTCAACGACGGTTGCCGTGTGATGCTGCCGGAGGGTGCCTGGCACGTGCGGCTCAGCGATTTGGATACGGGCAACATCCTGTACGAGACCGACATTGGCGCGGGTCGCATCAACAGCAGCAAGCGCTATTACCTGCGTTGCCGCGTCGAGGTGTGGGCGACGGGCGAGAGCAAGACGGAGCCGCTGTTCAAACATGATTATTCGGCGGCCGATCGGGAGATCTTGGTGCAGTTTCCGGTCGGCACGCTCGGCGACACGCTCGGCTGGTTTCCCTATGCCGTGAAATTCCAGGAGCTTCACCACTGTCGCCTGACTTGTGCGATGGCCGCACCGATCATTCCGCTGTTTCGAGGGCGCTATCCGCACATCACCTTTCTCACGCACGAGGAGGTCGACCCCGAGCGCTACTACGCCACCTACAGCATCGGCCTGTTCTTCGACGACGACAAATGCGTGCATCAGCCGACGGATTTTCGCCTCGTCGGTCTGCATCGCACGGCGGGGTACATCCTCGGCGTCGATCCAACCGAGATGCCCGCCGGCGTCGCCCTCGACGACGCGAGCCGGCCGATCGCCGAGCCTTACGTCTGCATCGCTGCGCAGAGTTCGAGCCAGGCCAAGTATTGGAACAATCCGACCGGGTGGCGCGAAGTCGTTGAATTCCTCAAGGCTTCCGGCTACCGCGTGATCTGCATCGATCAGCGGCCGGTGCACGGCACGGGCCTCGTGTGGAATCACATCCCGTACGGAGCCGAGGATCAAACCGGGGACCGGCCGCTGCTCGAGCGCGCACGCTGGCTCAAGCATGCAGAGTTCTTCGTCGGCCTGTCGAGCGGGCTCTCGTGGCTCGCCTGGGCGATGGGCACGCCCGTGGTGCTGATCAGCGGCTTCACGCACCCTCTCAATGAGTTCGCGACGCCGTACCGCGTGATCAACTATCACGCCTGCAACAGCTGCTGGAACGACGTGCGCGTGCGTTTCGACCACAAAGACTTTCTCTGGTGTCCGCGCCACGCCGGCACTGCGCAGCATTTCGAATGCACCCGCTTGATCACCGCCGAGGCCGTCAGGGCGACGATCAAGCGCATTCCCGGATTCGGCGCAGCGCGCGCGGTCGGTCCCGAGGTCGTCCTCCCGCACGCGGTCCCCGCACAGCAGGCCGGCGCCCCGCATGCCGTCGAGATACCACGCCCCAAGGCGACACTGACCACCGCACGATAACCCGGCTCCCGAAGGTTCGGATACCGCACGCTCAAGGATTACAACAATGCCCATCGTCAGCAGCGGACAAACCCAATACGTCTCTTCCGGTGTCACGAGCAGCGGCACGACCGTGCTCAACGGGGGTACTCAATATATCTACTCCGGCGGCATCGCGGATGCGAACGTCCTGTCGTTCGGCGGCGTCCAGGACGATTACGGCAGCGCGAGCGGCACGACGATCTCCGGCGGCGGTGTCGAGAATGTCTACGGCAAGGCGACCGCGACCACGGTATCGACCGGCGGCATCCAATACGATTACGGCACCGCCACTTCGACGACCGTTGCGAGCGGCGGGGTGGAAATCGTGGAAAACGGCGGCAGCGCCGTCGCCACGACGGTCGCGAGCGGCGGCGAGATCATCGTCTCCGCCGGCGGCACTGAGACGGGTCTGAGCGTCGCCAGCGGCGGCATCGAGTTCTTCTATCAGGTGTCCTCCGGGATCACCGACAACGACAGCGGTTTCGCCTTCTCGAGCGGCATCCTGCAGACGGTCATATCGGGCGGCAAGGCGCTGAGTGCGACGATTTCGAGCGGCGCCGAGCTCGTCGTCTCGTCGGGCGGCTCCACGAGCGCCGTGACGGTCGCGAGCGGCGGCACGGAAATCGTCTTCTCAGGCGGGACGGCGAGCGGTACGAGCGTGCTCTCCGGCGGCCAGATCGTGATCGCCGGCGGGACGGTGACGGCCTTGACGCTCGCGAGCGGCGCGAACGAACTGTTCGAGATCGTCTCGGCCGGCGTCCACGTGAGTGGCGAGATCATTTCCAACAACAGCTTCGACCAGGTCGTATCCTCGGGCGGCACGGCCGTCGGCACGCTCGTACTAGGCGCATATCAATACGTTTCGGGCGGCACGACCACGGGCACGATCCTGAGCGCCGGGGTTCAGCAGGTCGACGCCGGCACCGCGAGCGGCACGATCGTCTTGAGCGGGGGCGACCAACAGGTCTATTCGGTGGCGAGCGGGACGAGCGTTTCGAGCGGGGGCATCGAGTACGTTTATGGGGGCGGCAGCGGCGTCTCCGCGACGATCTCGAGCGGCGGTACTCAGGTCGTCTACGGCATCGCGAAGAACACCATCGTGTCGAGCGGCGGTGTCGAATTCGTCTCCGCGGGCGGTGTTGCGAGCGGCACCATCGTGCAGAGCGGCGGCGAGATCGTGATCGTCGGCGGCGTGGCGAGCGGCTTGACGCTCGCGAGCGGCGCGCAGGAATTCCTCGAAGTCGTGTCCTCCGGCGTCACGGTGAGCGGGGAGAACGCGACCTACGGACTGAACCAAACGGTGCTCACGGGCGGGACCACGATCTCGACGACCGTGTTCTACGGCGGCAATCAATACGTGTCCGGCGGCATGACGAGCAACACGACGCTCGACTATGGCTATCAGCAGGTCAACGCCGGCTCCGCGGTCGCCACCGTCGTCAATTCGGGCGGCACTCAGGCCGATTACGGCGGGGTGACGGTCGGCACGGTGGTGTTCGGCAGCGGCGCCCAGCAGGTCTACTCCGGCATCGCCAGCGGCACGGTGATCTCGAGCGGCGGGTATCAAAACGACTATTCCTCGGCCGTCGGCACGCTCATTCAGAACGGCGCGGTCCAGTACGTCTATAGCTCCGCCCTGTCGACGACGGTCTCGAGCGGGGGCTTGGAGATCGTGCAGGCCGGCGGCGTCGCGAGCGGCACGACCGTATTGAGCTCCGGCGAACTCATCGTGTCCTCGGGCGGCACGGCAAGCGGCGTCACGCTCTCGGGCGGCGCCAGGGAATTGCTCGAGATCGTCTCCTCAGGGGTCACGGTAAGCGGCGAAACCGTGTTTGCACCGTATTACCAGACGGTCTTGTCGGGCGGCACGACGGTCTCGACGACCGTGATCAATACCTACGACTACGTCTCGGGCACGGCCAGCGGCACGATCTTGAGCGGCAGCCAGCAGCAGATATTCTCCGGCGGCAAATCGATTTCGGCGGTCGTCTCCGGGGGCGCTCTGCAGTTGGTGTACAGCGGCGGCACGGCGAGCGCCGCGGTCGTCTCGGGCGGCGGTCGGCAATATATATCCGGTGGTACGGCGAGCGGCACGACGCTGTCGAGCGGGGGCTATCAGGAGATCGATTCCGGCACCGCGATCGGCACGATCATCTCGTCCGGCGGCAGTGAAGCCATCTACGGCACGGCGAGCGCGACCACGATCTCGAGCGGCGGCCTGCAGACGGTCTATGCCTCGGGCAAGGCACTCGGCACGACCGTCTCGAGCGGTGGTCTCGAGGTCATCTCGAGCGGCGGTCTCGCGAGCGGCACGGTCGTCCAATACGGCGGTGAACTCATCGTGCTGTCGGGCGGCAACGCGAGCGCGGCCACGCTCTCGAGCGGCGGCCTCGAGATCATCCAGATCGTCTCGTCCGGCATCACCGCGAGCGGCGAGATCATTTCCAACTACGGCTACAGCAATTACCAGACCGTGAGTTCGGGCGGCACGACGGTGGGCGGAGTCGTCGTCGGCGGCGCCAATCAATACGTGGAAGGCGGCCTCGCGAGTAACACGACGCTTTCCGCCGGCGGTTATCTCTACGTGTACAGCGGCTCGGCCAAGGGAGCAACGGTCTCGAGCGGCGGCTACATGCAGGTCAGCGGGGGCTCGGCGAGCGGCACGACCGTGTCGAGCGGTGGCGTGTTGTACGTCTATCTCGGCGCGGCGAACGCGACGACCATCGCCTCGAGCGGCTTTGTGCAGATCAACGGCGCAGCGGCGGTCGTCAGCGGTGCGACGATCTCGGCGAACTCCGGCTACGGCGAGTATGTTCTCGCCGGGTCCGCCGACGCGACCACGATCGCAAGCGGCGGGTACCAGCAAGTGAACGGCGGCGCGGCGGTCGCGAGCGGCACGATCATCCTCGGCGGCGGCGAACAGCAGGTCTATGCGGGCAGCGCGCTTGCGACGACGGTATCGTCGGGCGGCATACAGTTCGAGAACGGCGGCCTCGTCAGCGGCACGACGCTATCGAGCGGCGGCATCCTCTACGAATACGGGAGCGCCAAGAGCACGATCGTATCGAGCGGCGGCATCGACATCGTCGAGAACGGCGCCTCGGCGAGCGGCATCACGGTGCTCTCGGGCGGGGAACTCCTCGAGGCGGCCGGCAGCACGGTTGCGGCGGTCACCATTTCGACGGGCGGGATTCTGTTCAATCCGGTGATTTCCGCGGGCGTCACGGTCACCGGCGAGACGCTGCTCGCCGGGTTCTCACAAACGGTGGCGTCCGGCGGCCGCGTCAACGCGGCGACCGTTTCCGCGGGCACCAACCTGGTCGTATCGGGCGGCACGACGAGCGGTACGACGGTTTTGAGCGGCGCCAATCAATACGTGTACTTGGGCTCGGCGCTCGCGACGACGATCACGTCGAGCGGCTACCAACAGGTCAACGGCGGCGTTGCGAGCGGCACGACGATACTTTCGGGCGGTGTGCAGGCGATCTATAGCAACAGCGCGGTCGCGACCGTCATCTCGAGCGGCGGCGTCCAGGACGACTACAATTCGGCGGTCGGCACCACGGTGTCGAGCGGTGGACTCCAGTACGTCACGGTGTTCGCGAGCGGCACGACAGTGCTCTCCGGCGGTGAAATCATCATCGCCAACGGCGGTCGCGTCAGCGGTCTCACCGTGAGCAGCGGCGGCATCGAGTTCTTCTCGGCCGTATCATCCGGGCTCACGGCCAACGACAGCGGCGCCGCGTTCGGCAGCGGCGTCGTGCAGTACGTGCTCTCGGGCGGCAAGACCGTGAGCGCCACCGTGACGAGCGGCGGCACGATGTACGTGAGTTCCGGCGGCTCCGCGGGCGGCACGATCGTGTCGAGCGGCGGCGCCGTGTATCTGTATTCCGGCGGCTCCGCGAGCGGCATCACCGTGCTCTCGGGCGGCGAACTCATTTATAACGGCGCGTCGCTCACGGGCGCAACGCTCTCGAACGGCGCGATCGTACTCGATGCCGTCGTCACTTCGGGCGTCACGGTCAGCAATCAGACCGTGCCCGCCGGGTTCTCCCAGATCATCTCGTCCGGCGGCACGGCGGTCGCCACGACCGTGGCCGCGGGAGCGTATCAGTATCTCTCCGGCGGCAACGCG
>Ga0302320_10004232_pt1 | contig 32686 bp, 21 predicted proteins | sample Bog_T0_3_FD_202130 | JGI IMG/M metagenome (GOLD analysis project Ga0302320, IMG submission 202130) | Peat permafrost microbial communities from Stordalen Mire near Abisko, Sweden - Bog_T0_3 | ecosystem: Environmental > Terrestrial > Soil > Wetlands > Peat | place: Sweden: Abisko, Stordalen Mire... | reverse complement strand
CGCCGCGCAGCGGCTTCGTCCAACCAGCGTTTCGGCGGCGCAGCCGGCTTCAACCGCGTGGCGTTTCTGGAGTCGCATGACGTGGTGGGCGACCTGAACAACGGCGTGCGGCTCGTCACGTCGATTGATCCCGTCACGCCGAACAGTTATCGCGCGCGCAAACTTTCGCTGCTGGGCGCGGCGCTTACGTTCACCGGGCCGGGCGTGCCGATGATTTTTCAGGGACAGGAAATGCTTGAGAACCAGCAGTTCAGCACCGGGCGCCCGGTGGACTGGACCAAGACGAACACCTACAGCCGGATTGTCAATTGCTACCGGGACATGATTGGTTTGCACCGGAATGCCGACGGCGGCGTCATCGGCCTGCAAGGCGATCAGATTAGCATCCTGCAACAAGACAACAACAATAAGTTTCTCGCTTATCGTCGCTGGCAAACCAGCAATCCCACCCAGGATGTCGTGGTGGTGGCCAATCTCGCCAACATTTCGTGGCCCAGTTATTCACTGCCGTTTCCGCGCACCGGCACCTGGTATGTCCATTTCAACAGTGATTCGACGAATTACAGCAGCGATTTCTCGAATGTCGGGCCGGGCGCGGTCACGGTTGCCGGCGGCAGTCCGTCCGCTGCGCTATCCATCGGGCCATACAGTGTGCTGGTGCTGTCGCAAACGCCGCTCACTCCGACACTCTCTTTCACTTCTGCCACCGCCACCACAACTGTCTCCTGGCCCGCCAATTATTCCGCCTGGACGTTGCAAAGCACGACCAATCTGTTTGGAAAGCCACCGCCGTGGATCGCCGTTCCTTCCTCGCAATATCAGACGAACGCTTCCGTCATCTCGATGACCGCGACCTCATCCGCAGGCACCGTTTTCTACCGGTTGTACGAAAACTAGCCGGACGAACCCGTCATTGCTCCAGCACGCGATAGAAACGCTGCGGCGCGTTCGTAAAGGAATCCTGAAAAATGATCGAGCCATTCGTGACCGCAAGCGTGTTGGTGATCGAAAACCAGCTCGTGAGGTTCGTGCTGGCAAAGACGGTGAAGGTGGCCAGATCGTTCGACGTGAGCAGCGCTCCGCCGTCGGCGTCGTTAAACAACAATTGGATCGTGTCGCCAGGCAGTAATGCGGGCGGCCCAAAACGTTCCGGCATCAGGATGCGCAGCACGGCGTTGCTGCTCTGCAAACTTGAGAATCCATTCGTGATGAACACCGAATACGTTCCCGCGTCTGTCCGCAGCACATTCGTCAGATTCAGCGCGGCGGCGTTGCCGCCGGGCGCGCCGGCGCCATTCTTAATCCACTGATAGGTCAGCGGCGGGTTGCCCACCGCCCCAACCGTGAAGCTCACATTGGTCGGGCCGATGACGACCTGGCTCGACGGCTGCGACGTGATGCTCAAGGGCACGCTGTAAAGGTAGAGGTTCCCGCCCGCGGCGAAGCCGAGCGTGGGGCTGAGGAAACGAATTCGATTGATGTAGAACGTGTCGTTGAATCCTTCCGCCGTCCAAGAGGCGCCGCCGTTGGTCGTGTGCAGAAAACTGCTGGGATAACTCGGCAAACCCGAGGCTCCGCCCAGCCAGCCTTCATTGGTGCTCACGAAACCACAGCCCTGCAAGTAGAAATTATAACCGTTGGTGTAGAGGCCGATGGAGGTCTCAGGAATGCCGTTCGACAACCAGGTGTTGCCGCCGTCCACCGTCTTGTAATAGACCACGTTGCTATAGGCCCCATTTTGCTGCAAGGAAACGTAGCCGACGTTGGTCGCAGGCCAGGACATTTTCCAGAAGTAGCAGTTGGGAATCGTCGTGGTCACCTGCACCTGCCACGACGCGCCACCATTGGTCGTGCGCGCGATGCGGCCATAATACGGAGGCGAGGCGTACTGATTGGTATCCATGCCCACGACCCAGCCGGTGTTGGTGTCGCGGAAATGGATGTCCATGATGCCGTTCATCACATTGGAAGCCGTGAGGTTTTGTATGGTCCAATTCGTGCCGCCGTCGCTGCTGCTGATGACAAACGCCGGCCCGCGCACCCGCCCCGCGCCATAAACGTGCGCCGCATCCAGGACGCTAAAAGTGCACAGGCCTTTCATGCCGGCCTCGGCAAATCCATCCACGTTGGACCACGTCACCCCGCCGTCAAACGAGCGATACATGACGTTTGTGTTTTTGACGTTCGCATCGTAAGAATTGGAGCCGAGATTTCCGGCAAATCCGACGAGAGGGCTGACAAAACTGATGGCCCGAAAATGCGTGTTGGCCAGGATCAGGTTGGTGGTCCACGTCACCCCTCCGTTCGTGGTGCGGTAAATGTCATTGTCTTGCGACGCCCAGCCATTAGTGGGGTCGGTGAAATAGATATCGTCGTGGCGGACGTTGTCTGGCCCGGGCGAAGCCGGCAATTGCGACCAAACCGGCGTTTGTGGCCGTGCGACCGCCGCAGCCAGCAGGATCAGCAAAACAGCAAAAAACCTCATTAGCGTAAAAAGTGTGCGACAATATCGTCGCTAATCGCCAAATCGCAAATGAAATTGGCCGCAAAATGTTCCAAAACCGCTTGATTCTTGGCCGGGTCAAAGCGAGATTGAGGCGTGGCCGATTGCCTGTCTCAGGCTTTTGGCTGGACCATGGCCTTGACCGAAAAACTCAATTCCCTTTTTCGCGCCCCGCCGCTCACGCTGCCGCGCATGGTGCTCGCGCTGGGCATCGCCGCGGCGGCGGATGGTTTGCAATTGCTTTTCGGCCCCCTGGGCTGGTTATTCGTGGATCCGGCCATTGATTGCGTGACGATGGTCTTGTTGAGCCGGATCATCGGATTTCACCTGTTGCTGCTGCCGACATTTGCGGTGAAACTTGTGCCGGTCATGGACGAATTGCCCACGTGGACGGCATGCACGGTGGCCGTCATCATGTTGCGCAAGCGCGAACAGAACCATCCGCCGCCGCCGGCGGCGCCACCGGACAAACCCGTCATTGATGTTTGAAATGATGCGTGATGCGTGATGCGTGAAAGCGAAAAGGGACACGGATCCGTCATCCAGCACGCACAGCCCGCAGCACATCTAATTTGATTGAAAACCGGGTTGGCACACGGCACATTATTCTCGTTATGCAATCTGTTTTTACCGGCCCGGTTTATGTTGTGCGCGACAACATTGACACGGATCAGATCATTTCCGCGCAGTACCTCAACCTGGTGCCCACGATTCCCGAGGAATATGAAAAACTGGGCAGCTACGCGCTGGCGGGCTTGCCCGAATCGCTTTATGCCACGCGCTACGTCAAGGAAGGCCAACTCGACAGCGATTATCCCATTGTCGTTGGCGGCAAAAATTTCGGCTGCGGCAGCTCGCGCGAACACGCGCCCATTGCGTTGGGCTCCGCCAACTGCCAACTGGTTCTGGCGGAAAGTTTTGCGCGCATCTTCTTCCGCAATTGCGTCGCCACAGGTGAATTATATCCCTGCGAAATCACCGAGCGCCTCTGTGACGTGCTTAAGACCGGCGACCTGGTGACCGTGGATCTCGATCAGGCCTCGGTCACAGTCAAGGCGACCGGCAAAGTGTATTCCTTCAAACCATTGGGCGACGTGCGTCCGGTGGTGGACGCCGGCGGCATTTTCAATTATGCGCGCCAGACCGGGATGATAAGCAAGTAAACTTACTACTGCGGCGGCCCAGCCTCGGGCACCGCGCGGTAAAAGCGAGCCGGGGCCGTCGCACCCTCCGGGTCCACAAAATCCACGTTGCCATTGACGACTTGATTGGTGCAAATGGGCGTCCATTTGATCAAGTCGGTGGAATACTCGACGTGGAACCATGCGCCGTTTGGGCCGGCGGCGGCGAGGTTAAAACTCGGCCCGGGCATTACGCTGGTAATCGGCCGTGGGGACTGGCTGTCGAGAATGATGGCGGCGGCGGCGCGGGGATAACCAACCAGATAGTTGGCACCGGTGGCGTCCACAACGAGTGTGAGCACAACGGACTTGGTGATATCGGGCGGTCCGTCATCCAGCGGCACAATGGTGATGGCCGCGCCGCTAGCACCGGCGGGAATGGTCACGGTGCCCGGCAGCGCCACATAATCAATGCCATTGGTGGCGGTGCCGCCGATGGCGTAGGTCACGGCGAGGGCGGAGTTGGTGGCACCCCCACGAAACACGGTAAAGGTGGCGTCCTTGGGCCCGCAGTTCGTGAAGAGCCGGATGGGGGCATTGGTGGCAAACCAGTTGCTCAACGTGGCCACGGAGTTGTTCCACGCCGCCACTGGGCTGGCTGGACCGGGCCAAGTCCAGCAATTCGTGCCTTCAATGGCCAGCGGATCGGTGGCAACGATACTGACAATGTTGGTAGGCGGTGCCGGAGGCAGAGGGAGTGGCGGCAAGATGCTGATGAGCACCGGAGCGGAGGTCGAGGAAAGGCCGCTGTTGCCGGTTGCCGCGGCGGTTAGGGTGATATTGGTTCCGAACGGCGGATTGCTCCAGATGAAATCCCAATAGTTCGTTGGCACGACGATCAGAATGGGCGGTTGAACCGGACCAGGCGGCAACGGGGGCGGAACCGCGGTCACAGGCTGGCCAAAACCGATGCTCTGGCCGCCCGCAAAAAATTGCACGGTCGTCACCATCCCGTCCGGATCGGCGGCGTAGGCATAAATCGGAACGTCCATTGGGGCACGGAACACGGAGCCGCTGGGCGGACTGGTAATGCGCACGACCGGCGGCAAATTGGTGTGCGGCAGAACCGTGATGCTGACTGGGGCCGAAGTGGTCGAGAGTCCGCCGTTATCCGTGGCCACTGCCGTCAGGGAATAGGAGTTGGCCGGAATATTTTGCCAATTAAGCAGATACAACAGACCCGTCACGCCATTGACCCCCGGCGGATCGAGCACCACCGGTTCTCCCTTTCCAAGATCATTCGTACCAGCGAAGAATTTCACGTTCAAGAGCGTGCCAGCCGGGTCGGAGGCCCTGGCCAACAGCGAGATGTTGGCCGGCGCATTGTACGCCGCACCGTTGGTCGGATTGGCGATCGCGACCACCGGCGGGAGATTGCTCACGCTGGGAGTGAGGTAAACGACGGCGTTGCTTGGCACACCGATCACAAAATTGACGGGGTTGAGTGTTGGGGGCGGCGCCAGTTGCAAAACGACCGTCTTGGTAAAGTTCGACAGGGCCTTGATGGGAGTGATGATGACGTTATTGGAGATGGCGCCGGCGGGAATGGCGACCCATGGGGAAATGGCCGCGTAATCCACCCCATTCGAGGCGGTGCCGCCGATGTCATAAGACACCTTCAGGTCAGCATTCGTGTTACCGTGACGAAACACGGTGAACACACCCGGATTGGCCGGGCCGGACGCGAGCGGCTCGGTCGCGTGAATGGTGACGATCGGGACCGACGGCCCGGTGGAGGTTTGCGCGACAACCGCGGACAGCGGAGCCAGTAACAGACAGAATGCTGCCAAGAAGTTCAGTGAAGCATGATCATTCGTTTTCATACGACAATGCGTTTTGTTTCCTTTGCAAAACCGGGTCAAATACTGGCATAAAACCAAGCACATCCCGGCCGAAAAGTCAAGGCCGTTCGGCATCTCGGTGGCGGGACAAATCGCACCCAAAAACAAAAAAGCTGCGTCGCTCGGTCGAGGCGCCGCTATGAGTTTCTCGCCACTACGGGGACTTGGGAGCGCTTTGCAGTTTTTCCACCTGCTTCGCCAGTTCATTGTATTTGGCCACAACCTCATTGCGGTCTTTGACCTCGTTGTTGTATTTCTGCAGGAGATCGTTGCGCTGGGTGATGAGGTTGGTGATGGCTCCATTCTGCTTGTCAATGCCGGCGTAGGCTTCCTTCAGTTTGGCCTCCAGCGTGTCCACCGCCTGTTTATATTGTGTGATTTCGTTGGTGAGGTTGAGATTGGCAAATTGCAGCGTGACGATTTCGGCTTTCTGGGAGATGAGGAGTTGTTTATTGGTCGCTGCTTCCGCCTTGATTTCGGTGAGGCGCGAATCCATTTGCGCCACCTGATGATTCAGCGTGGCGATGGAATTGGTGTAGCCCTGGATGGCCGCGTTCCGGTCATAAAGCAGCCGGTTCTGGGTTTCAATCGCGTCGCGCTGGAGGGTTTGTTCGTACCATTGCCAGGCGCACAGGCCGCAGAGGGAGAGCGCCATGACGATTAGCAGGTTTTGCTGAAAGTTCTTCATATGAGAGTGGCGACAGACATGCGAGGATTGACAAATGACAATTGGCAAATGACGAAAGAATGACGAAGTCCGAATGACGCATCATGGCGTGGACGCGTGGATGATGCTTGGGATTGGTCACTCTTCATTGGAAACTCTTTAGTCATTCGGCATTAGGGTCTGGTGGTCTGGACATCAGGGCGTACCGGGGCCGGCTTTGACGGCAATGGCGACGCGCTGGATGCCGGCGCGTTTCACAAAATCCAGCACGAACATCACCGAACCGTGCGTGGCGGAGCGAGCGCCGGTGATGTACACCGGCAGGTTCGTATTCCAGTGGTACCGGTTCGTCAGCAGCGTGAGCAATTCGGGATAGGCAATGGCGTGATCGTCCACGGAAACCTGGCCGTCCCGGTTCACGAAAAGATTCACGATGTCGGGCTTTTTTGAGGGCGTGGCGAGCGTGGCCGTTGGCAGATTTGCCTTAACTGTGCGGACGATCTGCATTTGCAGGCTGATCATCATGAAGGACGCCAGGAGGAAAAACATGATGTCAATCAGCGGAATGATTTCCAGCCGCGATTTCTTTTCCGGGATGGGGGTGCGGATTTTCATGGCGGGGTCGTGCTTTGCCGGCTGTCGGTCATGAACGCAATCTTCTGCACCCCGACGGCGCGGGCGGTTTCATACACCTTCACCATGTCGCCGTGCAGCGTATCGCGGTCGCCGCTGACATAGACCGGCAGCTCGGGGTTGGCCCGGAAGCGATTGCTCAAGACGAGGCCGAGGTCCGCGAGGGAAATTTGTTGTTTCTCGAGCCACACCGCCCCGGATTTGTCCACGGCGATGTTGACCATGTCCGGCCGGAAATCCTGCCGCGATTGAGTGGCGGGCGGCAGGTTGACCTTGATGTTCTCCGTCTTGCTCAGCTCCAGACTGATCATCATGAAGGACGCCAGCAGGAAAAACATGATGTCAATCAGCGGAATGATGACGATGCGCGTGCGGCGTCTGGGAATGGGCGAGTATATTCTCATGAGGAAATGACGAAGGACGAAGGACTAATGCCGAAGGAATGACGAAACCCGAATGACACGTGGCAGAGCGGGCGCGACAACGCCTTTCCACATTGGTCGTTCGTCATTGGAAATTCTTTCGTCATTCGGTTTTAGGATTTCGTCATTTCCTCTCAATGGCTCGTTGTCTGACTTGGAGTTGCAGGTTTCTGCAAATGAACGGCGTCGCCCGCCTTGCCGCTTCCGACCATCACCTCGACATTCGTCGCCGCCGTTTCCAGGTCGAATTGCAATTGCGCCACTTTCGCGGAGAAGTAGTTGAACGGAATCAGTGCGAAGATGGCAATGGCCAACCCGCAGGCGGTGGCAATCAAGGCCTCGCCGATGCCGCCGGTGACCGCGGTGACGGACAATTCCGCGCTGCCGATATTGAGAAACGCGCGCATCAGACCCGTCACCGTGCCGAGCAGGCCGAGCAGTGGCGCAAGCGTGACAAGCGTGTCCATGACCGTGAGAAAACGCCCGGCGCGCTTCAACTCCACGCCGGCGGCCAGTTGCAGCGCGCCAAGCAATGAGCCGTGCGCGTGGCCGAGGTGGTTTAGGCCGTGGTGAATCACACGGATGACCGGGTCTTCCGAGCCGGCGGAAATCGTCGTGGCGGCGGGGACGTCCGCATTTTCGAGCGCGGCCAGCAACTGCTCCATTTTCCGCGGGTCACGTTTGCAGCTTTCGCGCCACCACCAAAACGCGCGTTCACCGACGACGGCGACGGCGACGAGGGCGCTGATGAGGATGGGCCACATGACCGGGCCGCCTTTGAGGAAGAATTCGAGGATGATGTTTGCGAGCATAATTTGATTTTAGTTCAAGAGCAGTTTGTAAGAGATGCTAGTTTCGAACAGCCGGGTGGCGCCATCGGTCGGCAGGCGCCAATGCCGTTTGATAAAATCCACGGTGGCCCGGTCCAGGATCGGAAAACCGGAGGAGGTTTTCACGTCCGCCGATACGACATTACCCGCGTCGTCGCCGGTGAGCGACAGAACCACAGTGCCTTGTTGCCCCGATTCCAAGGCGATTTTGGGATAAGGGGGTTCGGGCCGCTCGCCGCCGGTGCCGGTGCTGTTGAGCGGACTGATGCTATGCATCGGGGCCACCTGCACTGGCGGCGCGGAGGCGAGGGTTACGGGGACGACCAGCGTGCCGGCGGCTGGCACCGCGAAGTTGATGTTCGGTGTGGTCGGCAGAACGACCAGGACCTGCGGCTGCTGGATTGGTTCCACTGGCTCCGTTTTTTGGGCGACGGCTTGAGGCGGCAATACCGTGGGCAGGACGACTACCGGGACCTCCACCCGAATGGGCGGAACGGGCTTGATGGATACCAGGCCGCGCCGCGCGCCGGCAAGGCCAATTAAAAGAAATAGGAGGCAAACCGAGTTCACCCATGCGAGCTTGAGATTCACGTCCCGGCTGGCTAAAGGCAGGCACAGCCGCGCAAGTTCGTCTTTCAACTCGTAGGCGGGCATGGTCCGGTTGGGGTCCATGGTTCAGTGATCAAAAATTCGCCGTGATGCCGACCCGCACCTGGAAAGGTTCTACGGGATGGAACACGTCCTGAAATCTGGGCGGGGCGGTTGGCGTCACTTGAGAAGTGTACGCGTAATCAATGTCATGATCGTGACGGTCAAGCAGGTTTAGCAATTCGACGGAAACGCGCCACGTTTTGTTGATCTGGTAGCCGGCTTCCGCATTGAGCAACACGGTCGGGCTGGACTGATACGTCCCGTCCGAGGTCAGGTCGCGCGGGCCAAAGTAACGCAGTCGGAGACTCGCTGAAAAACCATGTAAATCGTGCAACGTGAGGCCGGACGAAATCACCAATCCGACCGCCTCGGGAACATGATCCCCGCCGGGACCAAGCACCGTGCTGCCCAGACTGATGGGCGCGGCGTCCGCCGGATCGGCCGAAGTAAAGCGGGCGATGGAATCCGCTGCGTCCAGGTCCAATGCCAGATGTTTGGTCAACTTGTAATAGTTTGCCCACTCGACGCCGTAGCGGTCACTCGGTTGTTGGGAAGCAACTGTGCCACCGGTGTCACCATCCTGTTCCAATTCAGAATCACTGTGCAAATACCATAGGGAGATGGTGCTTTGAAGTTTGGACACGAGGAGGGTGCGCACGCCAAATTCCGCGCCCTTGGTCTGCACCAGGGCGGGGATTTTCGCGGTCAGACCGCCATTGGGAAAATCCGCCGAGATGGGCTCCTGGGTCTGCGTCGCGCCGCGCCCATCATTGCTGTGAAAGTCATAGCCGCCTTGAAGATAGAATTCCGTATTCTCCCACGGGCCGAAAATCAAACTCAACTTCGGACTGGGGAGAAAAGTCGAAGCGGTGCCGGAATTGGTCGGGTCGGTGAGGCTGGTGACGTCAAAATAATCCAGGTCGCCGCGCAGCGCCGCCACGGTGCGGAATTTTTCGGCCCATTGGATTTTGTTTTCGACATAAAAACCGGCTTGCGTATCGGTCAGGTTATTCACATCCGTGTCGGCGGGAAGAATGGAGTCGTCGTTCTGGGCATCAACCTTCTGAACGCGCACGCGATCCTCGGTCTGATACAGGCCGTTGTTAATCCAGTCGTTGCGAACCTGCAAACCGAAAGTGTTTTCCACCTCGTGCCCAAACCAGCGGTTGAACAGGGTGTGACGCGCGTCGAGGCCCGCCACGTCGCGCTGATCGAGCTGCTCGAACTGGTCGCCGTGGATCGGGTCGGTCAGGTAATAAGTGAAGTCGGAGAACAAATCGAGATCGTAGTAAAATGCGTAGGCGGTGATTTTTGTTTCGGAGTCCGCGCTTTGACGATGCCATTCACCTTGCACGCTGTAACGCTGGGAATTGCCGCCGTCCGTCGGATTGATGGCCCCAAAGAAATTCGTGGCTCCGTAGCTGGCGGCAATCTGGTCGCTGGAATTCCATTCGCCGTGGTAGGCGCGCGCGGTGACACTGAAACCGTTGGCATTGTCGCCTTGGCTGTAGGTTAAAATGCCGTTGAACTTCCAGTAATCGTCCGGATGCGTCCACGGGCCGTCATCGTGAGCCGCCTCACCGCCATACAAGAGGTTGCCGTCACCGACTTTTTGCGAGCTGCCGAACACGCCGCGCTCAAAGCCGAACATGCCGCCTTCGAGCGTGACAAAATCCCGCGGCAGCGTTTGGTAAAACTCCAGATGCGCCGAACCCGCCGAACCAAAATCGCCCACGTCCGCGTAATAAGGGCCTTTTTCGTAGTCCACGCGCTCTACGAATTCGGGAATGACCGTGTTCATGTCCGAATACCCTTCGCCGTGCGCGTGCGACGGCAGGTTGAGCGGCATGTCGTCGAGGAACACGGCGAAGTCAGTGCCATGGTCCAAGTTGAATCCGCGGAGGAAATACTGGTTGGCCTTCCCGCCGCCAGCGTGCTGGGTGATGATGACGCCGGGAACGGTCTCGAGGATTTCGCCACTGCGCAAAATGGGCCGGTCGGCCAGTTGATCCGCGCCAGTCGTGCCTTGCGTGGCGGAATCGGCGATGCCCAGCAGGCTGTCTTGGCGGCCAGTGACAATCACCTCCGGCAGGCGGGTGACATTGGTTCCGACGACAATGTGATTTGTGCCTGCGCCGGCCAAGGCAGCCGGTGGCAGAGAATTCGAGGTATCAGTAGCCATGGCAAGGTTGGCAAGCAGGCACGCAGCCCCAATAGATTGGGCTGCGAACCCGAAAAAGCGCGAGCGGAGTGGAACCACCATGCCGCAGGAGATTACATGCGGCATGAATGTTACGAAAGATAATATTCGTATGATGAAATAATCCCGCGCGCCGGCCGCGTGAATGAGCGTACGCCAGTTCCAGCGGAAACAGGGGTCGGGGCGGTTCGTCCCCATGGTTCATTGAACCAAGCTGAAAACTTGCGGAGGATTCATCCCCTCCCCTCCTCCTAAATCCGCGCCGGGCCTGTGAGAGGCCGGCGCGGATAGATTTAAGCGGATCAACGCACATCGCTTGACTCTGGTTCAGAACGTGCAACTCACTGAGCCGAAAAACCCGAGCCGCTCGCCGAATTGCGCGGCGTTCACCCCCACGCCGGTGCCGCTGCGGAGTTCGTAGATGTTGTCCCCAACGTTTACCACATCGAGCCGCGCCTTCAACGTGCTGTGCTTGCACAATTTGATACTCTGCTCCACGCCGACATTGATGCTGGAATACCCTCCCACGCTGCCGCCGTTCGGAATATTCTCGCCGGTGGGCGTCGTGGAGTCTGTCCGCAAGCCGCTGCCATAGACTGCATCCGCATACACCCGCGTAGCATAATGATCGCCTTCCTTCCAGGTATAGGCAACGCCCGCGGTGCCGGTCACGCGCTGGTCATGATCCAGATAAATCCAGTGGTTCTGGACATAAGCCAGGTCGGTGGGGTTGAACAGAAACTGCGCCGAGCTCCAATCCTCGCCTTCCGCCTCCGAATATGCGAGGTTCGCATACGCGTTGAAGCCGCCGTGGGTATAGCTGCCCGTGGCCTCCACGCCATAAACCCTGCCATGCAGATAGTTGAATGCCGACAGAATGAGCGTCTGGCCGAATAAGCCATCGTCAAGCTGGTTGTGCGCCTGCTTGTAATATCCGTCCAAACCGACTTGCCCATCCGACCCCAGCTTCTGGCTGACGCCGACGTCGAAATAATTTGAGCGCTCCGCCTTCACAGAACCGTCGGTTTGCACGGCGGATTGATTGGACGTGCCATTGAACAAGGCCACGTCGGTGCCGGAAACATCTTCAATCGGCGGCGGCGTGAAGTAACGCGAATAACCTGCGTGGAATGTGGTTGCATCCGCTGGCTGGTAGATCAGATTCACCCGGGGGCTGATCTGCCATTCGTTGTCAAAGGAGGAATCGAACACGTCGAAACGCGCGCCATAGTTCAACGTGAACTGCTTAAGGAATTTCCATTCGTCCTGCAGGTACCCGCCCCCGAAAAAGCCGGTCAGCCGGTGATTATCTATCAGGGTTTCCTGCGGGCCGTCGGGAGTTTCGTTGCCATCCACCGGAAAAACCGCGGTGGCGGTATCGGCAAAGACCACTTCGTCCAGCAATTGCAAGCCGCCGCGAACGGTGTTGTTTTCGGTCAACTGGTAGCTGGCATCGGCTTGCAAGCCGCCCGAATAGAGATCCTTCTCCTCGTCGCTGGCCACACCGTTGAAGTAGAGGTCGCCGATCGCGTCGGGGCGGAAATGCACGCCGCTCGCCCTGCCCAGCAGGGAAACCTGGCCGTTGAAATCGCCTTCCGACTTCTGATAGGTCACAACGCCGTAGTAATTTTGCTCTCGCTGCTGCTCATTCAAGTCGGCGGAGTTAAAATTAGCCGGCAGACCGCTGCCTGGAAAATTCCAAGGGGTGGTGCCATCTCCGGAGGTGCCTGCAGGCAGGTTTGGGGTGTTCGGTACCTCGAAGTTGCTGTACGACGCGCTGCTCATGAAAGTCACCCGGCTCGTGTCGTCAATGATGTAGGACAGATAGCCGAACATCTTTTCCTGGTCCGTCGTATCATGCAATGCATCGTGGCTCGGCGTCGGATTCTCAATGCCCAGATCGTTGTGGTCGTAGCTGCCGTTGAAGAAATACTCCCATTTGCCAGACGTGCCGCCCAATTCCACACTTGGCCGGAAGGTGTCGAAACTCCCGCCATACATTTCCACCGTGCCGCTGTTTTCCAGCCCGGTTTTGGTCTGGATGTCCACCACCCCCGCCGTGCGGAAGCCATACTCCGCCGGCAGCGAGCCGTCAATGAGTTGCATGCTCTGGACAAAACGTGGATCCAGTTCCAGGCCAAAGCCCGTGATGCCCTCCGGCAACAGCACGTCGTTGATGCGGTATTGCAGGTTGGCGTGCTCGCCGCGCACGTGCAAATCGCCATTCACCGCGGAATCTTCGGCCACACCCGGCGAACGCAGGATCACCTGGTTGAACGGCGCGTCTTCGCCCTGGGCCTGCATCTCGATCTGGTCCGCCGTGTGCGTGTAAGCCGTGGCCCCCAGGTCGGGCAAGATGCTGCTCCGCGCCTGGTTCAGCCGGCCAATCACTGTTATCTGGCCCAATTGCGTCACGTTCGTACCGGTGGCTGCGACCCCATTCGTGGCACTCCCCGCGGCCACAACATTGTTTGTGGCGCTCCCTGCCGCCCCAGCCTGGTTCATCTGCCCCAGAGCCCGGCCACCCCAAGACATCGCCACCAAGGAGATCACCGCCCAATAAACTCCGCGATTCTGCATATTCTGTTCTTCAAAAGTATTCATAATTCAATGATTCAAACTGGTTAATTTTTTCAAGCCAACTCGTGAACTCTTCAGAAGTTCATGCCTTTGCCGGAGCCAATGGCGGAGGGCAAAGATTTAGTATGGGAAAAAGACTCCGAGCCCGGCTGCTGCGCGGCTGGAATTTGTGAATCAGGCAAAATCAGGAAATAGCGCGAAGAACCGGCGGGGAGCGACCAGCACGAAGCCGATCTATAACCGTATGGACAACAGAGATTGCGACCGGCGGGACTGTCTGAATTAAGACCAGGGAAGCCGCCACCGGGACAGCCACCGAAGCCGAGTCCACTTGCCCGTGGGCAAACAAAGTGACGGCGCATTCGTGGTCGGGCTTGCCTGCGTCCGCATGGATCAATTCGTGCAGTGACGGCGAGGCGGCCATGCCATTCAGCAGCAGAACAAGAGCGGTCATCAACGAGGCGATGACCATCTGGCCGGCGGGTTTGAATTGGCGCATTATGAACCGCACAACAAAGGCAAATTAGCAGACATTTTGCCGAGCGCAAGGGCTTATGATTATGCCAGCAAAGACAGCGTACGACAGCAGCAGGATTCCCGCGAGGATGATCTTGTTTTTCATCTGTGCGTTTCGAGAGGTTTTCAAAACATATAGCTCAGGCTGATTTTGAATAATACCGGAGCGACCAACTGGTTGCCGGTGACATGCGCGAACACCGGCACTTCCACATCCGCGTAAATCTTCACTGGGTGCAGATGGAACTCGATTCCGGGCGAAAGCAGCACGCGGGTGTAACCGGAGTTTATTCCGTTATTGCCGTCATTCGCGCCACCGGCCGCATCATTGCCGAGATCGCGGGTGCGCTCGGAAGCGATGACCTGCGCCAACGGGATAATCTGCAGTCGGCCGAGCGAGAACCCCGTGTAATCAATTCCGGCGGCGGCATCCAGTTCAAAGCCGGGCCGATAATCGGCCTGGGTCAGCGCCGGCAAGTCCGCGTCCGCCTGCGCGAACCATTCCCATTTCATACTTTGACCGATATTCCCGCGGTGAAACCCGCCCAGCAGAATATCCGTGCTACCGCTGCCGATTTCCGAGTCCCGATCCACGTCGTCATAGGCATTTTCGTGGGAGAAGTCGCCGGTGGGCAAGCGCAACCCAAAGGTAAGGCCGCTGGACAAGTCGGGCGAAAACCCGGTGTAGATGGCCTTGATGCGCAAGTCACCCGGCGAAAACCAGTTCACTGAAGTGACGGTATTGGGAGGCACGTTGGGATCGGCCGTTACGGTTTTGAAGTTGCGATACGCGAACGGCATTTCGGCTTCCACGCCCCAATCGCGGTTGAACATATATTCCAGTCCGACCGAAAAGAAGCTCGTCCGGATTTCCTTGTCATCGTTGTTCGCCGCGACGGCCTTGGAACTGTCGCTCCAATTCTGGTTTTGGTCCTGAAAATCGTAACCCAGAAACCCCATGCCGCCAGGGCCTTCGGGCAGCATATAGCTGGTGCCCACTTCAAACACACCACAGCCGCAGGCGCACGCCCATGCGGCGCCCGGCGCCAAAACTCCCGCCAACAAACCAACGCGGATTTTTTTCATCCGCGCATTCAAATTCTTGTATTTTTTCATTTTCAAAGTTAAGGGTTGCGAGAACGCCTGATGGCGTCCTCAAGTTGAAAGGGATCAAATTGCGCCCACGTCTCACGACGTTGGCTGGAAACACGGCCAGAGATCAAACTAAGCAGCCGCGAGGGGGAGGCACGGGCGGTTTCGAAAACGATGAAGCGGCGGAAAACTCAGTCCGCAAGAAAGCAGAAATGGGAATTGGCGCGACTAAAATGAATCCTTCCGCCGCGGGGGGAAATTCCATTTTCAAAACGGATGTAATCGTCGGGGCTTTTTTCTCGGCCTGCTTGGCGGCGGCAATGGCCCGGCACAAGGGACAAAGATGTCTGCCGTCAAAAGTATCGGACACCGCTTCGGAAACAGAGTGCGAGCGCAAATTCGCGGCCAGCATCGTCGCCCAAGCCGCTGTTTGCAGGGCAGTCCAATGCAACCCCGTCGTCAAGACGAGCAAAACAACCACGAAAATCTTTCCCCAGCGGGCAAGCACTCTGGCAGAATAAAGTCGGGAAGTTAGGCGGCAAGCAAAAATTGGCGGCAAATAATGACCACTCTAATTTGATTTAATTGGAGCGCCGGGGTTCGACCCGGCACGATGGCGCGCAGTTCAAAACCAGCAGCATTGCGCGCCCTCACACCTCCAGCCGGTCGCCTGGACGCGCGACGAGGGTGTAGAGCGCGGGCATGAGGAAGATACTGAGCAGCAGGCGCGTGAACAGACCGCTGACGATGACGAGGGCGAAAGGCCGCTGGGTGTCGGTGCCCACGCCGGTGGCCAGCGCCGCCGGCAACAGCCCCAAAGCCGCCACCAAGGCAGTCATCATGATCGGGCGCAGGCGCAGGATGGCACCCTCACGGATGGCTTGTTTGAGGCCAGTGCCGGTGCCGCGGAGTTCGTTGACATAGGAAATATAGACGACGGCCGTCTGGACGGAGACGCCGAACAAGGCAAGAAAGCCGATGCCGGAAGAGACGGAAAAAGGCGTGCCGGTGAGCCAGAGAGCCACCAAGCCGCCCACCGGCGCGGACAGCACCACGCCGAGCACAGTGATGAAGGGAAATTTCAAATTGCTATAGAGCGCGAACAGCAGGAGAAATATCAGGCACAGGGTCGCCGGCAGAATGACGTTCAGCTGCTGGCGCGAGGCCGTGTATTCCGTATATTCCCCGCCCCAGTTTACGCGGTAGCCTTCCGGCATGGAAACTTTCTGTTTGACCTGTTCCATGGCATCCTCCACCGCGCCGGCCAGATCGCGTCCCGCCACCGAGAACTGGACCCCGATGTAACGCGAATTATCCTGGCGGTAAATGAACGAAGCGCCGTTCGCCACCTGAATATCCGCGAATTCCTTGAGTGGAATTTGTTGTCCACCCGGCGTGGGCACGAGGATATTGCCAATTTCCTGCGGGTTGTCCCGATATTCGCGTTCGAGGCGGACTACCAAGTCAAATTGCTTCTCCTGTTGCACCACTTGGGTAGCCACGTCCCCGCCGATGGCGGTGGTGATCAAGCCGTTGATGTCGGCGACGTTCACCCCGTACCGGGCAATCATGGCCCGGTTGATTTTGATGTCCAAGCTGGGCTGCCCAAGTTCTTTCACCAACGTCACCTCTCGAATGCCGCGCACCCCCTCCACGATTTGTTTAATGGCTTTGCCCTTTTGTTCGAGCGTATCCAAATTGGGGCCAAAGACTTTGACGGCCAGAGCGCTTTTCAAGCCCGATTCCGCCTCATCCACCGCATCCTCCGCCGGCTGGGTGTAGTTGAAAATGATGCCGGGAAAAGAGATGAGCTTTTGGTTGATGGCCTCAATCAGAGCGGTTTTGGTGCGATAAGCGCCGGTCCAAGCCGAATACGGTTTAAGGCCGACGTAAAACTCGACGTTGAAAAAACCGGTCGGGTCCGTTCCGTCATCGGGCCGGGCCAGTTCCGAGGCGACCGTTGTGACTTCGGGAAAGGATTTCAAGACTTCGCGGATTTGGGGGGTGATTTTGGCCGATTCATCGAACGAAATGGTGTAGGGCATGGTGGCGCGCACCCACAGTGCTCCTTCATCCAGTTGCGGCATGAACTCCGCGCCAATACGGGGGATCAGCAGCAGAGAACCGGCCAGCAGAATGGCCGAGCCCAGCGTCGTGGCCCAGGGATGCGCGAGACAAAAATCGAGGCCCTTCGTGTAAACTGATTTTATGGCTTCAAAAACGACGTTGCGACGCTCCCGCACACCCTGGCGCATGAACCAAGAGCACAGCACCGGCAATAACGTCAACGTGACAATCAAAGAACCGACCAGCGCAAACACCATCGTGTCGGCCATTGGTTTGAATAGCGTCCCCGAAGGCCCAGCCAGGGCATAAATTGGCAGAAAACCGGCCACGATCACGGCGACCGCGTAGAACAGTGGGCGATCCACCTCCGCCGCGGCTTCCTTGATGATGGTCATGACGGTTACCGGCGTGCCCTTGCGCAGAGCAAGCTGTCGGAAAATATTTTCCACCATTACCACCGCGCCATCCACCAGAATCCCGAAATCCACCGCGCCGATGGAGAGCAGGTTGGCCGAGGCGTGCTGAAGATCGAGGCAAACAAACGCAAACAGCAGCGACAATGGAATGGTGATGGCGACAATCAATCCAGCCCGGAAATCATAAAGAAAGAAGATGAGAATTACGACCACCAGCAACATGCCGCGCAGCAGGTTCCGCTCCACCACCTGTGTCGTCAGCGCGATCAAATCAGTCCGGTCGTAGAAGGGCAGGACTTTCACATCCTTGGGCAGGATTTGTTCGTTGAGTTCCTTCGTCTTGGCCTCCACCCGCTTTAGGACGTCCTGGGTTTTGTCGCCGGTGCGCAGCAGGATGACGCCTTCCACACAGTCGTCCTGTTTTTCGTAGCCGAACTCGCCGAGACGCGGAGCAATGCCAATGACCGCGCGACCGACATCCTTAAGCAACACCGGGGTGCCATCATGCACCGCGAGCACCACGTTACCGATGTCTTCCAATGTTTCCATGCGCCCCAAGCCGCGCACGTAATAGAACTGGCCGCCTTGTGAAAAGAATCCGCCGCCGGCATTGCCGTTGTTGGCCGCCAGGGCGCTTTCCACCTGCAACACCGACAGGCCAACCCCGGCAATTTTGGTCGGATCGAGCAGCACCTGATACTGCATGGTTCCTCCCCCAAAGCCCGAGTCATCCGCCACCCCGGCGAGTGATTTATAGGCGGGCTCGATAATCCAATCCTCGAAAGTCTTGAGTTCCATCGGCGACCGGTCGGAGCTTTGCAGCACGTAACGGTAAATCAGTCCGGACGGCGAGGACAGCGGAGCCACCGAAGGCGTCACGCCACCCGGCAACGTGAGACCGGAAATCCGATTAAAAACCTCCTGGCGGGCGAAGTTGTTGTCGGTGCCGTCCTGGTAGGTAAGAATGACATCGGACAATCCATAGAGCGAAATGGACCGTTGCGTGGTCATCCGCGGAATACCGTTCATCCCGACCTCGATGGGGACGGTGATGAGACGTTCCACTTCCTCCGCGGCGTGTCCGGGCCATTGAGTGATGATCTCGACGATTGGCGGCGAAAGATCGGGATAGGCGTCCACCGGCAGGCGCTCCAGCGACCGCGTCCCCGCCCCGATCAACACGAGCGTCAGGAGGACGATGAGAAAGCGCTGCCGCAGGGAGGAAGCCACGATCCGGTTCATGGCTGAAGCCGTTTGCGGGGCGGACTCAGTTGGAGGCAATGGGTCGCTCATTGATTTTGGACAAATTGAACAAATAACCCGCCATCAATCACAATCTGGTCACCGGCTTGGAGACCGTCCGCAATGTTATACTGATCCCCAGTACGATACCCCAACGTTACGTGCCGCCGCGCGAAGCTGGCGTCGGGCTGCGAAACATAGACAAACGGAAGATTCTCATCGTCGCGCAAAATCGCCGAGACCGGGACCAGCAAGCCGGTGCTTTCTTTGCGAGCTTGAATTCGCACGCGGACATACATCTGTTTCTTCAAAAAGTCTCCCGGATTTTCAACGACCACCCGCACCAACACCGCGCGGGTATCGGGATTCACCAGGGCGGAAATGTTGTCCACAGTTCCGGAGAAATGATTTGTCGCAAGGCCGCTCACCACGTCCGCCATATCTCCGGTGCTGACCGAAGCCAGGTCGGAACCGAAAATCTGGGTCATTACCCAAACGCGAGAGAGATCGGCCACGGTAAAACAAGGGGTGGTACCCGCCGTCAGCAATTCACCGGGAGTGATGAGCTTCTCCACCACGGTCCCAGCGATCGGCGAACGAATCATGCCGCCGGGACGCGAAACCGGCCGGCCGGCTTGGAGGTCTTTGATGACTTGCGGATCAAGGTTCAGCGAAACGAGGGTTTGCAAGGCGGCATCGCGGTCGGCATCGGCATTGGCGGCGTCGGTTTGAGCCTGTTCCTCTTCTCGCTGGGCTACGCCGTTATGCTGGACCAGATCCTTGTCCATGTCGGCCACCCGGCGGAGGGTCTGGGCGGTGGCCAAAGCCTTGCGAAAAGCGCTGATGGCCGCCGCAAAGTCGGGCGAATCCACCTCCGCCAGCGGACTTCCCGCCTTGACCTGGTCGCCGGGGGACACCAGCAATCGAGACACTGGACCGCCGAAAGGCGCCAACACGCTGGTGGCCTGATCGTTGTCGAAGTCAATCGTCCCGGTGGTTTCGGTCGTCTTGTGAAATTTGGAAGGCGCAACGGTGTAAAGTTGGATTTTCTGTCGCTGGGCGGCCGTCAGGGCCACATTGGTAACCGTCACGGATGGGGTTTGCGCCTGGTTGTCAACCTTGGGTGAACAGCCGGTGAATGCCCCAATGATTGTCGCAGCCAGGACGCTAATGAACGGTAAAGCAAGGCACCTCACCGCGGCGGATCGCAATGGCACAGCATCCAGCTGCGCAGCGGGGGGGGCCGCGAGGCGCCCTCCCGCTGTCATCATCCCATAAAATAATTTATTATTCATGTTTATCCTTAGTAAAATCCGCGCAATGCCACCAGCCGCCGCCCAGGGCTTGAAACAACGCCGCCGTATCGGCAAAGCGATTGGCTTGGGCCTGTACCAAGGCGATTCGAGCCTGTTCATAAGCCTGTTCCGCACTTAAAAAGGTCAGAAAACTGATATAACCGTCCTGCCATTGTCGTTTGGACAAATCCAACGTTACTTGGGCATCATCGGCGGCGATGGCGGCCGCCTTCAGGCCTTCGGCGTCCTGTTCCAGAGCCGCCAAGGTGTCCGCGACATTTTGAAAGGCGGTCAGGACCGTGCTGCGATACTGTTCCGCCGCCTGAACGAAAGCTGCCTTCGCGGCGCGCTCCTGATGCAGCAGCGTACCGCCTTGAAACAGGGGTGCGGTGGCCGCCGCGCCAAGTCCCCAAAAGCCTGTGCCGGACGTGAAAATTTTATCTATGGCCAGGGCCGAACTACCGGCATTGGCGGTCAGTGTAATGTCTGGCAGACGGTTGGCCTCGGCGATGCCAACCTGGGCGCTGGCGGCATGCAAATTGGCCTCGGCCTGCAGCACGTCCGCCCGCTGCGCCACCAGTTGCGAAGGCAGACTCACCGGTAATTCTTCCGGCAAGCGCAGGCTCGCAAGTTCGAATTTGTTCGTCGGAGCCTGACTCGGAAACCGGCCAGCCAGAACCGCCAGCAGGTCGCGCAACTGGGCTGCTTGCTTGCGCAGTGGCGGCAGACTGGCGGTGACTTGCGCGAGCTGTGATTCCTGCGCCACCAGATCCAACCGGCTGGCATAACCTTTGGCAAACTGATATCGCAGGATTTGAACCATGTTGGAGCTCAGGTCAATGAGTTGCTGGGTCGCGTCAATCTGTAGTTGCACCGCAGCCTCTTGAATCGCCGTGACCACCACATTGGCGGTCAGCGTAGTATAGGTCGCGATCATTTGATAACGAACCCCCTGCTCCTGCGCCTGCAACGACTCCCGGGCGCGGCGGTTCCCGCCGAAAACATCCGGCGAATAGGAAACGCTGACTTGCGGGGTGAACAGGTTGTACTGAAACTCGTTGGCCACGACTGGGTAGTTGGGCGCCGGCGCAAGCACGGTTGACTGCTTTTGACGGGTGGCCGAAAAGCCGGCCGCGACACTGGGAAAGAAAACGCCGCGTTGCGCCAGGACATTTTCCCGAGCCACCAACAGGGCCGCCTGGGCCGCCTTGAGATCGGGGTTGTTGGTCAGCGAGTGTTGAATCAGCTCATTGAGCGGCGGGGAATGAAACAGGATCCACCAATCTTCGGGAATGTTAATCCCATTCGAAAAGCTCTGGGCTTCCCCGCCGGCGACGTTTGTCGTCGCGACCGTGGTTGCAAGCGGACTGGCGGTATAACCGCTGACAGCCGGAGCCGCGGGCTTCTTAAAATCCGGCCCCACCGCGCAACCGCCTGGCAGCAGGGCAGCCAAGGCAGCGATGATACCAACAATGCTTAAATTCTTCACTTTTTCAATCCACCTATCGGCGCAACGTCACACGACAGCACGCCAAGAAATTCAGGTTAAACCAAACGAACAAGTTCCAGCCTCCATCGGCTGGACCAATTTCAGGAAAGGGAGGAAGAAACCGGCGGGGCGCGACCAGCGGGAAGATGCCCGATGGCCGGACTGAAAACGGAGATTCCAATGGACGGCACTGTCTGAATTAAGGTCAATGAGGCGACAATTGGGACATTCGCGGACGCGGAATCCAACTGGCCGTGCGCAAACATCGTGACGGCACACTGATGCTCGGCCTTGCCCGCGTCCGCGTGGAACCATTCGTGCAGCGATGGCGAGGCGGCCAGGGCATTGAGCAACAGGACAAGACCCGTCAGCAACGAGGCGATGACCGCCTGGCCGGCTGGTTTGAAATGTCGCTTTATGAACCGCACAACACAGTCAAATTAGCAGACATCATGCCGTGCGCAAGGTGTTTGTTGAACTTGGTCAGCCACCGTAGAATGGCATTCATGCCTGCCATGGTACCAAGCCACAAGCGAAGGACAAAGCCTCGAACAAATCGAAGGCGTTGGAAATCTCGCACGACACAATACCATCCACGCTTTTTCCGGGCGGCAAGGATGCCGCCCTCTACGTCAGGCAGGGATGCCTGACGCCACTGTACTTGACACGAGCCGTGCCAGAGGCCGGCGCTCCGGCGTCAAATCCCCACCAGGGCGGCGCCCAGCACGCCGGCGGAATCGCCAAGCTGATGTTTGACGATAGGCGTCTCCAATTCGTCAGTGAAAACACATTTCCGCACCGCCCCCACACCTTCGGTGTAAATGGCCTTGAAATTGGAAACGCCGCCACCGAGAACGACAATGTCCGGGTCGAGAACGTCTATGACGTTCGCCAGCGCGCGGCCAAAGCGCTGGAAGAATTCCTGCATAAAGTCGATTGCCGCCGGTTCACCGGCGAAATAGGCCGCCACGATCTCCTGGAGCGCCCGGCGCGCCCCGAATTTCTCAACGTAGCGATTCTCCAATCCGCCGCCACTAATGAACGTTTCCACGCAGCCTTTCTGGCCACAGTAACAATCCGGTCCGTGGGGATCAATGCTCATGTGACCCCATTCGCCAGCGATCGCTTGTGGTCCCGCGAGCACCTCGCCTTTAAAGACGATGCCGCCGCCGCAGCCGGTGCCGATGATGACGCCGAATACCAGACGCTTTCCCCTGCCCGCTCCCAGCAGCGCCTCGGCCAGTGCAAAACAATTGGCGTCGTTTTGAATCTCTATTTTGCGGCCCAGTAGTTTTTCCAAGTCTGACTTCACCGGCCGGCCGTTCAGGCAGACGGTGTTGGAGTTTTTCAGCAAGCCGGTACGCGGCGAAATTGCCCCCGGCGTGCCGATGCCAAAGGTTGTGGGCTGGCCGTGTGCGAAGGCCAACAACTCGTCATGCATGAATTTCAGACGCTGGAGAATGTGCTGGTACCCATGTTCGCGCTCCGTGGGTATGCGCTCGCGGACGAGCTCCCTGCCGCCGGCGTCGAGAACCACGCCTTCGATTTTGGTGCCGCCGAGATCAATGCCGATGCGATATTCTGACATAATTATCCATCACCACAATTTGACACAAAAATCTGAGCTTATGCGAATGTTCGGTTCGGGCGTTCGCTGACGCGGCTGCCATCATCGCGTCGCTCCGCGACCAGAATTGCCTCAACCAGGCTCATTTTTCCGCGGGCTCATTTTTCCGGTTCCAGCGAGCAGTTGACCAGCCTCACGTCGGCGTCCACCACCACATCTGGATTCTTGATTCGCTTGAAGGTCGAATTGTAAATCCGCACGCCGGTGATGCTGGCGGCGGGGAAACCGCGCACGTTCAACACCCGCGGGGTCTGCGCCACTGTGATGTTCTCCAGCACGACATTGTTAGCCACGGGTTTGAACGCGCCGGTCGCGCCTTCCCCATAAAGAAAATCAATCTGCAACACGGAATCCTTCACGAGGCCGACGTCCACGTTGCGCATGAAAATGTTTTGCAGCACGCCGCCGCGACTGGCGTTGGATTTCAAGCGGAGCGCACAGACAAGGTTGGGACTGCTCATGTCGCAGTGCTCCACAAACACATTGCTGCAACTGCCGGAAATCTCGCTGCCAATGGCCGTGCCGGCATGGCCGTCGCGCATGACGCAGTCGCGGATGATGATGTTCTGGGACGGCACCCCAACGCGGCGGCCGTCATTGTTGCGGCCGGACTTGATGGCGATGCAATCATCGCCGGTGTCGAACCGGCACTGTTCCATGAGCACGTCCGTGCAGCTCTCCGGGTCGCAGCCGTCATTATTCGCGCCATGGGAGAAGATATCCACGCCCCGAACGGTAACATTGGTGCAGAGCAGCGGATGGATTTCCCACATCGGCGAACGGCGGATATGCACGCCTTCCACGAGCACGTTTCGACAGCGGTTGAATTCGACGAAGTCCGGACGCAAATCATCGCCGGCGCCGAACTGCCGCTGTTGGACCGGCACGTTGTCCTCACCCATTTTTACCAACCGCGCGCGCGCCGCACTATTCTTCCACGGGAGCCAATTTGTGTTATCCGCCTGCCCATCGAGAGTGCCCAGGCCCGTGACGGCGAGGTTCTTCCGGCCCAGCGCATAGATCAGCGGGGAATAGTTGTAAAGTTCCGTGCCTTCGAACCGGGTGAAAACGGCCGGTAAATACGCCGCCGGATCGGTGCTAAATCGCAAAACGCTGTTTGTGGCCGCCAGATGCAAATCCACGCCGTCCTGCAAGTGGATAGGCCCGGTTAAAAAAGTCCCCTCGGGAATCACGACGTGTCCGCCACCAGCCTTGATGCAGGCGTCCATCGCACGGCCAATGGCGGCCGTGCAATCCGTCCGGCCATCGGCCACCGCGCCGAAATCCGTGATGACAAAGTTGCGCGCCGGAAATTCCGGAGGCACGATGCGTGCCAGAATGCGCGGCACTTCCGCCCACGCCTTGGTTGACGGCGACTCCGCCGCAAATGCGCCAGAGGTGAAAAACAGCAGCGCCACAGGGACGAGCGCCAGAACAATGAGAAAGCTCCCCGAAAACGTTCGCGCACTGAACCGCTGAATCGGCGCAACCGTAGCGCAGGTTTTCCAACCTGCGGATTCACGGGACTTTCCAGTCCCGTGTTCCGGTTCTCTTAAAACTGCCCCGATAGCTATCGGGGCAGAACCCGCCGACAGGGAAGTCTGTGCCACGGCGGGTTCAAACGATTGGATTTTTTTCATGCTCAATTTGGACCCCTCGCGTCCCATCCGTCAATCTGCGCGTCAAACGCGGCGAGGTTCTGGCCGTTTTGCGCGGTGATTTTGGACGCGACGAATTTGACGTCCCTCGCATGTTGGATGATCAGGCCGGTGCCGGCGGAAATGTTGACGTTGGTCAAAAGCAGATCGGTAATCGGCGCTTCGGGCAGGCCTCGAATAGTACCCGCCGTGGGACAATTTGTCGCGCTGAGATTGCGGATAACGATGTGCTGGTTGCGGGGCGTCCGCTCGGTGACGGGCTCGGCTTTCTCGCTCGCAGGATCTTTCGGGGCGTTGCGCTCGGGATAATAGTCGTTGATGTAAATTGGATTTTTGACGTCCGTCATCGTGATGTTCTCGTAGGTGAGATTTTGCACCAGGCCACTGTTGCCGCGTCCGGTCTTGATGCGGATGCCGGAATCGGTGCCGTTAAAGGTGCAGTTGCTCACAGTCAGGTTCTCCAGGCCGTTGACGGAACCACCGCCGATGGACAAACCATGCCCATGCAAAAACACGCAGTTGCTCACCAGAAAATTTTTGTCGCCGGGCGTCCGACCGGCGGTGGGTTTGATGGCAATGTTGTCGTCGCCCGTGTCCACGAAACAGCCCGTGATCAGATAATTCCAGCCCGAGGGATCCATGCCATCGGTGTTGGCAGCGTTGGACGGGGATTTGATGGTGATGTCTTGAATGGTCACATCGGTGCAATTGGGTGTCACCAGATGGAACATGGGCGAATTCTTGAGGGTGACCCCGATGACCCGCAGGCGCGTGCAATTCGAGATTTTAGTCATGTACGGCCGGTGCGCCAGGGTGTGCGTGTCCGCCTTCAAGTCCGCGACAAAAGCGTTCCACCAGGCCTGTCCCTGCCCATCAATCACGCCGTCCCCGCTAATTTCAATGTCGTGGGCGTCCGTCACCGTGATGCAATCCTTATAGCGTTTGGCATTCATCGGATAGGTTTTGAGGTCGTCGCTGATCAATAAAACCGCCCCCCGGTCGAGGTGCAGGTTAATGCTGCTGGCCAGCGTGATCGGGCTGAACAAAAATTTCCCCGCAGGCACTAACACGGTTCCGCCACCGGCGGCCGAACAGGCGTCAATGGTTTTCTGGATGGCAGCGGTGTTCAAGGTTGTGCCATCCCCGATTGCGCCGTAGTTCGTGATGTTGAAAACCGCCGGCGGAATCACTGGCAACGGAATGTCCTGGGCTTGAGCGCGAAAGCTGGAATGACAAGTCAGGCCAGTCAGCACGGCCAGGAAAACAAGTTTTAGGCGGAGATTCATAATTAGGTCACTAAGGTAACACCATTCGGCAATGCATTTCACCACAAAGAACAAAAAGAGCACAGCGAAAAAAAGTCTTTGTGTGTCGGACAGCAACGGCTGAACACGTGAAAATTAGAAAATACACGCAATGCGGGAAATTCTTAACCACAGATGGACACAGAGAAGCAAACCGGCTAAACCGTAGCGCGGACTGTTCCCGATTCGGAATCAGGATGTCGCGGATTAGCTGTCCGCAGACCGTCGCTCCAAGATTAACCGAGCCGACTGCCAGTCGGCGATACAGCAGGTTACTAACCTGCGCTACAAAAGCCACGCCGGCTTTCGGTTGGGCGTCCATTGCCTTATTTGTATCCATCTGCGGTTGAACTGTGCAGCGCCAGCGTGGCGGGGTCCAGGTCATCGGATTGGGCTTGGAGAGTGATGGTTCCTGGTTCGCTGGGATTCGCGCGAATGATCGCCAGACAGAGTCCGTTAAAGGCGTCCAGTTCTATCGACTGAAAAGAAACATGACTGGCGGCGTCCCCATTGCCGGTGGCAAAAATTTCGCCCGGACCTGTGAGTCTGAACCGGATGTGGTTCAAGGCGTTTGGCACCATTAAACCCTCCCGGTCTTCGACCAGCAAAGTGACGAAGGACAAATCCTTTCCGTCAGCGCGGATCCGGGCTCGGTCGGCATGCAACGCGAGTTTAGCCGCCGGGCCGGTAGTGGTCACGCTATCGGCTGCCCATTTCCGGCCACCCTTGAAGGCCACGACCTTGAGCGCCCCCGGCTCATAAACCACATTGGTCCAGGCAAGCCGATATTCCAATGCTTCCTTGCGTTTCAGGCCAAAGGATTTGCCGTTGAGGAAAAGTTCGGCGGCATCGCCGGAGGTGTAAACCACCACCGGCGTGATTTTCCCGACGCGGTCGGGCCAGTTCCAATTTTGCGGCACGAGGTGTGCCAGTGGGACCTCCGGTTGCCAGCGCGATTGATACAGGTAGCACCGATCCTTTTTGAAGCCACACAGATCGAAGATGCCGAAGTAAGAACTGCGCGAAGGCACCTCGATTTTTCCGCCGCGGTGCAGCACTTTATCCCACCCGGCCTGAACCGCCGGATCGGTGAACAGCAGCCGGTTGGTGGCATCGCGATCATAAGGAGTCGGTTCGCCCAAATAATCGAAGCCAGTCCACACGAATTCGCCCGCCACGAACGGATGCTGGTCCTGGGCCTTGAATTCCACATCCGGCGGGTAACCCCACGACGGCGCGGACACATCATAGGACGTCACCTGAAAATCGGCGCGCCCCAGTTTAGGGTTATCGCTGACGGGAAACAAATACTCGCCGCGCGAACTTACGCAGGAAGCGGTTTCGCTGCCGATGAGCGGCAGAGTCGGATTGCTGGTGCGGAAAGCGCCATATTCAGATGCCTTGTAATTGTAGCCGAAGACGTCCACCACGGCTTGAAACCCGTTGGTGCTGGAAGCGACCGTGTGGAGCGCCATCGTCACGGGCCGCGTGAGATCCTCCTCATGCGCGACATCGGCGAGCTGCCGACCCAACTTCCAGCCGTCGTTGGAATGCTGCTCATAAACTTCATTGCCGAGTCCCCACAAGATCACGCTCGGATGATTGCGGTCACGGCGGAGCATGGATCGCAAATCCGGCTCGTGCCAGTCGGGGAAAAAGAGGTGGTAATCGCCCGGCCGTTTGGCGAGCGCCCAGCAATCGAATGCCTCGTCCATCACGACGAAGCCCATGCGGTCGCACAAATCCAGCAACTCGGGCGACGGCGGGTTATGGCTCGTACGGATCGCGTTGCAGCCCATGGTTTGCAGCAGCTCCAGCTGCCGCTGCCGCGCACGCAGGTTGAAGGCCATGCCCAGCGGACCCAGATCGTCGTGCAAACAGACGCCGCGGATGGGCACGCGCCGCCCATTCAGCAGGAAACCATTGTCCACCGTGAACTGGATGGTGCGGATGCCGAAGGGCGTCTCGTACTGGTCCAAGACTTTGCCGGGCTGTTCAATTGCAGTATGAATGAGAGGCTGCGCGTGGCTAATTGAAGGGCGGCGCTCTGCCGAGACGCCGCTACGTAAAACTGAAGTGACGACGACGTAACGCGCGGGAGTTGCAATGCTCCAGAGATGCGGTTGCTTCACGGCGATCAGAACAGTGCTGGTGGTGGTTTGATGGGCCGGCAGATCCAGGCCCCCGGAGGTGAGTGATGCGACGCACTTTCCTTTGCGCTCGTAATCTTGGAGTTCGTAAACTTCATTTTTGACCGACACTGCGGCCGCCGCACCGGTGTCGTTCGCCACGTTTACCAGGATTCTCACCGTGGCTGCCGATGAGTCAACCTTTGGCGTGGTGACGCAAGTCCCCCAATGACCAATATGCACAAGTCCGGTTTTCACGAGCCAGACGTTGCGGTAGATGCCGGCGCCAGGATACCAGCGCGAGGATTCCGGAGGACTGTCGAGCCGGACGGCCAGCACGTTTTCACCGCCGACGTGCAGGAAAGGCGTGAGGTTGAGTTCGAACGACGAGTATCCGCAAGGCCAGCCACCTATGAACCGGCCATTCAGCCACACTTCCGAGCCCGACATGGCTCCATCGAAATCGAGGAATACCTGGCGTCCGGAGTCCTCCGCCGGCAGATCAAAATGTTTGCGATACCACACTGGACCCCAGTATTTGAGTTTGGCCGTCTCGCCGTCGTACGATTGCTGGACTGGGCCTTCAATGGCCCAGTCATGAGGCAGTTCCAATGGCCGCCAATCGCGGTCATCAAAACCCGGTGGCACGAATGGGACATCCACGCCGGGGTCACCATCCGGTCTGGCCGCGGGCGGATTGGTGCAGAACTCCGCGGCGGTGGGCACGATCCATTTCGCAAGGTTCGTATAATTCAATGCATCACCGACACTGGCGGGATCTTCCTGGGCAAACCGCCAATGGTCGTCGAACGAAATCCGTTCGCGGGGAGAAGGCGCAGCGGTCGCCAAGCACGGCTGAAGCAGAAGGGGCAGGCAGAGCGTGGTCAAATGACGAATGACGAATGACGAATGACGAATGAATGATGAAGCACTAATGACGAAGGCAGCGGTGCTGCGCTTAGGAGTTGGGGCACTGGGACATTCCAGGACCGAATGCCAACGGGGCTCCACCAGGGCCAACTTTGTCGCTGATTCCTGCACGGTTGCTTTATGCGAGAATTCCCGAAAGCTATCAGGATCAGCCATTGCGTCATTCGGACGTTCAATCGTCATTAGGGGTTTGATCTTAAGTGCTGCTCCAGCCAGGCAGATACCTCGGTGGCCCAACCGGGATGAAACTTGTTCCAATCCCGAATGCGATGCTGAGCCCCATTGATGGTGAGGAGGTCGCAGGACACATGGCTGTCCTTCAACTTGGCCACAAAATTCTGCGTCAACTGATAAGGAACCGTGGTGTCCGCATCGCCTTGGACTAACAAGAATGGCGGCAAATCAGCGCGGACGTGCTCGCTCGGAGATATTTCCTGCATGAGGTTCAACGTCCGATCGTCCATGACATTGCTGCCCAGCAGGTTTGTCATCGAGGACCACTGGCCCAAGCTGGCACGCCTTTTGGCGTCGGCGACGATGTCGGTGGGAGGAGCGAAGCCAACCACCGCCTGCACGCGTGTGTCCGATTCGGAGTCAGTAGCCGCGAGACAAACCAGCTGACCGCCGGCGGAATATCCGATCAAAGCGATCCGATTGGGGTCGCCCTTGTATTCCGGCGCGTGCTGTTTCACCCAGCGAATGGCAGTTTGCACGTCCTGAAAACAGGCCGGCCAGCGATTTGTGGGCGCGAGCCGGTAATCGATCGTGAACCAGGTGAAATTTGTCACCGCGTGCGCCAGAACCGGCACGATATCGGTCTCCTTGTCACCGGCACTCCAACCGCCGCCGTGAACCACGAGCAGAACGGGGAATTTTCCGTCGCCCGCAGGAATATGAGCGTCGAGCAGCAGTTTTTGTCCGCCAGCTTCGCCATATTGAAGGTTGAAGCGATTGGCGCCAAACGCGTAACTCAACGCCGGATCCCAGCCGTCTGCGCCGCCGAGCACTTTTTCTACGGTGATTTTTCGCGCTTCGGGCTTTGGCAACTGCCGGGTCCAGTCCGGCCGGTTCGTCGGACTTGCGCCAGGACCGGTGCTATCGAATTCGGCGTAACGCGCGGTGGCGTGGGCTTCCGGTTTTTTCCAGTCGAACCAGCCCTCGGGACGAACAGCTTCGGACAACTCGCAATTCAAATAAATGGTGCTGGCGTAAATCCGCCACGGCCGGCCGAGATAGGTTTTCACCCCGCGTTCGCCGGTGAGTTTGCAATGCGAGAACAAAAACCCAAAGGGCTGGTCCGCCGGCGTGGAGGCGGCGGTGAGATACCCGTCGCGCAGCGCATGGATTTCGCAATTCTCAAACCAGGCCGTGGCCGCACCGAAAATGAAATCCACGTGACCGGCGATATAGCAATTCTCGAAATACTGCCGGCCGCGGTTCAACAAAATGGTGTCCTGCCAGCCAAGAAAACGGCAGTTGCGGAACGCCGCCCGGTCGCCATCCACCCGGAAGGCCAGCGCCTGGCCCACCGGCCCGGCCGAGTTTTCGAACGTGAGGTTCTCCGCCGAGAAATCGTCTGCGTCAATCGTGGTGGAAGGAGTTTTGAAGGTGCCGATGGGTTTGCCCTCCGCGTTAGTCATGCCGGCGTAAAGATTGAACGAGAGAACAGTGTTGGTAGGATTGTCGCCGACGAGCTTGAAAAATGACTTTTCGCGCTGAACATAAATCAGCTCGCGGTAGGTGCCCGGCCGGATGTGGATGACCACCGGGGTCTCCCGGCTGCCCGAAGGCACGGCCATGATGGCAGCCTGCACAGATTTGAACTCCGCACCGCCGTCGGCGGCGACATAAAGATTGGTCTGACCAAAGGCCGCCATGGCTACCATCGCGAGCAGAATCCCGGGGAAAAGTCTGGGTTGGTTCATGTTTAGCATGGTCGCAGGCATCAATTTAACCGTGATTTAAGGTAACGGTCCATGGCGCTCAAAATGTCAGGCACCACGGTGACTTTATGGCCGCGCGGTTCATGATCCAACATGAAAATCTCATCACTGCCAAGTTCCGCGAGGTGCTTGCGCAGCGTGGCCATCTGGAGCTGGGCGTCAGGACCCTCGGAACAATTGATGGTGAGAAACAGCGGCAGGGTTGCGCCAGACAGATAATCCAAAGCACCCTCGCGCCGCCAGACCTCAAGATGCCCGGCACGGTCGCCCCACGAAGCGGCATAACGCGGCAGCATGTGGTCGTTCGGCAGCAAATCGAGGTAGGTGAACCGGCCGGACATGACAATCGCCCCCTGCACGTCGCTGTCACTGTTGGTATTCTCGCCGTGACCTTCAAATTCCTCCATCCCCTTGGTGGTGATCAGCATCAAGGCCATGCCGCTGCCGCGCGAAAAGCCCACCGGCGCAATTTTGCCATTGAAGCCTAGCTCGGCTCCGGTCAAGCGAAGCGTCCGCACGGCGGCCTTGATTTTCCACGCGCAATCGGGCATCGGATCAAGGCCTTTATAGGGCGCCTTCACCGGATGGTCGGCCATGGCCACGGCAAACCCTTCGGCGGCTTCCCCGTCCAAAATGGTGTCGCTGCAACTGACGAGCGAACCGTCGCCCATGCGGTTTTGATTGTCACAGGAGAATTCCATTACCGCGCCCACCGGTTGCGCGGGATGTGACGGATAAATGATGTCCATGGCCAGGGTACGACCAGGTTCGCGATAGAACACCACGTCGCGCCGCAAGCGGCTGCCGGCAGGCACGAGGAAAACCCGGGTCGGATCAATTTCAATTCCGAGCAGAAACGTTTTGTGGAGCACTTCATTCCGGATCTCCAAAAGATCGCGGTTGAGGGCCGGCACGCGGGCTTGGGGATGGCGGGCGTAATCCAGCGTTACCACCAGAAAACCGGCGTGCATAAAATCGTGAATGATGGCTTCATCGCCATCCGTGCCGACTCGGGGTGCCGCAAGATTTTCCAGGTAAACCACCAGGGGCAACGCTTGATTGGTGGGGTATTCTTCAGGTTTCAGCACCGCCATGTTCAGTGTTTGTTTGGTGGCAGCACTGGGCCATTCCAAGGCTGGCGCTAAACTGGATTGAGCTTGGGCGCAACCAATTAAAAGCGCCAGCGAGGCGAGAATTCCCATAAGATTTTCGCGCATTACAACCCTGAGCCGGCACGCGGCGTTCACGCCGCTTCGTTCTGCGATGCCCCACCAGTGTTGAAGGTTAAAGCGGCGTATATAGCCTGTGTAAACGCCGGAAAGGTCTTGTTCGCCGTGGTTCTCGCGCTTGCAATTAAATAAAGAAACGAAGCCCCTCACCATGAACCCGGGAGAGAAGCGAGTATGAATAACGCCCGCCCTCCCCATGAACCTCCCCATGAACCTGCACTCAATTCGGAGCTGTGGGCAG
>Ga0302320_10004231_pt1 | contig 32690 bp, 33 predicted proteins | sample Bog_T0_3_FD_202130 | JGI IMG/M metagenome (GOLD analysis project Ga0302320, IMG submission 202130) | Peat permafrost microbial communities from Stordalen Mire near Abisko, Sweden - Bog_T0_3 | ecosystem: Environmental > Terrestrial > Soil > Wetlands > Peat | place: Sweden: Abisko, Stordalen Mire... | reverse complement strand
ACCGAACACATGACGGCAATCGAAAAGAATCCCGAAAGGATCAAATCGTTTTTCGAAGACCCGAAAATCGCCTATGCTGCATGACAGTATTTTGTTGCCGGATCAATAGGAAGCACAATCCCTGGTTGCTTCTGGTACTTGCCCTTGCGATCAGCGTAGCTGATCGCACAGGACTCGTCGGATCGGAAGAATAATATCTGGCAAAGCCCTTCGTTGGCGTAGACCTTGGCCGGTAGCGGCGTGGTATTCGATATCTCGAGGGTCGCAAAGCCCTCCCACTCCGGCTCGAATGGCGTCACGTTCACCAAGATCCCGCAACGCGCATAGGTTGACTTGCCAACGCAGATCGTCAATACATCTCTGGGAATACGAAAATACTCAACTGAACGGGCCAATGCAAACGAGTTCGGTGGCACAATCACCGATTCTCCCCGCACTGAAACGAAAGAACGCTCGTCAAATGCCTTCGGATCGATAATCGCGCTGTTCACATTGGTAAAAATCTTGAATTCATCTGAAACCCGCAGATCATATCCATACGACGAAAGCCCATACGAAATCACGTTGCCGCTCACCTGGTTCTCGCTGAAAGGCTCAATCATCTGGTGCTGCTTGACCTGCTCCCGAATCCATCGGTCACTCTGAATCGACATGGTGCTCCTGATTCCGGGCCTAGGGTTGCTCCGGATTCGCTCTGCCGGCTCTTGAATGGGCTTTATCGATTTATCTTACGAGTACCCCCGCACCCCTGACAATCGGATTCTCCGGAAGCATCCCTCAATGCGGCCCCAGCCGCCGCTCCCTCGTCGCCACAAATCCCGCCGCCTGGGTATTCCTCAGGAGAAAATGCGTCCCAACCGCATTTCATGCCATTTCCTCTGTTCCACATTCGATACAAAACCTGTACTATCACCTGCATAGGGCGTATTTCAGCCAATCCTGTCTCGCGAACGAGGGTACCCCATTGATTAAGCAGGACATCGTCCATCATGTGATTGAGCGCACGGGCCTGCCCCGCACCAAGGCGGAAGCCGCGGTGGATACTGTCTTCGAGGGCCTCAAGCAGGCCTTGGCTGCCGGTGAGCGCATTGAGTTGCGCGGCTTCGGCGTCTTCAGCGTCCGCGCCCGCAAAACCGGCATCGGCCGAAACCCACGCACCGGAACCGAGGTCAGCATCACCCCCGGAAAGGCCGTTCGATTCAAGCCGGGCAAGGAACTGCATTCGCTGGAAAACAGCGGGACCCCGCACGCTTAGGTCTCGGGCCAGCGGGCCACCTCAACTGCGGCTGCATCCTCAACCGGCGGCGGCCCGCCGAACTGGACTCTCTGCGCACGCCCATGCCACCAGGAGTCCGGCTCCGAACCCTCTGTGTAGCTGGCGTAGAGGAGTCAGGTGCGTTATCTATTTCGGGAGTATGGCCTGCCGCTGCTTCTGCTTGCCGCGAGTGTCGTCACCACAACGGCCAACGGCGCGCGTTTCATGCAGAACTTTATCGAGGGCATGCCTCCCGTTGTCCGCGACAGTGACCTCTGGCCTTGGGCCTGGCTCTCTGACCATCCCGAGATGTTCGCCACCGGCTGGGCATTCTCCGCAGCCCTCCTCGGCATCCTCCTCATCCACGAGTTCGGCCACTACTTCGCCTGCCGCTTCCACGACATCAAAACTACCTTGCCCTGGGTCCTGCCTGCTCCCACCCTCAGCGGAACCGCCGGCGCCATTATCCAGATTCGCTCCCGCATCCCCAGCCTCAACGCCCTCATGGACGTGGGCATCTATGGCCCCTTGGCCGGCTATCTCGCCTCAGCCCTGGCCGTCGCCGTCGGATTCGCCCTCAGCGTACACCCCTCCGCCGACGCCCCCATCGCCATTGTCCGCTTTGGCGGCGAGCCCCTCACCATCCGCATTCTCCACGCCCTGCTTGTCCGCTGGGACCCCCAGACTCCCTCCTTCGATCACATTGCCCCCCACCCCGTTCTCGTCGCTGGATGGATCGGCCTCTTCATCACTTCGCTCAATCTCATTCCCGGCGGTCAGCTCGACGGCGGACACATCCTCTACGCCATCTCTCCCAAGCTCCACCGCCTGTGCACCAATGTCCTGCCTTTCCTGCTCTTCCTCGCCGGAACCCTCTTCTGGGTCGGCTGGATACTCTGGGGACTGTTCCTGCTCATCCCCGCCATGCGCCACCCCAAGGTCCCCCTTGAGCCAAAACTCGATTCCAATCGCGTCGTCCTGGGCGTCATCGCCGTCGCCATCCTGGTTCTCACCTTCACCCCCATGCCCTTCTACCAGAACTCCCTCATGAACTTGTTCCACATCGACCCCTTCACCACCACCCCCCGCTAAGGCGATTAAAACTACTCAAGCGCGCCACCTGTCCCGTCGCCACGCAGACGTCCTTCGGCAGGTGGGCCACCCTTCCGCATCTACATTCCATCCCTAGCCACCACACCGAATGCCATCCTTTCGCAGTCTCATCGCGAAGCGGGGGACTGCATATCTCAATCGGCCACCCGCCACCTGCGCGGCGTTTGTGGCCGGGGCAGTTCGTGAAAATGGGCAACGGCGCGGAAGGCCCTGCGATAATTTACGGCATGCGCAGTGTAGTGACGGCAAGCAGGCTTTGGGATGGCAAGCGGTTGGTGGATGAGCCGGTTGTATTGATCGAGGACGGCCGCATTGAGCGGATTGGATCGCGTGCTGGGAGCGAGATTCCGGCAGGAGCGCGGGTGGAGGATTTTCGCGGGGCCACGCTGGGGCCTGCGTTCCTGGATGTGCACACGCATGGGGCGGCCGGACATGATGTGATGGAGGCAACGCCGGAGGCTCTGCACGCGATTGGCCGGTTTCAGGCGATGCATGGAACGGGCGCCTATCTGGCGACGACGGTGACGGCTCCTCTGGATGCGACGCTGCGGTCGCTGGAGGGCCTAGCTAAGCTGCTGGCGCAAGGGCCGGGCGACGGCGAGGCGCGTCCGCTGGGGATTCACCTCGAGGGGCCGTTTCTGTCGCATGTGAAGCGGGGGGCGCACCCGCCAGCATATCTGCTGGAACCCGACATTGCGACCTTTGACCGGTTGTTTGAGGCCGCCGATGGACTGGTGCGGCTGATGACGATGGCGCCGGAGTTGCCGGGCGCTGTGGAACTGGCGGCGCATGCGACGGGGCGAGGTGTGCGGGTATCGGTGGGGCACTCGAATGCAACGGCGGCGGAGACGCGCGCGGTGATTGCCGCCGGGGCGGTGAGCGCTACGCATACATTCAATGCGATGCGGACCTTGGACCACCACGAGTTGGGCATCCTTGGCACGGCGTTGACCGACGACGGCCTGTTTGCCGAGTTGATATGCGATGGAATTCACACGGCGCAGGAGATGGTGAAGCTGTGGTGGCGGGCCAAGGGAGCGGAACGGGCGATGCTGATTACCGATGCGATGAGCGCCACGGGCATGCCGGATGGCCAATATCTACTGGGCGGCCAGACAGTGCAGTTGGCCCATGGGAAGGTGACGTTGCCTGGAGATGTGCTGGCGGGCAGCGTGCTGACGATGGACCGCGCAATCGCGAATCTGATGGCGTTTGCCGGGGTGGGGCTGGAGGACGCACTGCGGCTGGCGACGGTGAATCCGGCGGCGATGACGGGGCTGATGGATGGAGCCGGGTCGTTGCGGGTGGGCGGGGTGGCTAACCTTGTGGCGATGGACGGCAGGGGTGGGCTGGTGGCTTCGTTTGTGGGTGGCCACCTGCGGGGAGGCCAACTGCCCTAGGCCGTCTGAGCTTGCGGATGCTAGGGGAGACTGGCTCGTCGAGAGATATGGTGTCCCAAGTCCCAGATCCAGATCTGGGGCACCGTTGTGAGGTCTTTCCGCCGACTGCAAGTGGCCGGGCAACCGCATCGCTGAACCATCCGCGCCCTCATTCACCTCTCACGGCCGCTGGTGCGGATCACTAAAGAACCCGCACGTGCGCCCGTTCAGGCAATAAATCGCGCTCCCGTGGGCAGGCAGCATCAATTCCAATGAATCGGACTTCTTCAGGTTCTTGTGTTCCCAAAGATCGCGCGGCGCAAAGCTGCCATAGAACCCCAGACCATTCCATGGAGTCTTCAGCGTGACCGGTTTGTCATCCAGGTTAAAAAACGCCACATAGGTCACGATCGTCTCTGCGCTCGCAACCTCCGCCTCCCACACCCTCACATGTTCAAACCCAGCCGGCAGGTCCTTCAGCGGATGGCTCTTTTGCGCCAGTTGGTTCACTTCCAGCACGTCCTTGTTCGTCAGCAGAGAGCGCGTGAACTCATCCAGCTTGGTCAGGTTCGCCCCCAGAATCAGCGGCGACCGCGAAATCGCCCACAGCGTCAACTCTGTCCGCTGCTCATCCCGCGACTCCCGCGACTCCCGCGACTCGCCCTCCCCCGGATGCGGCGTCAGCGAGCCCAGCGGCAGCATATCCTCGTCCGGCCATCCTCCCGGCTTCACATACGGCGCCCACTTCTCCAGCCGGTCAAATGCGTCCCGCAGTCCAAACGGAAACTCCCCCGCCCCCGCTTCATGTTTGAACGTCCAGCCATCCCAATGATCGTCCGAGATGCGCCAAAGCTGAGCATACTGGGCCACTTCTGCGGCATGTTCCACCGCCGTCGGCCCCGGTGACAGGCTCAGCACAATCGGCCGCCCTGTCTTCTTGATCGCCGCCGCAATTTGCCGGATCTCCGTGATCCGGTATGGCCGTTCGCTGATGCAGTCCACCTTGATGTAGTCCAGCCCCCAGCCCGCATACAGCTTCAACATCGAGTCGTAGTAGGCCTGTCCCGCGACGTTATCCTTCACGCCCCAGTTGCCTTGGTCCCACGGGCACGGGCTGCTCACATCGGCCGCATCTGCCGCGTGAAAACTGCTTCCCGCGATCGGCAGATTTTGCTCCACCACCTGCCGCGGAATTCCCCGCACAATATGAATCCCGAACTTCAGGCCCTGCGCATGAACCCAATCTGCCAGCGGCTTGAATCCAGCCCCGCCAGCCGCCGAGGGAAACCGGCTCGCCACCGGAATCAGCAACCCATTCCCATCCCAGAGATATTTCCTCTGTTCCACGGTGGGGGCAAAGGGATCGGCCATATACCACCCCTCGTCAATCACCGAATACTGCCACCCATATTGCTTCATCTCCGCCAGAATCGCGGTGTTGGCCTTGTAATCGCCTTCGTCGATCGTCAGACCATAGGCATCCCAGCTGTTCCAGCCCATCGGCGGTGTCGGCGCGGGACTCTGCGCATGCATCAAGGTGGCGGATGAAATTGCGATGGCAAAGAAGGCAGCGAGAATTCGGGCGTTGCTTGACATGGCTAAAACGTATACCACAACCGCCGAAATCTCCGCTCTTCCCGGCCAGTTCTGTGGCCGCAGTTTGAGCGCAGGGTCGCCAGGCTGCTGGCCTCACCCCGGGCTCCCGGCTGTGGCAATCGCTTGCGTCAGACCGTTTCGCCCGCCAGACTGAGGCGGATGCCTTCGCTTAGAAATCCCCATTCGCCTCTGCCGCTGGCAACACGTCATCCTCCCGGGCCACCCAAACATACAGCGTCGGCAGCAGAAAGATGCCAATCACCAGGTTGGCCAGCAGGCCGCCCACAATCACAATCGCAAACGGCCGCTGCGAATCGGAACCGATCGCGTGGCTCAGCGCCGCCGGCAGCAGCCCCAGCGTGGCCACCAGCATGGTCATCATGATCGGTCGCAGCCGCAGCACCGCTCCCTCAATCGCTGCCTCCACAATATGCTCCCGGCTCAACTCCTCCATGCCCTTGCGCCGCGCCCGCAACTGGTTGATGTATTCCAGCATGATCACGCCCGTCTGAACCGAAACGCCGAACAATGCCAGAAAGCCCACCGCTGACGATACTGAGAAGTTGGTGTGCGTCACAAACAGCGCCAAGGGCCCGCCAATCGAGGCCATGGCCACGCTCACCAGAATCAGCATCGCCCACTTGAACGATCGGAACATCGTATAGAGAATGAGAAAAATTACTAGTACCGTGATCGGAATCACCAGCGCCATGCGCTTGTCCGCGCGCTTCTGGCTCTCGTATTCGCCTGCCCACTCGGTATGGTAGCCGGCGTCCAGCTTCACGTTCCGGTCCACCTTGGCGATCGCTTCTTCAACCGTCGAGCCCAGATCCCTGCCGCGCACGGAGTACTTGATCGCGATATAGCGTTGCCCTCCTTCGCGATAAATCTCCTCGGCCCCGTCGTCGGCAGAAAGGGTGGTCAGTTGCGCCAGCGACACCCGTTCTCCTGTAGGCGACAGCAGCCGCACATCTTCAATCGCCTCGCGCGTATCCCGGTACTGCCTCTGGTAGCGCAGCGTCACGTCGAACCGCGCCTCACCCTGCTGCACCTGTGTCAGCGCATTGGCGCCCACTGCCGTCTGCACCGCATCCTGAATGTCGGCCACGTTGATGCCCCAACGCGCCGCCGCATCCCGGTCCACCGCGTAGTTCAGATTCGGCTGCCCGATGATGCGGAAAATACCCAGATCCTCAATGCCCCGCACCGTGGCCATCTGCGCCTGGATCTCAGCCGCCTTCTCTTCCAGGGTGCGCAGATCGTCCCCATACAACTTCACCGCCAACTCACCCTTCACGCCAGACACAGCCTCTTCCATGTTGTCTGAAATGGGCTGCGAAAAATTCCAGATCACCCCCGGAAACTTCTCCAGTTCCTTGTTGATGGCCGCAATCAGCGCCTCCTTGTCCTGGTGGAAGACCGGCCGCCATTGCTCCTTCCGCTTCAGGTCCACAAAGTATTCCGTGTTGAAAAAACCGGTGGTATCTGTGCCGTCATCGGGCCGCCCCGTCTGGCTCACCACCTGTGTTACCTCCGGGAACGAGGCCATCACCAGCCGTGCCTTGTTCGTAAAGTCAATGCTCGCGCTCGGCCCTTCGCTGGGCGGCAGCGTCCCGCGCACCCAGATTGCGCCCTCGTCCAGATGCGGCAAAAACTCTGACCCGATTGCGCCCCCCACCGTCAGATACACCGCCCCGGCAAACAGAATGCCCGCTATGCCAACCGTGATGGCGCGGTGCTCAATGGCTGCCCGAACCGCTGTCCGATAATGCCGGATAAGCCGTTGAAGAACCGGGTTCTGCCACTCCGTCGCCCCGCGCCGGAACAGAATGCTGGCCAACACCGGCGCAATCACCATTGAGAAGGTCAGCGCGCCCAGCAGCGCAAACGCCACCGTCCACGCCATCGGCTTGAAAAGCCGTCCCTCCACCGCTTGCAGCGTGAAAATCGGCAGGTAAGCCGTGATGATGATTCCAATCGCAAAGAACACCGGCCGCTGCACCTCGTGCGCCGCCTCGCGAATCTTCTGTCCCGGCGTGCGCGTGTCGTCCTCATGCGAAAGATGGCGCACAATATTCTCGATCATCACCACCGCGCCATCCACCACCATTCCAAAGTCCAGCGCCCCCAGTGAAAGCAGGTTCGCCGGAATGTGGCTCAGGTCCAGGCAGATCGAGGCAAACAAAAGTGCGAAGGGAATCGTGAGCGCAACAATAATCGCCCCGCGCACATTGCCCAGAAACAGAAACAGAATCACAGAAACCAGAATCACGCCCTCGGTCAGGTTGTGCTCCACGGTCTCCACCGTGTACTTCACCAGGTCTGACCGGTCCAAAAACGGCACCACCTTCACGCCCTTCGGCAAAATGCGCTTGTTCAGGTCATCCACTTCCTTATGAATGCCCTTCAACACCGGGTCTGAGTCGTCGCCCTTTTGCAGTAGCACGATGCCCTCTACCGTGTCCGGGTTGTCCACAATCACTCCGTCCGCCCGGTGCGTCGCTTTCCCAATCTGCCCCAGCCGGATCTTCGGCCCCTGTGCCACCGTCGCAATATCCCGAATGCGCACCGAAGCCCCGTTCTGCGTCTTCACTACTGTCTTCTCAATGTCCTGCACGGTCCGGAACAGCCCCACCGATTGCACGTTGATCTGCTGCGACCCCTGCTCGATAAAGCTGCCGCCCCCATTGGTGTTGTTATTGGCAATCTGTTGTTCCACCTGCCCAATTGACAACCCATAGGAAACCAGCTTCTCCGGATCAAGCCGTATCTGGTACTCCTTCGTCGGCCCGCCGAAGCTCGATACATCCACCACCCCCTGAACGCCCTTGAACGACTTCTCCAGCGACCAGTCTTCGAGCGACTTCTTTTCCATTACGTCGTAGGCCGGGTTGGTGCTCTCCAGCGTGTACCAGTAAATCTGACCCACCGGACTCCAGTCCGTGCCCATCTGCGGAACCAGGTTCGCCGGCAGATTCACCTGCCCCAGCCGCTCCATCACGTGCTCCCGGTTCTCGTTGCTCGTCGAGTCGTCATCGAAGATCAGCATCAGGCTTGACAGTCCCGCCAGCGTCGTTGAGCGCAGGTGCGTCAGGTGCGGAATCCCCGCCATCTGGATCTCCACCGGAACCGTCACCTGGCGCTCAATCTCCTCCGCTGACCGCCCCGGCCACTGCGTGATGATCTGCACATAGTTGTTTGCCACATCCGGGTAAGCCTCCACCGGCAAGTTGCGAAATGAAACAATCCCCCACGCGGTCAGCACCACCACTCCGCCCAGCACCAGCCACCGGTTCCTCAGTGCGAAATCCACAATTGAACGAATCATCTTGACCTGTTCCTCCGGCTTGCCATCAACACGGGCGCGCAGGCATTTGCGTTCATTGCCCTTCGCTTGTCCCGCCGTCTCACGGCGCCTTCTGGCAGCGCCGTGGCTGCCAGGGTGGTTGGTGAGAATTCACAACCCGCGCATCCCAGTTGAAGGCCATCCGGCGTCGATCCAGCAATAGGGTTGACACCCGGCACAAGGTCCTTCAGCGCATGCAGGTTGTGGCTTCGCTTGCGAGAATTGGGAACTCGCTTCCAACACGTCTCTCGCGCCGGCCAGTTCTCAACCGGGCTCAGAGGTGAAAGTTGCGACAGTTTCCTGGGATTGCGAAAGCCTGGAATCAGGCTGCGGGAGGGGGTCGGTTCTCGATCGGAGACATCGCCGGCGAAATCAGGATGTGCGTCAGTGATGCGCCCGGTGCCGCAAGGCGCAGGCAGCCGCTCGTTTGTTCCGCAAACAGGGCTTCAGGTGCGCCGGCCGTTGCCAGAAACGTTGAGTCGACTCTGGGCAACAGGTGATCCCGGCGCAGCGACGAGTCCGTCTCTGCGGGGTTCTGAACGGCCATCAGGTCGTCCGTCACTGAGATCACGGGAAACAGGATCAGAACGAGCAGGGCAAGGGCCACCAGCTGCCTTCGCCGGTCCGCGCCCTCTCGCGGCGCCAAGTGCAACCAAAGGCAACCCATCGCCATGGCCACCAGTACGCCTGCCAGATTGAGAATAAGTTCCATGCTCAAACCGAATTCTACCAAAGCAAGGTTTCATCCCTGATGCAATCATTTGGCCGCCGTTTCCACTCCGTCCTGTGTGCCCCTCTCCGCTGACGCATTTTCCGAATTCGCCGCCAGACTTGACATCCATCACAGCACAATCCTGGCGCCATTTGATAATGTCAAACTGTACCCATGGCTAGCCCACCTGCTCTCGTTGCAGGCACCCAAAACCGACGGCAGCCTCAACATCCTGGCGGGAGCCATCCGTGACAACGGCCAGGAAAATAGTGTGGATGCACAAATCCAAGGAGTAACTGAAGAATGACTCTAGTTTTGGGAATTGACGGCGGTGGCACCCGCACCCGCGCATCCATCATGCAGGATGACCGCGTGCTCGCTCACGTTGAAGGCGGTTCCATCAAGCGCCTGCGCGTCGGCCAGGAGGCCGCGGATCAGAATCTCCGCTCCATGCTTACAGAAGCCTTCGCCAAGGCCGGCGTCACTCGCGTCGACGCGGCCTGCGCCGGCATGGCCAGCTCCACCCTGCCCGGTGTCAAAGAGTGGCTCAACGGTGCCATGCAGGAGTTTGGCGCTGCCCGCTCCCTCGTCGTCGGCGACGAAGTCATCGCCCTCGAAGCCGCCGTCAAGGGTGGCCCCGGCATTCTCCAGATCGCTGGCACTGGCTCCAACACCATCGGCCGCACGCCCGACGGCAAGCGCGAGTGCGCCGGCGGATGGAGCTCCCGCCTCGGCGATGAAGGTTCCGGCTACTGGATTGGACTCCACGCCGTTCGCAACGCACTCCACGCTCATGACCGCGAGCAGCCCTGCCGCATCCTTGAGAAAGTCGGCGAAATCTGGGGCACAAAGGGCATGGACGAGCTCATCGATCTCGGCAACGACTCGCCCGGCCCCGACTTCGCCGCCCTCGCCCCCGCCATCAACCAGCTCGCCGAAGAAGGCGACCCCGTGGCCCTCGCCGTCATGAAGCAGGCGGCCTCTGACCTCGTTGACTTCGTGCTCCTCGTCCGCGACAAGCTTCGCCGCAAGCACAACCTCACTGAAGAAGTGCCCGTCTGCTGGATCGGAAGCATCATCGGCAAATCCACCATCGTCCGCGAAGCCTTCTTCGCCGGCCTCCGCGTTGCCGCTCCCAACATGCCCGTCGGCCAGAAGGAAGTCTCCGGCATCGATGGCGCCCTCTGGTGCGCCCAGCAGTTAGCCAAAGAGTAATCGGATCGCCACCTCCACAGAACACAGCCCTCCGGCCGTATCTCACAAATGCCGGGTGCCCCAAGTCCCGCTTTTGGAGATCCAGACCTCCGCCCCACGGACGAAGACCTCTCCATGGGACCCGGGACCTGGGGCACCCGGCCACTTGCAGTCGGCGGGAAGTGTAACAGCTGCGGTTTTCCAGGGTTGGAAATCGCGAACGGGTAGCCCGGTGTGCGAGAATGTCTGTTCGGCAAATGGGCGTGGATTGCCAATGCCCTGGTCGACAGGTTGGCCTTATGCCTCTGCTTCGTTCCGCTTTTATCGCACTCTCCCGCAATCGGCATTTGCGCCGTTTCAGCGAGCACTCCAGCATTGGGGCCCGGCTCAGCTCAAGGTTTGTGGCGGGCATGGAGATTGAAGACGCGTTGCGTGTCGCCGAGGCGGTGAACAAGCAGGGAATGGCGGTGACGCTGGACTCCCTGGGCGAGAGCGTGACCGATGAGTACGAGGCGCACCGGGCGGCGGAGGTGTACCACCGCCTTCTGGATGCGATTGCCGAGCGCAAGCTGAACGCCAACGTGAGCGTGAAGCTGACGCAGATGGGCCTGGAACTGTCGCCGGCGCTGGCCGAGCAGATTGCCGAGAGCCTGGCCCAGCATGCGCGCGCGACGAACAGCTTTGTGCGCATCGACATGGAGGACTCGAGCCTGACGCAGGTGACGCTGGACATTGTGCGCCGGCTGCATGCGAAGGCCGATTTGCGCCGGACGATCGGGATCGTAATCCAGTCGTATCTTTATCGGTCCCAGGCAGACGTTGAGCAGCTTGTGGCCGATGGGATTCGGGTGCGGTTATGCAAGGGAGCCTACAAGGAGCCGGCCGAGGTGGCGTTTCCGCGCAAGGCGGATGTGGACTCGAACTTCATCCGGCTGAGCGGCATGCTGCTGGAGAGCCCCATTTATCACGGGCTGGCGACACACGATGAGGCGATGATCAAAGCGGCGAAGAGCTTTGCCAGCCAGCACGGGATTGGGCGGAGCCGGTTTGAGTTCCAGATGCTGTTCGGGGTTCGGCGGGACCTGCAGCGGCGGCTGGTGCGCGAAGGATACAACGTGCGGGTATATATACCGTTTGGGCGGGAATGGTATCCCTACTTCATGCGGCGGCTGGCCGAGCGACCGGCGAACGTGCTGTTCCTTGCCAAGAACTTTTTTCGGTTCTAGGGCGCCGTGATTCTGTGGATGCAGCAGAGAGATGGACGGTGGGGACTGCTGTGCGCGTTCAGCGCTCGCGGTCAACATCGTGCGATCCGTTGCGTTCGAAGCGCTTCTTGATGAGAAACGGCTCCTTGCATTTGCCACATTCCCAGGGGTAGTAGCCGAGCTTGGAGAGTATCTTTTTTTGAGAGAAGCCGGTGCGCGGCACGCGGCGGAGGTGGGTACAGCCGCAAACCGGGCAGCTCATGACGCCACCGTGCGCTTCGAGTTTGGCCGGGCGTGGTTGCATAGTGCGCGATCCCTTAGTTCTTATCCGCAGCGAGGGGGATTCGCCTGGACGATTCGTACGGCCCTTCCCTCAAGAAACTCTAGCCCAACTATCTGAGCCAAAAGGAAGGAAGCAACAGGGTACCGGATGACGAGGCCACTGGTAAAGGTCAGAATTGCGCCAGATCAGAATTGCGCCGAATTTCAAACTGAATTAAACATCTGTATTCCAGGGCGGAGAAGCCGCGAGGCTAATGTTCGTTGAGGCGATTCAAACCCTGCTGAGCCAGATCCGCAACTGCCCTGGCCAGGAGAGGCGAGTCATTGAGGGACTCGGGACGCTCGATGCGGATACCGAGCTTTCGGGCAACCTCGCGGAACAGGATGTCGACGTCGTAGAGGATTTCGACGTGGTCGCAGAGGAAGCCGATGGGCTGGAGGATGAGATTGCGAACGCCTTCTGCGGCAAGTGCATCGAGGGTCTCTTCGACGGTGGGGCCGATCCATGGGCCTCCGCTGGCACCCTGGCTCTGGAAAGCGAAGAGCCAACGGGGGATCTCCAGAACAAGAGCTGCGACTAGGGCGGCGGTGCGCTTGGCCTCTTCAGCGTAAGGATCGGCGCCGGCGCCGGGCCAGAGGCGAGGTTGACCCTCACTGGCAGCGGGGGTTTGCACGGTTCGGCAGGGGACGCTGTGGGCGGTGAAGAGGACGGGGACGGGAGCGCCGATCTCGGCGCTGAGCTTGGCCAAGGCGGGGCGCAGCTGCTCAGCAAAGGCCTGGACGAGGAGCGGGTGATGGGCCCAGCCCTCAGTGAAGTCGATGCGGAGGCCTGCGCCCTCAGCCTCGACGGCGCGGCGATAGAGGCCGACGCTGGTGCGTGAGTTCTGGGGCGCGAGGCAGAGGACGGCGACCTCTTCAACGCCGTCAGTGCGCATTTGGCGGACGACATCGGGGATGTAAGGGCGCCAGTTGCGCATGCCCACATAGACGGTAACGGGATGGCCGGAAGAGGCCAGTTCCGCTTCAACAAGGCGCGCCTGCTCCATGGTGATTTCAGTGAGGGGGCTTTTGCCGATGAGGCTGTAGCGGTGCTGGATTTCTTCAATGACCGTCTGTGGCAACGGGCGGCCGCTGGTGACGTTGCGCAGGTACTGGGGAATCTGATCGATGGTTTCGGGGGTGCCGTGGGCTAAGAGGAGGACGGCTTGTTTGAGCATGGGCGGCCTCGTGGGGAAGACGACGGTTTGGACTCAAGGTTTCCCCGGTCTCGTCCGCCGCGGCGGACGAGACCGGGGGCACCCGCGCGGAAGAGCACGGGTCGGGGCTTATGGCAGGCGGAATTCGCGAACCATGCGGACGACGGCTTGCACATTTTCGACTGGCGTGGTGGGGACGATGCCGTGGCCGAGGTTGAAGATGTGGCCGGATCGGCCGTTGGCGGCGCGGAGGATCTCTTTGACGCGCAGTTCGAGAATCTCGAGGGGCGCGAAGAGGGTGATGGGATCGAGGTTGCCCTGCACGGCGTGGCCGTGGCCGACGGCACGCCAGCCTTCATCTAGCGGCTGACGCCAGTCGAGGCCGACGACGTCAGCGCCGGTGGAGGCCATCTCAGTGAGCAGGCCTGCGGTTTCGACGCCGAAGTAGATGACGGGGACGCCCATATTCTGGACGGAGCGGACGAGGCGCTTGGAGGGTTCAAAGGCGTAGTCGCAATAGTCGCCGAGGGAGAGGGAGCCGACCCAACTGTCGAAGATCTGGATAACGTCAGCGCCGGCCTGGACCTGGAGGCGGCAATACTCTTCGAGGACTTTGACGAGTTTGTCGAGGAGGAGACGCCAGGAGAGGGGGTCGGAGTACATCATCTGCTTGGTGTGGATGTAATTGCGGGAGCCGCCGCCCTCAATCATGTAGCTGGCGAGGGTGTAGGGCGCGCCGCAGAAGCCGATGATGCCGAGGCGGTTGCGGAAGTGAGCAGCGACCTTCTCAATGGCGCGGGCGACGTAAGCGAGGTCGCCGGCGCGGTCGGTGCGCAGAGCGCGGACATCGTCTGCGGTGCGGACGGGGTGGTGGACGACGGGTCCCTCGCCAGCCTGGAACTCGAAGGGCAGGCCCATGGGCTCGAGGGGGAGCAGGAGGTCGGCAAAGATGATGGCTGCGTCGACGCCGAGCTTTTCAGCGGCAGTGATGGTGACCTCAGCAGCGATCTCGGGCTGCTTGCAGATTTCGACCAGGGTGTGGTGCTTGCGGACGTCGCGATACTCCTGCATGTAGCGGCCGGCCTGGCGGAGGAACCAAACGGGGGTGCGATCCACAGGACGGCGCAGGCAGGCGCGAACAAAGCGGCTTCCGTCGAGGATGGTTTCAGGGGTGGATTCCGCGGGGGGGGCAAGTTTGATTGGTTCCATATAAAGATGATTTTACTGGGTTGGACCTACCGGCATGAAACATAGGCGCGAAAATGCGGGCTGGGGTGGGAAGTGTTGTGGAGGAGGGTGAAAAAAACGGCCCCCGCATAGACGGGGGCCAAGTTGCCTTGGTTCTCTCGCTTTACGAGAGCCTTTTTGGCGGCCGTCCGGCTGGGGAGCCGGGGCGCGGACGGGCCTTGGGGGTGGAGGAGCTGCGGGTTAGGGCCGCTCCGCACCGTTCAGGGAAGCATCGTCATGGGGTGACGGTGCTGCCTGGGCCGCCAAACTGTTTTCCATCAAACGCACGTGCACGCTTCCGGATTTGGCCGGTTCGCCGACTGCGGCATTTTGGGCATTGCCCAAGGCCACGGAGTGCAAACGGTAGACGGGAATGTTGTTGTCAATGACGAGGCAGCGCTTGACCGCTTCAGCCATCCGCTGGGAGTTCTGAATGCCTGCTGCGCCGGAGGGGGGTGAGTGACCCTCGATTTCAACGATGTACCCCTGTTTTGCCTGTAATCCGGCGGCCAGCGTGACCAACTGCTGACGGGCTGTGGGCGAAAGCACGGGCTGGACGCCACGGAAGGCGACATCCATTTCAGAAACCTGGTGGTACTGATCAATGCCGTTGATGGTTAAGTCGAGGCGGCTGACCTGGCCGATGGCCCGCTGTGCGGTGGAATTGGCCTTTTGGGCTGCAGAGCCGGCTGCTGATGCTGTCTGGCCGGCGGCATCGGCGGTGGACTGCGCCTGATGGATGCCCGCCTGAGCGCGGCCGTCTACATCCTGAATGTCGCGCGCGTTTTTAGCGTTGACTTCATCGAGTTCGTTGAGCTGGCCCTTGAGGGGGGCGAGGCGCACGCCGACCCACTTTTTGCGGGCAAAGGGATTGACGCGGCCCCAAAAACCCTCGTGTTCGGTGTTGGGCGACGGGGTGGCAGCCGCAGTGGTCTGCGGGGCGGCTGGACTAGGCGATTGAGCGGGCTGCTGCGCAAAGGCAGGAAGAGCGACTGCAGATGCCAGCACAAGTACGGCAAACTGGCTGGGGAACAAGTTCCGAATTTTCGATTCGGCGTTCATCGAGGGAGTGCCTCTTCCTTTTTTTTTTCTCCGCGGGTACTGCACGGCTGAGCTTTGGAGCCAGCTCGCCCTGAAGTAGTGCAATGCAAATGCCAAAGAGGGATGAATGGAGATGAAAAACTCCATGTCGTTGATTTTAGGATTTTTGGATCAATCTAGAGGGTGAAGAGGAGATGACGGCGAGGGATGTGGAGATTGTTTGGAGTGTAATTTTTGCTTGGCTGGGTAGTATTTACCGGGTAACGGTGGGTCATGCCGGTTATTTTGACTCGACGTGGACGATGCGGAGTTCCGGGAAGGCACCGTCCCAGTCGGGAGAAACCGCGTCGAAGATGAGGCGGAAGTCCTGCTCGGCGCCAGGCTTGAGTGGCGCGGCAGAGACCGGCTCGACATCAATGTAGGGCTGGCGCATGCGAATGAATTTGAGGGATTGGGTTTCGTTTTGTGCGACCTCGTGGGCCGGGTCACGGAAGAGGATCTGGACGGAGATGGCGGTGACAGTGCGAGAGCCCTGGTTGGCGATGTGGCCGTCGAGATAGGTGACCTTGCCGCCGGCCAAGTTGGCGGACTCGCTCATGGCCAGGCGGGTGAGCGGGAGACTGGCGGCGTAGGGGTCAGGAGCGGCAGAGATGGGCGTGACTTTGGCGCCGGGGCGGCCATGCTCGAGGAAGACGATGAGGACCGCGGCGATGACCACAACGACCGTGGCGGCAATAGCCATGGGCAGCCAGTTGCGCTCCCCGGTCTCGGAGGAAGGGACAAGTTGCTGGTCAGGTTGCTGCATGGAGTCTGGCATGGGAATCTCCGGAGCCGGGAGCTCAACAGCGAGATTTTACACCCGTTACGGAAGGAATAGTCGTGGCTGTTTCGTTCTGGTAATTGAGAGCAAGATTTTGCGAGCTTGGCCGATAGACAAAGCAGGGTGAAAAAATAGTTTGGATCTGCACCCTCCGGGTGACTCCGTGGGCCCACGAAAATTGTCTAAGTGTGCAGAAAACCAGGGCCTCGGGTGAGATTGAGTCCACAGTTCTGCCGGAAGGCAGAGAAAGGAAGCCCATGATGCAACCCTCCCCCATTTCCGCATCTACTTCCCTGCCCGAAGCGTCCGGCAGGATGAACACGCAGCGCCAGCCGGAAGACCTGGTGTACCAGGCGATGACTGTGGCGGCCATTGTTATGGTGCTGAGCAGCCTTTGGCTGTTTTGAGGCAGCAAGGCTGTCGCGAAACGATACAGCAGGGCCGGCTTCAAATGATTTTTCTCGCTGCAGTGTAGTGAAATGGTACAGCCGACACTTCGGGTTGGGCTGGAAAACTGCAGCGAGTCTGCCGCCGCTGCACGGCGGTAGCGAGTCAGCAAGTCAGCGGTTTCCGCGGCTGGTGAGTTGCGGAGCGGATTCTAGCCGAAGCGGGCGCGCTCGGTGGTCTGGCGAAGGTCTTCGCCGGACATTTCAACACGAACACACATCTCAGCCAGGCGGGAGCGCATGCGGTCGCCGATGCGGTCGCCGAGGGTGTCTTCGCTGCGGGCGGGCTTGTCACCGTTCTTGTCAGAGCGCGTGCCGGCGCCGGCGGCGAGGTCAGCGTAGTTGGTGGTGATGATGGTGGTCTGCTTGTTGTTGTAGCGGGTGTTGAGGATGAGGGCGACAGTATCCCAGACCCACTCATTGGGCTTTTGTGCGCCGAGGTCATCGAGGACGAGGACCTCGGCGGCAAAAACGGGCTTGAGCAGTTCAAGTTCAGTGGTTTGCACCTGGGAGTTGTAGCTGTTCTGGATGCTCTTGAGGAGTTCGCGATAGTCGCAGAAGAGACCGCGGACGCCGCGCTCGCGGATGAGGCGGCGGAGCACTCCAACGGCGAGGTGGGTTTTGCCGATGCCCATGGAGCCGACGAAGAGGAGGCCTCGGCCGGCGGTGTCGACGGGATAGGCATCGACGAACTTGCGGGCGGTGAGCAGGGCGCGGCCCAGGGAGGGATCGGCGCCGCGGAAGGCGGAGTCGAAGGTGTCAAGGGTGCAGCGGCGGTAGCGCTCGGGGATGTGGGCGGCGGCGAGGCGGCGCTCTTCGCGCTCCATCTGCTGGCACTCGCAGGCGCGGGAGACAAAGAGGCCGGCGTCATTTTGTACGCGGACCAGGCCGACTCCGCCGCAGATTTCGCACTGACTCATCTCTGACAGCGTAGCGTATGGGGCGGCGAGAGGGAGCGGTGGAGTGCTGGGGACCGAATGTGGAAAAGCTTGGACCGTGTGGGGCTCGATTGCCTACAATCGGAACCGCAAGGGAGCCAGGGAGTTGAGGCGCCCGCAGAGGATGGAGAGGCCGCCGTGAATCGAGTTTTGTGGCGTAACGCTTTGGAGACGATTGGCTTTTTGTGTGTCTTGACGGGGTCGGCGCTGCCGGCACAGAACGCGGCTTCCGCACCGGCGGCGGCGACCATCGCGACCACGCAACCCGCTGCGCCTGCCAAGCCCACTGCCGAGCAGATTGCTGCCTACATGAAGGCGCACGACGAGCAGATGAAGAACGACTGGCCGTGGCTGGGGCGGTTCAAGGAGGCGGATGTGAAGCTGGGGGCGCCGGCGGCCGGGGAGAAGCGCGTGGTGTTCATGGGCGACTCGATTACCGAGGGATGGCACTTCAGCGAGCCGGGAGGGGTGTTTGCCGACAAGCCGTATGTGAACCGGGGGATCAGCGGGCAGACTTCGCCGCAGATGGTGCTGCGCTTCAGGCAGGACGTGATTGAGCTGCAGCCGAAGGTGGTGGTGATTCTGGCGGGGACCAACGATATTGCCGGGAATACGGGGCCGATGACGCTGGAGCAATCGGAAGACAACCTGGCTACCATGGCGGACCTGGCAACGGCGAATGGGATCAAGGTTGTGCTGTGCTCGGTGCTGCCGGCATACGATTTTCCGTGGAAGCAGGGGCTGACGCCGGCGCCGAAGGTGTTGGCATTGAACGCATGGATGAAGGCGTATGCGGCAGAGAAGGGATATGTTTATGTGGACTACCACTCGGCGATGAAGGATGAGCGGGATGGTCTGCCGCCCGCACTGAGCAACGATGGGGTGCATCCGCTGCCTGCGGGTTACGTGGTGATGGCGCCGCTGGTGGAGGCGGGGATTGAGAAGGCGCTGGCGCAATAGTGCAGGTCCTGCCTTGAAGGCTGCGCCGGAAGAGCGAAGTCTTGACAAAGGTATTGGAGCAGGCGAACAATACCCCGCGGAAGGACGGGAGGCGTCATGTCTGTCTTCAAGCTCTCAATACTTGCAATGCTTCTAATTCTGAGTTCCGCGCTGGGGCGAGCGCAACTCACGACGGATCCGGATGCGGATGCGGCCGTTGCCAACGGCACATTGAATCTCTGGTCCCATGCATACGGATCAGGGTCACTGAGCGGGGTGATCCTCCCCGTTACAGGCGCGACAGGGTACTACCTGTCCGCTAGCCAGCCCACGATCAACAAGGGCAAGGACAACGTGGTGGCACTTCTCAGCGCCGCGGGGGCGGTGACTTGGGCCAAGGAGATCGACCCCGGCACCAAGAACACAGACGCGCTCAGCTTCGAGCCTCTCGCCACCGGTTTTCGGCTGACCGGCATCGTCCAGCAACCGTCGGTCGCCAACCAGAACATGTTGGTATGGACACAATTCGACAAGACGTGGAAGCGAACGTACGGCTGGGGCTACAGCGTGAATGGGGCGATGGTGGGCGCCGGGCCTCACGACACCTCGGACGGCGGCATGCTGTTCACCGGCTCCCTGGCCATCGCGGCCGGCACGAAACTCCAGTGCATCGACACGATGCTGCTGAAGACCGATGCCAACGGAAACATGCAATGGAACAATGTGTGGCAGTATGGGTGCGTGGATTTGGCAGGGCCCGTGGCGGAGGTGAAGGACGGATATCTTGTAGCGGGAATGCTGAGCGATCCGGTGACCAAAATCCACAATCTTTTTCTGATGAAACATGCCTTGACCGGCGCCGGAACCTTGTGGACCAAGATGTATTCGATTCCCATCACCACCCTGGACTTTTTCGGCGCGGTCACCTATGTAAAGGTGTTATCGAGCGGGAATATTCTGCTGGTGGGATCTCTTCAGGAGCTGAATCCGATCCTGGGTGGAAACAGCCTCTTCATGGTGGAGCTGAATTCGAGCGGCGGCCTTCTGTGGGCGAATAACTACAAGCTCACAGCGGGAAACCTCAGCCCGGCCAACGTGATCGAAAACACCACCGCGAAGACGCTGCTGGTCAGCGGATCGGAGATGAACTTGACCGCGATGACTGCCTCCATCGATCTGTTCGTGGTCAATACCGCCTCCGGGGCCATCGTCCAGCAGCAGAAGCTCTCGTCCGCGACACATTTCGATATGGGCGCCGTCGTCAAATCCACGTCGGGGGATTTGTATTTTTCCGGAACGCACGGGACGAGCATGACCGACACCTATCCGAAAACTCTCTATGGAAAGCTGAACGCCACCACGCTCAACCCAATCTGGACGAATCTCTTCTCCGGCGGCGCGGGATTGGCGATCGAGACCTCTACGGGATTCCTGCTGACGGGCCTAACCAAATCGTATGGCTACAACGCAGCCAAAGGAAATGTATTCGGGATGCTGGTGGACAAGTCGGGCAACTACCCAAGCTGCCACATAGGCGCCCTCGCCATGGCCGCGTCGCTGCCGATGGTAACATCCACGCCCCTTTCCGTCACCATCGGCGCACCTGCTTGGAAGACCGTGACAGCCGGAACTCTCACGGGGGTTGCCTTCCCGGTCGCCAGCACGACCGTGAGTCTTACGAACATATGCCCGGCGGCCACGGTCCCGGCTGACCTGGGCTTCACGAAAGATGGATCGAGGATGGAGGCCGTGTGCGCCGCTCAGAGCACGGCAGCACCGGTTGGACAGAACGAGGAGATAAAGCACGGCGGCGGATCGTATGGCAATAAGGCAAGCTTTGCCCTTCGCGGAAGCGGAAGCCAGAGCACGCTTGCGGTTTCACCGGCCACCGGTACGTTGTTCGAAGATGAGCAACAGAACGGACAGGTGCATTGGCGGAAGACCGACGGAACAACCGGGCAGTTCTTCCCCGGTGTTGCCGTAGGCTCTCCAACTCAGATAGCAGTTGACGATAACACCGGAAAGGTTGTTCGTCTGGTGGCGGGCACAAGCACCGTATCTCCGCAGATTCAGATCTACGATGAAAGCGGCGATGGAGGGTTTCCTCTGTGCCGGATAGACAATACTGGCATGTCCTTCATCTCGAGCATCGCCGCCAAGGGTGGCTACATGGTCTTTACCGACTCCGTAGAAGACCTCGTCGGCATCGCCAGGATGGATTGCACTGGCTACACAACCGTCAAGGTTGCCGGCCAGCCGTGGAGTGTGGCGATGACGAGCGGCGCCAAACTTGACGCTTACGTTCTCTCTCGCGACAAATGTGCGAACGGCCTTCCGTGCCTCACGAAGCTCGGCGTCCCTTTGGGCACCTACGAGGGCATGGTGGATCTTACGGGCATCACTCCCGTAAGCACCATCCTCGCCACGACGCCGTACGAAGGGATTTACCAAGTGCAGGCGTTCAGCTTGTCCTCGACCGCAGCCGTGCTCTTCATGTCCGACGATAACGACGGTACCGTGCTGACCATCGGCACGGATACGTCGAACGGGGCAAAGATGAAGGTAACGCACGTCACGCCGGTCGCGGAGCTGCCCATCGGCATCACAACGCAGGAAACCGCATCGAGCTCCACGTTGTGGGTTGCCTACATCGCTGCTGCGAGTATGGATGCAGTAACGCATATCGGCGCGATCGATCCGACCACGGGCAATTACACTTCTGCCATCGGGGCGTGCCGGACGGGCATCCTCGCGAGCGGCTTCATTGCCACCACAAACGGTGTGTATTGTGGCCAAGGGGCGGTGATCGCCCCCCCGCTTGCGCTCGTTCCGCAATAGAAACGTTGCTTAGCCTTGGATCTTCTGCAAGGAAGATCCAAGGCGATTTTTGCAGTTCTCAGTAGATGTATTACGGGAAGTAGAAGCAACAGGGAATATTGAAGTCAGTTTTCAGAATAGAGCGAGGCCTGCTACGCAAGTCTCGCTTTTTCATTAGCTCAAAGGCTGTATAGGTCTTGTCGAAAGAGGAGGCGAATTCGAAGCTTGGCGGGCCCGCGGCGGGCGAAAAGCGGGTGGTTTTCATGGGCGACTCGATTACGGAGGGTTGGCACTTCAGCGAGCCGGGAGGGGCGTTTGCGGACAACCCATATGTGAACCGGGGCATCAGTGGGCAGACCTCGCCACAGATGTTGTCGTGCTTCAGGCGAGACGTGATTGAACTGCAGCCGAAGGTTGTGGTGATTCTGGCCAAGGCCAACGATATTGCGGGTTACGGAGCCGATGACACAGGAACAGACCGAGGACAACCTGGCGACCATGGCGAACCTGGCGACGGCTAACGGAATCAAGGTGGTGTTGTGCTCGGTGCTGGCGGCGTACGATTTTCCGTGGAAGCAGGGGCTGAAGCCTGCGCCGAAGGTGGTCGCTGAACGCATGGATGAAGGCGTATGCGGCTGAGAAGGGAATGTTTATGTGGGTTACCACTCGGCGATGAAGGACGAGCGGGACGAGCTGCCGCCGGCGCTGAGCAAGGATGCGGTGCATCCGCTGCCGGCGGGTTACGCGGTGATGGCTCCGCTGGCGGAGGCGGGGATTGAGAAGGCGTTGAAAGGCAGTGAGTAGGGGTTAGGAGTTAGGGGTAGTTGCCGGTCGTCGATTTTACGGGGCGGGGTAGCTGGATGGATGGGGAGCGGGATTTAGCGTTGAAGGACTGGCGCAGGCAGCTTTGGCGGTGCGGGCTGGTGGCGGTTCTGCTCGTCTGGGCAGGGACGAAGTTAGCGCGGCCGTCGGTTCCTGTTTCTTCGCGGTGGGGCTGGGTAGCATTCTTTGGCATTCTGTCGGTTGGTTTGGCGGCGCGGACATTTCTAGCCTGGCGGCGATTGCGGCAGTTCTCCCGGTAAGGGCGGAAATTGCTAAACGGGGCGAATCCCCCTACAATGGAAGAGAACAATTGCAGGAAAGGTCTGTCTGAAGAGATGCCCAAGGAAAAGATTCATCCCAACTACGCCGCGGTGCAGGTGAAGTGCGCCTGCGGGAACCATTTTGAGACCCGTTCGACCCACAAGGGCGATATTCACGTGGAAATCTGCTCGGCTTGCCATCCGTTCTTTACAGGCAAGCAGCGACTGGTGGATACAGCGGGACGCGTGGAGCGCTTCCGCCGGAAGTATGCCAAGTCAGACGATGCCGTGGCAGCAGCGGCAGCGGCCAAGTAAGCAGCACACGGGAAGCGGGCAACAGGATTGGGCCTCCGCCAAGGCGGAGGCCCACGTTCGTTTGAACCACAGCTTTTAGCTCTTAGCTTTCAGCTTTCAGCCGATTGTGCTTGAATCCGCTGCTTCTGCGTGCCGCGTAAGTTGACGGCGGGGTCCGTGGCTTCCCACCCTTTCGCGATGAGACTGCGAAAGGATGGGGCACGCAGCTTTCGATACGGGGAAGGATCGACGATGCCACGCGCGAAGCGTTCAATCCAGTCCGAGGTGACGATAGACGGCATTGCGCTGATCTGGCGGCTGCATCGCGAGCAGCAGTTCTTCTCTCCCGAGGGGTGGACGGGGATGGCGATCCACGTCGTCCGGGCCGATGGGCTGGTGCGCAAGGAGCTCTACCTCGAGTACCCGGCAGAGGACAACCAGAAACCCGGGCAACTGCGCGTGGACTGGTCGATTCAGCAGAAGATTGTGGCGAGCAAGGTAGAGGGTCATATCCGGCAGGCAATGGAGGCGGGATGGGATCCGGACGCGCGGGGAAAGCCGTTTGTGTATGAGTTGGATGAGTTGCCGAGTTGAGGCAGCAGGTGGGAAGCAGGGACTAGAAGATGGCGGGCAAGGGATTCACCGTCAAGAAGGACTGGGACAACCCCAGGGAGCATGCGATGCCGGCCGAGGCGCGGGTACCGGCGGAGGTGCGCCTGGGGACGGTAGTGGTTACTCCGGCTACGGTGCTGGCGCCGATGGCGGGGGTGACGGACACGGTGTTCCGGCGGTTTATCCGGCATGCGAGCTTGTTCACCACCTGCGGTGGGGCCAACGCGGCTTCGCCGGATGGTCTCGGTGAAGAGGACACAGCAGGCATTGAGGCCAGCGTCTCGAATGCGCAGTCGGGGTGTGGGCTGCTGATGACGGAGTTCACTTCGGCCGATGGGCTGGCGCGGATGCGGGAGACGAAGCGGCGCCGGTATCTGACTTTCTATGACGATGAACACCCGATTGGGGCGCAGTTGTTCGGAGCCAATCCGGAGACGCTGGCCGAGGCGGCGCGGATTGTGGAGGAGACGGGGTTTGACCTGGTGGATTTGAACCTGGGCTGCCCGGCAAAGCGGGTGGTGGGGTCGAACGGCGGGTCGGGGCTGCTGAGGGATTTGCCGCGGATTGGGGAGATCTTTCGTGCAGTGCGGAAGGCGGTGACGATTCCCTTCACCGTTAAATTTCGCATGGGGTGGAACGAGAAGCAGGTTGTTTGTGTGGAGCTGGCGCGGATGGCGGAGGCCGAGGGGCTGAACGCGGTGGCGCTGCATGCGCGGACGCGGGAGCAGGGCTACTCCGGCCAGGCGCAGTGGGAGTGGATCGCCCAGGTGAAGCAGGCGGTGGGGATTCCGGTGATTGGGAATGGGGACATTCGCACGCCGGAGGACGCGGCGGCGATGGTGGCGCTGACGGGATGTGACGCGGTGATGATTGGGCGGGCTGCGCCGGCGAATCCGTGGATCTTCAGGCAGATTGCGCAGTATACGGCGACGGGGAGCTATGACCGGCCGACGGCGGAGGATCGGTACCGGATGATTCGGGCCTACTTCAAGATGCTGCTGGATGAGGCGGAGGCGACGAAAGATCTTCCCAAAGACGCGCGGATGGGCGAGACCTCAGGCAAGATGAAGCAGTTTGCGACGTGGTTTACGCATGGGGTGACGGGGGGAGCGAAGCTGCGCGGGGCGATCTACCACGCCAAGACCGGGGCTGAGGTGTTGGCGGAGGTGGACAAGTTTTTCGCGGCGAGGCTTGCTGACGGAGACGGCGGGGCGGACGAGGAAGCGCAGGGGTTTCCTGAAGATCTGCTGGTTTGCGATTGAAGCGTGCGCGACGATGGGGCAGCCGCTCCCTAGCGGAGAAGACGCAAGACGTGGAACCAAGGGTAGCGTTGGGCAACGAAGAGCAGGGCGACGAGAGCGGTGAGGATGAGGAGCGCGAGAGCCTGGAGATTGATGGAGCCGCGGCGGCGTTTGGGTGGAGCAGGCGCGGCAAGGGGAGCGGGGTCGGCCATGCGGGCGATCTCAATGCCGATGTTGTCGTGGCCACCGGCGTTGAGGGCAAGCTGAAGCATGGCTTTGGCCGCGGCGTCTGCGGTGAGTGCGGGGTCGGCCACTACCGCCTGAATCTCCTGCTCCGGCACGAAACCCCATAGGCCGTCAGAACAGAGCAGCAGGCTGTCGCCGGGCATGAGAGGAACCATTTCAACGTCGATTTCGACTTTGGGTTGATGGCCAAGGCTGCGTGTGAGCACCGATGCGTCAGGGTGGTTGATGGCCTGCTCGGGCTTGATGAGATTGCGGTTGAGCAGGGCCTGAACGGCGGAGTGGTCGTTGGTGATGCGGCTCAACTGGCCGGCCCGAACGAGGTAAGCGCGGCTGTCGCCGACGTGGCCGATCCAGGCGCGGAAGCCTTCGGCATCGAACTGCACCAGGGCGAGCACGACGGTGGAACCCATGCGGGAGTATGGGGTGCCGGGAGCACTGGCTGCCGCGATGACATCGGCGTTGGCGCGGGCCGCGGCTTCTTCAATGGCCTGGGTGGCGGGATAGTCGTGGGGCAGCGAGGCGAGATGGGCGCGAAAGCTCTCGACGACCATGCGGGAGGCGACGGCTCCGCCCTGGTAGCCGCCGATGCCGTCGGCAACGATGAGCAGGTGGCCGAGGGCGACCAGGACATGGAGCACCGAGTCCTGATTCTCTTCACGGACCAGGCCGCGGTCACAGGCTTCCGCGAAGACGATGGGCGGGTGTCGCGGGATTTGGGACTTGCTCATTCAAAGACCTCCTTTGCAGAAGCGGTACTGCGGCTGCATGGCCATTAGACGTTCCGAGATACTCCTGGAGGATTCATGGGCATCATTGCAGATCTTTGTCGCGTTTGCGCAGGATGGCGATGACTGTGGCCAGCAGCAAAAGCAGCATGGCGCAGAGAACGGCTATGGAATCGCGATAGCGGTGGCGGAACGGGGTGGCATCGGATGCGGGATTGTTATCAGGGTACTCGGACGGGAGGGCGGCGCGGAGGCGATTGCTCCGGGAGCCCTGGATCGGAATGACATAGCTGGGCAGGGTGTGCTGGGCGATGTCGACGGGCAGTTGGGGCATGGCGGGAGGCCGCACGCCGGGCGGCAGAGTGCGAGCGGGATTGGCGGAGGCTGAGGGCGGAGGCGGCGGAGTGGGCTTCCATTCGTCGGATTTGGCTTCCTGGAGGAGGTTGGCCTCAAAGGCCCAGCGGGAGGGGATGATGGCGCTGACGATTCTGCCGGCCTGGGGCAACTGGTAGACGGGGCGCATGCCGCCGCCGAGGGCGATGACGGGGAGCAGGACGACGGGGAGCAGGGCAATGGCGCTCTCGTTGGTGCGGGAGACGGCGGAGATGCACAGGCCGAGGCCGGCGCCGATGAGCGAGGCGACGAGGAGGATGGCGAAGTCGTAGAGGAAGCGGCTTTGGAGGCCGCAATAGAGATAGACGATGGCGAGCATGGAGCCGCACTGGAAGATGCAGAGGGCAAGCAGGACGGCGAGTTTGGAGAAGACGTAGGGGAGAAGCTTGAGGGTGACCATGCGCTCGCGCTTGTAGATGGTCCACTCGCCGACGATGTCGCGGGCGGCGTTGTTGCAGCCGAACCAGATGGCGGCGACGACCATGAGGAAGTGGGCGATGAGGAGCTTTTCGGCGAGGCTTGGGAAGTCGTTTTTGTCGAGGGGCGAGGCGATGATGCAGACGAGAGCGGCGAAGAAGGGGGCCTGGGCGAGGAGGATGGCGGTCTGGGCGCGGTCTTGAAGCTTGACGATGAGGTTGCGGCGGACAAGGGCCAGCCATTGGGTAAAACCGAAGACGCGGCGTGGCTTCTCCTGGCCGGTTTTGCCGCGTTCGGCGGGTTGCTTGCCGCTGCGGCCGGTGACGTATTCCTTGCGATAGCTGGATTCGTTGTAGCGCTTGCGCCAGGTTTCGGTGCGGTTGGATTCCGGGACTGTGTTCATGCCGGAGAAGAGCATTTCAGGGTTGAGGTCGGCGCCGGATTGCTGGGCAGCGGGTGAGGATTGCGCGCCGGGGGCGGGGGGATTGAAGAACTGGATGGAGTCAGGAAAGGCGGGCCCGAAGTAGACCAGGGCGCCAGGCGAGTCGCCCTGATCGCGAGAGACCATGAGCAGATCGTCGAATTGCTTGTAGACCTTGAGGCTGGGCTGGTGGATGGTGGTGACGATGGTTTTGCCGGTTTTGGAGAGGACTTTGAGGAGATCGACGACAGATTCGGCATCGTAGGAGGAGAGGCCGGAGGTGGGCTCGTCGAGGAACAGAACCGGGGTGTCGGTGATGAGTTCGAGGGCGATGTTGACGCGCTTGCGCTGGCCGCCGGAGAGGGTTTTGCGTTCAGGCGAGCCGATGACGGTGTCGATTTTGTCGGGGATGCCGAGATCGTGAAGGACCTTCTCAGTGCGCGTGTCGATTTCGCTATCGGTAAGGTCGGTGCGGAGGCGGGCGGAGAAATAGAGGGCCTGGCGCACGGTGAGCTGGGGATGGACGATGTCGTCCTGGGGAACGTAGCCCATCTGCTGGCGGAAGCTGTCTTAGTAGTCGTAGATGCTGTAGCCGTTGAAGAGGACCTTGCCCTCGACGGGGCGGGTGTAGCCGTTGAGGGCTTTCAGGAGGGTGGTTTTTCCTGCCCCGGCGAGGCCCATAAGGGCTACCAGCTCAGAGGGAAAGACGGTGAGCGAGACGGGATTGAGCAGGCGCTTGCCGTTGGGAGCATGGACGACAGTTTCATTGCCCTCAATGGTGACGTTGGCGTAGTACTTGCGCTGGGCGAGCTGGCTACCTTGAAGGAGTTGGAAGCGGAAGCTGGCGAGGCCGATCTCCTGGCCTTCCTTGACCAGAACTTTGCCATTGATGCGGACGCCATCGACGAAGGTCCCGTTGCGGGAGCTGAGATCTGCAACCAGGATGCCTTCGGGCGCGCGGGTGAGGTGGGAATGGGATCGGCGGCCCTGGCGCTGGGTCCTGGACTTGCGGCGCGAAGATTGTTGGCTGAGGAGCCGCGCATCACGGTTTCGCCGCTGAACAAGCTGAGCGATGAAGACGAGATTGCGCTGGGGCAACGGTTTGCGGCGGAGCTTGAAAAGGAAGAAGAGACTATCTCCAATGGGCTGATCGATCGCTACCTGGGCAAGATTGTTTCTAATCTCGCAGCCAAGAGCCAGCGGCCTGAGCTTCCTTTTTTCCATCAAGCTGGTCAACTCGTATATTCCCAACGCGTTATCGTTGCCGGGCGGATTTCTTTACTTGAATCGGGGCATGGTTGAGCTGATTACGAGCGAGGACAAGCTAGCGGAGGCGCTGGCGCACGAGATTGGGCACGCGGTGGGGCGGCAGGTGGTGAACAAGCTACTGTTGACGTTTACAGCACGCGCGCTGCTGAAGCCGGCTGGAGAAAACCTGCACAAGTCGAATCGTGTGATCGACAAGATCATTTTGCAATTCGGCGGCACAGTTGCGATGCTGGCGATGTTGCAGTTTAGCCGCGCGGATGAGGCGCAGGCGGATCTGTCGGGGTTCTACGAGATGCTGCGCGCGGGCTGGGATCCACATGGTTTCCTGAAGGTGTTTTCGCATCTGGATGCACTGGAGAAGTCGTCGCGCAAGGCGCCGATTCCCTTCCTTTCCGATCATCCGGCAACGCCGGAACGGGCGGCGGCGATGCGGCGAGAGTTGACACTGGTGAGGGTTCCGGCAGAGGCGGCAACCGGTTCAGTGAGGTTTCAGATTCTCAAATCGGCGATGGGGCTTTTGCCGGAGCCGATGAAGAAGACGGAGGGCCCGGAGCCACAACAGCCTTAGGCGTGGCCTGCGGGCTGAATGCGACAGCGCAGAGGCTGGATCGCCGGGAATGGGAGCAACAGGACAGCGCGCTGAAGCGATTGTGAGGTACAAGACGATGCTGAAGTTGGCGGGGTGGGCAGCGGCTTTGGGCATCGGACTCGGGTGCTGTGGAACTTCGTGGACCGAAAGCGCTGGTTCGCTGTAGGGACCGCGCGGAGTGAGAGCGGACGCGATGCGGCAAGGAGTGCTGGGGAGTTACTACTTTCATGCATCGATTACTTCGGCGGCCCAGGCCGCGCCGGAAACATTGCGCGAAGCCATCCGGCCCGGTTTGCTGGGAACCTACAAGGTTCACTTTGCCAGCGGGCCAGATGAGATGGTCTTCCCCGCCGACATTCAAAATATGGGCACGCGCACAGCGTTGACCGCTCAGGGGGCAATTGGGTGCTGGTGTTGCTGAGGGGCTACGCCCAGCGCGCGGTGGAGCGGACTGGCTGCGGCCATCCAGCAAACGGAGGAGATCCCCGCGAATGCAAAGCCGGTTGTGCTGGAGTGGCTGAATCACTCGGACCTGCTGCTTGTGGCGTATGACCGTGCAATTCGGTCGGTAGCGAGCCAAGAGGGACAGATTCGTCAGGGCCACTCTAAAACAGGCCCTGACGAACCAACTCAGTTCCCTTGCCATCCCCTCCACCGAGGTCGGGATGCTGGCTGGGTTTCTGGACGAAAGAGGCTTCTTCCTCAGGCTTTCGCGCACTGTGGAGCAGGGTGGCGCGGTGTTTGGCGCGTACGAGAGCCTGGGACAAGGCGGCATTCCAGTGCGGGTGATCGAGTCGTTCATGGGCACCGCACACGCCGGTCTGGTGGCCGACCGCGAGATGACGATGCAGTACCCGCGACGCCTGCACCAGGGCGGCATGGCTATGGTGACGGGCAGTTAGAACGCTGAATCGGCGGGACTGGCGCAGGGCGATGAGTGGTTTGTATCAGGGCACGCCTACTCTGTGATGGGCTATGACGAGAAGACGTAAACGGTGCGGATACGCAATCCGTAGGGGCAGGCATCCGAATCCGGACGGGAACTTCAGCGTACCGCTGGCTGCCTTTCTGGCTGCTTTGAGTCGTTTTCCTACTTTGGCAGGGCGGAATAATAGCGCGACATGGAAGAGGGAGCGCGGAGGGTGCGCATGCGGCGCTTGGGAGTGGTAGGCGAGGCGGGGATCGAACCCACAACCCCCGGCTTAGAAGGCCGGTGCTCTATCCAATTGAGCTACTCGCCCGTACCTTCCCATTGTAGCTTTGATACCGGGATTTCGGGGGGAGGTTGGCGGGGATGGCACAAGCAAAAGCAACCAGGGCAGCCGTAAGGTTGGCGGCGGCCGCAGGCTGATCGGGACCGGTGGCGGCAAGGTAGGCGGTGATGGCGAAGCCCTCCGCGTCTGCCGCGATGGCCTGGCGGACGATCAGCTCAACCTGGGCTTGGGGCACGGAGACTGGGTCGAGCAGGGCTACCCATTCGCGGCAAAAGCGCTCGGCCAACTGCCAGTGAGCAAAGACCCTGGTATCGAGCGGAAGCAGATCAACATAACAGGCGAGGGTGAATCCTGGGGCAGGGTCGGAATCCGGCTCAGGGAATCTATCGGGCTCCGGTTGCCAGAGATCGCACTTTGCGGTCCACAGGGGCGATGCAGGGCCGTTTAAGGCGAGGAGCAAAGCGGCGAGCGGCGGGAACGCTGCGGCCTCGTGGATCTCGCCGATGCGTTCCGGGCTCCGGCGCAGGTTGATGAACCCCGGCCAGAGCGCTTCGATGACCGGCGCGCCGCCGCCGATCTCGACCTCCCAATCAGCGAGCATGCGACGGGTCCATGGCTTGCGGCTCGGGGGCTGCGGCAAGGAGGTAGCGCATGACGGTGGCTTCGGCCCAGTGGATTTCGTTGCCGGGATCTCGGGAAAGGTAGGCGCAGTGGCCTCCGTGGCGGGTCTCGACAAAGGAGATATGGGGGTTGGCGATGAGTTTTGCACGGGTCTGGGGCAAGAGACGGATGAAGGGATCGTCTTGTGCGTGCAGGATGAGAGTGGGCACGGCAATGTGCTGCACGACGCGGGCGGCGGCGGCGCGGTGGTAGTAATCGTCAGCACCTTTGAAGCCCCAGTAGCGGGAGAGAATCTTCTCGTCGAACTGGCGGATGGAACGGACCGGGCCGATGCCGCGAGTTTGATAGATGGCGGGAAAGAGCGCGGCCTTGCGGCGCAGGCGGGCCATTAGGCCGCGAAGGAATCGCCACTCGTAGAGGCGGTTGGCGGGGTCATGGAGGGCATCGGCACCGGGGGCCAGATCGATGGCGGGACAGACCGCGGCGACGGCCGCGAGGGGCGCTTCGCTTCCCCACTCGCCGGCCAGCTTGAGAACCAGATTGCCGCCCATGGAGTAGCCGACGAGGGCCACGCGCTGAAGGCCGAAGCGGGCGGCATAATGGCGCATGACGACGCCGACATCGCCGGAGAGACCGGAGTGATAGAGGGTGGGGCTGAGCGCCTCAGTGTCTCCGCAGTTGCGCATGTTCATGCGAATGACGTTGCAACCGACGGCCCAGGCGCGGGCGGTGATTCCCTGGATGTAGCGGGAGTCGGAGGAGCCTTCAAGGCCGTGGACGAGGAGCACAGTGAGCCGGCCGGCGCGCATCGGTTCCGGCTGCCAATGGCAATGGCAGAGAACACGGCTGCCGTCTGAGGGGTCTACCTCGACCGTTTCGGCAACGGATGGGAGTTGGAACGGCGGGCGCGGGAAGAAGTTGCCCACAATGGTTTGAAGATGGGCATTGGATAGGCCGCGGCGCGGCTCAAAGGGAGGAAAATCTGCGGGCAAGCCAGTGCCTGCGGGGTGAAGAGCTTCATTTTCTGGGGTTTTCAGGCTCACGGAGACTCAGCAGGTGGAGCATTCGCGGTTGCGGTCCGTGCAAATTGGGGCGGCTAGTGGGGATCGAACCCACGACATCCTGAGCCACAGTCAGGCGTTCTGCCGCTGAACTATAGCCGCCATGTACCGTATCGATTGTAGCATCGACGCCGTTTTTTGGGGGCGGGGCGGTTGCAGCCAGCTCCCGCTCCGTTCACCGGTTAGAGCGATCCGCGCTACAATCGAGGAGGACGTCGGGGCGTAGCGCAGCCTGGTAGCGCATCTGCTTTGGGAGCAGAGGGTCGGGGGTTCGAATCCCTCCGCCCCGACCAGTATCAACCATCCTTCATGACGGCAACTTCCCTGCTTCCGCCGCATCCTTCCTGCTTCTGACTTCCCTTTCATGGCTTCGTACCCACATAGGATTCCTCTGACCCGCTCAAGAGCCAGCTGGGCGTACTGGGACTGTATGTGTTTTTCAGGGGTGTCTGTATGTGGTTGAGGAGGTGGGAGTTAGGGGTGTTTTACTGGGATACTGAGTTTGCATTTCAGCTCTGGGGTGTGGCGGCAGGTTGTTGATGGGGAATGAGTTAGATGGGTTTTACAGGAATACTGGAGGGATTTTGGGGGGCATATTGCGATTTTTGGGTGAATCTGGGGGCGTCTGGGTGGACATTTTGGCGGGTTGACGGCGGCGGGCTTTGGCGGCGGCGCATAGGAGACGGAGCGCGGAAAAGCAGGTCTGGCTGGCGGCGCTGGGCTGGACCTGGAGCAGGAAGCGGACCATTGAATCCTGCGTAAACCCCTTCTCGTTGACGGAGGTGTCGCAGTCGGTGGCGGGGCTGCGGGCTTGACTCTGCAACTCGGGGCTCACGGCTACGGGGATGTTTCTTGCCTTCTGCATGGTCTGGCGTTCCTTCGTGGGGCCTGGCTTCGGGGACGGTCCGGGCTGGTTTTGGCGCTGGTGTTGCCCTGGACGTGTCTCTGAATACAAGTGTGCGCCGATGGGGGGTAATTTTCGGCAAAGGGGGTTGGCGG
>Ga0302320_10004230_pt1 | contig 32694 bp, 34 predicted proteins | sample Bog_T0_3_FD_202130 | JGI IMG/M metagenome (GOLD analysis project Ga0302320, IMG submission 202130) | Peat permafrost microbial communities from Stordalen Mire near Abisko, Sweden - Bog_T0_3 | ecosystem: Environmental > Terrestrial > Soil > Wetlands > Peat | place: Sweden: Abisko, Stordalen Mire... | reverse complement strand
AGGCGGCGCCGGCGGAGCCGGACGCCGCCCCCTCAAAGGAGGACAGCGATGGCTCATAAGAAGGGTCTCGGGTCAAGCCGAAACGGGCGCGACTCCAACGCACAGCGCCTCGGTGTCAAGACGTTCGCCGGCCAGAGCGTGACCGGCGGGGAGATCATCGTGCGCCAGCGCGGAAGCCGCTTCAAGGCCGGCGAGGGTGTCGGGATGGGCAAGGACGACACGCTCTACGCTCGCGCCGCGGGCAAGGTTCGCTTCTCGGTCGGTCGGCGCGGACGCGTCGTCTCGATCGATCCGCCGCAGTAGCTTCGCCGCGGACGCCCGCCCGCTCGCGTCATCCTCGACAATGGGGGGATGCTCTACGACAAGGCGCGGATCGAGGTCCAGGCGGGGGCCGGCGGCGGTGGTGCCGCGAGCTTCCGCCGCGAGGCTCACGTACCGCGCGGCGGTCCTGACGGCGGCGACGGCGGCTACGGCGGCGACGTCGTCCTCGAATGCGACCCGTCGCTGCGTGACCTGCAGTCGTTTCGCCGGCGCAAGCTCTACCGCGCGCAGAGCGGCGGTGACGGGGGGGCCTCGATGCGCCACGGCGCCGCGGGGGCCCCGCTGGTCCTGTCGGTGCCGCCCGGGACGCAGGCGCGGACCGACCGCGGCGACCTGCACGACCTGATCCGCCCCGGCCAGCGCGCGCTGATCGTGCGGGGCGGATCCGGCGGGCGCGGCAACAAGCATTTCACCACGCCGACGCGCCAGGCACCGCGGTTTGCCGAGCGCGGCCTGCCGGGCGATGAGGCCACGCTCGAGCTGACGCTGAAGCTGCTCGCCGACGTCGGCCTGGTCGGGCTGCCGAACGCCGGCAAGTCCTCGCTGCTCTCGCGGCTGACGCGGGCGGCGCCGAAGATCGCCGACTACCCGTTCACGACGCTCGAGCCGGTGCTCGGAACGCTCGAGGGCCCGCAGCGCCAGCTGATCCTGGCCGACATCCCCGGGCTGATCGAGGGCGCGAGCGACGGCGCCGGCCTTGGCCACGACTTCCTCGCGCACATCGAGCGCACGCAGCTGCTCGTGCACGTGCTCGATCTCGCGCCGCTGGACGGCAGTGACCCGCTCGCCAACCACACGACGATCGAGCGTGAGCTCGAGCGCCACGATCCGCGGCTGGCGGCGCTGCCTCGGGTGCTCGCGCTGTCGAAGGCCGATCTCGTGGCGCCCGCGGCCGCGGCGGCGGCGGCGCTCGCATGGCGCGAGCGCCTCGGCGCTGCCGTGCCCGTGATCGTCACCTCGAGTGCGACGCGCGAGGGGCTCGAGGAGCTGGCGGGTGAGCTGCTCGCGCGCGTACCGTCGGAGGGGCCCGTGCAGCTGGACGACGCCCCTGCCGAGCTGGCCGAGCATCTGACCTTCCGCCCGGCGCGGGGGCGCGGATTCTGGGTCGAGCGTACCGACGAAGGCGTCTACCGGGTGCTCGGCGACGGCATCGACCGGCTGCTCGCCCGCCACGATCTCGACAACGACGAGGCGATGGCCCACGTCGAGTCGCGGCTGCGCCAGATCGGCGTGATCCGCTCGCTCGAGCAGGCCGGCTACAGGGCGGGCGACGACGTCGAGATCGGCGGCGTCCTGTTCGAGCTGGACGTTTAAGGGCGGAAGCCCTGCCGGCGAGCGCCGGCAGGGGCTTCCGCGGTCCGCTGTTCGCAGGCCCGCGAGCGGGCTAAGCGGCGCGGCGCTCGAGCGCCGGCTCGAGCTCGCTGTCGCGCAGGCGCAGCGGCGGGGTGGCAGCGGCGGTCTGCGCAGCTGCTGCCCGGCGAGCGTGCGGGCGAAGGATCACGAGCGTCGTGATGATGCCCACCGCAACCGATCCGGCGCCCACCGTGAAGGCGAGGTGGTAGCCGCTCAGCAGCGAACTGGCGACCGACTGCCCGTGCGCCTCGAGCGCCTTTGAGTGGTTGGTTGCGACCGTGCCCAGCACGGCGAGGCCGAGCGCCCCGCCGACCTGCTGAGAGAGGTTGACGATGCCCGATCCGAGGCCCGCGTCATGCGGCGGCACGTCGGCCATCGCGATTGTCAGAAGCGGAGTGAACGAGGTGCCGGCGCCCAGCCCGAGCGTGAAGAAGGCGATGAAGATCGTCGGGAAGAAGGCCGTGTGGAGCCCCGTCGTCGTCAGCAGTCCGAGGCCGACGACCATCGTCGTCAGTCCGGCGAGCAGGACGCGCAGGGCACCAAAGCGGGCAATCAGCCGGGCGGTCACGCCGATTGAGAGCATGCCGACGGTCACGGTGAAGGGGAGGAACGCGAAGCCGGTCGGCAGCGCGCTGTAGTGCAGGACATGCTCGAGGTAGAGCGTGCCGAGGAAGAAGGTCGAGTACATCCCGGTGACGAGGAATGCTCTAACCGCGCTCGACCCGACCAGCCCGCGCAGGCGCAGGATCCGAAGCGGCATGATCGGGTTCGAGATGCGAGCCTCAACCGTCAGGAACGCCGCCATCAGGGCGGCCGCGACGGCGCCGAAGCCGAGCACCTGGATGGAGCCCCAGCCGTGGCTGGTTGCCTGGACGATCGCGTAGACCGCGGTCATCAGCGAGACGGTCACGAGCAGCGAGCCGAGCCAGTCGACGCCGCCGGCGAGTCCGGCGCCGCGGTCGTCGGGGATCAGGGTCCGGCCCGCCACGAAGGTGGCCACGCCGATCGGCAGGTTGACGAAGAAGATCCAGTGCCAGCTGAGCGCCTGCGTCAGCGCGCCCCCGGCCAGCAGGCCGAGTGAGCCGCCGGCGACGGCGACGAAGACATAGGCGCTCATCGCCTTGGCGCGGTCGGCGGCGGCCGAGAACTCGGTCACGATGATCGCGAGGATCACCGAGGACGACAGCGCGGCGCCGATGCCCTGCACGAAGCGGGCGCCGATCAGGAGTCCCTCGCTCGGCGCGATGCCGCACAGCACGGACGCGACGGTGAAGACGACGACGCCGGTGAGGAAGACGCGTTTGCGGCCGATCAGGTCGCCGAGTCGCCCTGCGAGCAGCAGGAAGCTGCCGAAGGCGATCAGGAACGCGTTGATGACCCAGGTCAGGTTCCCCTGGGTGAAGTGCAGGTCGCGCTGGATCAAGGGCAGCGCGACGTTGACGATCGTGGTGTCGAGCACGATCATCAGCTGTGCCATGCAGACGACGACGAGGGCGAACCAGCGGCGCCGGTCGGCCGAGGGGGCCGTGAGCGAGAGGGGGAGGGCGGGTACGTTCATCTGGCTAATTCCCAACTGTTGAGGCTTGCTTGTGCCGGTGCTAAAGTGGAGTGACCCTCCAGTACTAAGTGGAGGATTCCTCCGGTACTATACGGAGGCATACTCCGTTTTGTCAAGAGATCTGCGCAAAGAGCCATGAGCACCACCGAGACAGTCCCAGCCCAGGGCGCCGCCCCAGCCTCAGCTACGGCCACGGCCACGGCCACGGCCACGGCCACAGATACGGCCACGGCCACAGTCACGGCCGCGGTCGCAGTCCCCGCTTTTGCCGCCATGCGCCCGAAGCGGGCCGACGCGTTGCGCAACTACGAGAAGCTGGTCGCGGCCGCGCGCGAGGCCTTCGCGCAGGACGGGACCTCGGCGTCGCTGGAGGAGATCGCGCGACGCGCGCAGGTCGGGATCGGCACGCTCTACCGCCACTTCCCCAATCGCCAGACCCTGCTCGAGGCGGTGTATGTCGACGAGGTCGACGCGCTCTGCCAGTCGGCAGCCGAGTTCGCCGAGCTCGAGCCGTGGGATGCCCTGGTCGCCTGGCTTCACCGCTTCGTCGGCTACATGGCCACCAAGCAGGCGCTCGCCCAGGAGCTATTGAATTACGTCGACCGCGACGCGACCGTCTTCCAGGGTTGCCGCAGCGTCCTCTTCGCTGCCGGGGAGCCCCTGCTCGAGCGTGCGCAGCGGGCCGAGGTCGTCCGCCGCGACACCGACCTGCGGGAGATCATCCAGATGGTCGGCGGCATCGCGAAGATCCCGGCCACGGCCCCGGAGGAGATCGACCACATCCTCGAAGTCGCGCTCGACGGCCTGCGCTACCGCACAGCGCGCGCGTAGCGCCCGCGCCGGCTCACGCGGCCCGCAGCTCCTCGAGCAGGCGCCTGTGCCGCGCGGCGTCGTCATCGTCCGCCGGGGCGGCGATCGTGATTCGTGTGACAACGTCGCCATAGCGGCGGCGGATCTCGGCGACGGCGTGTTCCGGCGAGCCGATGATCGCGAAGGTGTTCAGCACCTCGTCGTCGATCAGCTCGTGCAGCGACTCCCATTCGCCGCGCTTGCTGCGCGCGCCCAGTTCCTCGTGCAGCCGGTCCCAGCCGTGCAGTTCGAGCACCGGCCGGTAGGCGGGGGTCGAACCGTAGAAGGCGATCTGCTCCCTGACGGCCCGCGTGCCCGCGGCGATCTCCGCCTGCGAGTCCGCCGCGACGATCATCGCGGCGGCGCTGAGCTCGAAGTCCTCGAGCGTCCGGCCCACCTTGGCGCGCCCGCGCGCCAGCGCCGGGACCGTCACCTCGCGCAGATAGCGCTCGGTCGAGAAGGGATGGCAGAGCAAGCCGTCGGCGACCTCGCCGGCTGCCTGTGTCATCAGCGGTCCGACCGCGGCGAGCAGGATCCTCGGGTTGCCGTGCGGGTTGGGGCCCGGGTCGAAGAACGGCGTCATCAGCGTGTGGGCGTAGAAGTCGCCGCGGAAGTCAAGCGGCGAGCCGGCGCCCCAGGCCTCCCAGATGGCACGCACCGCCAGCACGAACTCGCGCATCCGCTCCGCCGGATGCGACCACGCCATCGAGTAGCGCCGGGTGATGTGGGGCCTGATCTGCGAGCCCAGGCCGAGCACGAATCGCCCTCCCGACAGTGCCTGCAGGTCGTTTGCCGTGAGCGCGACGCTCATCGGGTTGCGGGCTAACGCGACGGCGATCGCCGTGCCGAGCTCGATTCGCCGCGTTCGCTGCGCGGCGACAGCGCAGGCGATGAACGGGTCGAACTGCGTCTCGGCCGCCCACCAGCCGTCGTATCCGGCCGCTTCGGAGGCGCTCGCGCGCTCGGCGGCCTGACCGGCGGACGACCAGTACCCGCCCGCATCGATTTTCACAGTGGCGCTCCGATGGATCGCAACTTAGCGGGGCGCGAACCCGCGTTGCGGCGCGAGTCGCGGGTCGGCTGGCAGGCCCGCCCGGCTACGCTTGCGCGATGAGCCCGCCTGTGGATGGAACCGTCTCGATTCTCGGGCACCAGCTCGAGCGCGGACCGGATGCGCTTGGCGAGCTCACGCGGACCGAGGACGCCGGCGACGGGCCAGCACTGCGCGGCCGCCTGGCCGACGACGGCTATCTCTACCTGCCCGGCTTCTTCGAGCGCGACGACGTGCTCGCCGTGCGGCGTGAGCTGGTCGGCCGCCTCGCCGCCGGCGGCGTGCTCGATCCCGGCGCGCCGGTGATGGACGCCGTGGCACTGCCGGGTGCCGAACTCGAATTCGGGCGCGACGGCGCCCAGCTCGTGGCCGGCAACGAGCCGCTGCACAACCTGCTCTACGGCGGGCGGATGATCGGCTTCTACGAGTCGCTGCTCGGCGGTTCCGTTCGCCACCTCGATTTCACCTGGCTGCGCATCATGGCCCCCGGCGGTGGCACCTGGGTCCACACCGACATCGTCTTCATGGGCCGCGGAACGTCGAATCTGTTCACATCCTGGGTTCCCTACGGCGACATACCGCCGCAGATGGGCGGCCTGGCGATCCTCGAGCGCTCCCACACCCACGAGCTGATCCGTGAGGTGTACGGACGCCAGGACGTCGACAGCTACTGCGAGAACCTGGGCGAGCAGCCGCCGGATGATTACGAGTGGCCCAACGCGAGCCCGATCCTCGACGAGGACGCGGCCGCTCTGCGGCGCAGGCTCGGAGGTCGCTGGCTGACCGCCGACTACAGGGCCGGCGACCTGCTCGTCTTCGGCATGTTCACGGCGCACGGCGCACTGGACAACCGAACCGACCGCATCCGCCTCTCGTCGGACTCCCGCTACCAGCTGGCGGCCGACCCAGTCGATGAGCGCTGGGTCGGTCCGCATCCGGCCGGGCACACCAAGGCCGGCAAGCGAGGGGTCGTCTGCTAGCCGCAGCGTGCCCGGTTGCGGCGGGCCGCTCAGCCGGCCGCTGGAGCGCCGGCCGGGCCGCCCCCGCCGGGGCCGCCAGGGCCAGGCATTCCGCCGTGCGGACCGGCTGGGCCGCCGTGGGCGATCGGGCCGCTCTCGAGCAGCGCCAGCAGGGTCGTCTCTTGGGCCGAGGTGATCGTGGCGGCCGTCACGGCCGCATCGAGCACGGGGGTCGCGATCGAGCTGACCTGCGCCTGGATCGCCTTCTGGACACTGGCGAAGATCGCCTCCACCGCGGCGCTCGGCGCGACGTGCGTGCCGTTGCCCGCCGTCCCCGCCGTCCCCGCCGCGCCGGTCGCGCCGGTCGCGCCGGTCCAGGTGCCGTCGGGACCTGACCCGGTTCCGGGTGTCGCGGTCAGCGAGGCGACGAACGCTTGCTTCTGCGCGGCGGTGATCGTGCCCGCCGCGAGCGCCCGGTCGAGAATCGGCTCAGCGATCGAAGCGGACGCCGCGGCGATCGCCGTGCGAGCCTTCGCGAGCGCCGTCATCTCGTCCTTGGTCAGCGAGGCGAGCGGCTTGGCGCCGCTGCGGCCGGGCGGGGTCATGGCCGCGGCCCCCGTCCGCTCGACGTGGCTGTCGCCGCCGCCCCGCGTTGCCGCGACCGCGCTCGCGCCGCCCCCGAGGACCGCGATCGAGCCGATCACCGCCACCGTTCTGCCTTTGCGAAGCCTGTCTAACCTCATCGTTGCTCCCTTCATGGACGCTTGGACAGATCGAGTGTCGGCCCCGGGGCTCGTCGCCGGCTCAAGCGCAGCCGAGAGGAGCCTGAGAGCCGCGCCGCCGCTGCACTAACCTCCGGCGGCAGATGGCTCGCACCGTGATCAAGCTCGGCTCGGCGATCGTCGCGACGGACGCGGGCGAGCTTCGCGCCGAGCTGCTCGCGCAGATCTGCGCCGCGGTTGCGGCTGCGAGCAAGGGCGGCGACGAGGTCGTGATCGTGACCAGCGGCGCCATCGCTCGCGGCACCCGGGTGCTCGGCCTGGCGGCGCGCCCGACCGCGATCGAGGAGCTGCAGGCGGCGAGCGCGGTCGGCCAGGGTCGCCTTTACCGGGTCTACGACGAGCTGCTCGGCGCCCACGGCACGGTCGCCGCGCAGGTGCTGCTGACGTTCTTCGACGTCAGCGCGCGAAGCAGCTACCTGAACGCGCGCCAGACGCTCGGCAAGCTACTCGAGTGGGGCGCCGTGCCGGTGATCAACGAGAACGACACGACCGCGACCGACGAGATCAGCTTCGGCGACAACGACTTCCTCGCCGCCCAGGTCGCGATCCTGCTCGCTGCCGACCGGCTGATCATCCTGACCGGTACCGATGGGCTCTACACCGCCGACCCGCGCGCCGACCCCGGTGCCACGCTGGTCGAGCAGGTCGATGACTTTGCCTCGCTCGACGCGCTCTCGATCACCCAGACCACCTCCGCGCACGGCTCGGGCGGGATGCGCTCAAAGGTCGTCGCCGCCGACATGGCAACGGCAGCCGGAATCGAGACAGTGATCTGCAACGGCGAGCGCGAGGGCGTGCTCGCCCGCGTGCTCGCCGGGGAGCGAGAGGGGACGCGGTTCAGCGCCCGCGAGCAGCGCCACTCGAGCTTCAAGCTGTGGCTGCGCTACGCGAAGCCGAGCCGCGGCACGATCGTCGTCGACGACGGCGCGGCGCGAGCGCTGCGGGAGGACGGAACGAGCCTGCTGCCGGTCGGCGTCGTCGAGGTTCGCGGCGATTTCGATCAGGGCGACGCCGTCGAGGTGGTGATGGCGAGCGGAAAGCCTGGCCGCGGCGACGACGTCGAGGTGGTGGGCGAGCTGCTGATCGGCAAGGGCATCTGCAACTACTCGGCCGGCGAGCTGCGAGCCGTGGCCGGGCGCAATTCGGCCGCTGTGCGTGAGCTGCTGCCGCGCGCCGCGGCTGAGGCCGTGCACCGCGACTATTTCGCGCTCGCGTAACCTTGACGTATGGCGATTGCCACGGAATCGGTCGGCGAGTTGTGTGCGGGCGCCAAGCGGGCTGCGCGGACGCTCGCGACGCTCGATGCATCCGTCAAGAACGCAGCGCTCGAAGCGGTTGCGCGGGCGCTTGAGGCGAGCGTCGATGAGATCCTCGACGCCAACGCGCTCGATGTGGCGGCGGCCCGCGACGTAGGGATCTCAGCCGCGCTGATCGACCGCCTGACGCTTGACCGCCGCCGGATCGAGGCGATGGCGGCCGGGGTGCGCGAGGTCGCCGCGCTGGCCGACCCCGTCGGTGAGCTGCTCGAGGAGCTCCGGCGGCCCGACGGCTTGACGATTCGCAAGGTCCGCGTGCCGCTCGGTGTGGTTGCGGTGGTCTATGAGGCGCGGCCGAACGTGACGATCGACGCTGCCGCGCTGTGCCTGAAGTCGGGCAACGCGATCGTGCTGCGGGGGTCCTCGAGCGCGGCGCGCTCGAACTCGGTCCTGGCCGCGATCGCCGCCCGCGCTGCGGAATCGGCCGGTGTGCCCCGCGGCGCGATCACGATCCTGTCCGGTGGCCACCGCGACGAGCTCGTGGAGCTCGCGACACAGTCGCGCCACGTCGATCTGATCATCCCGCGCGGAGGCGAGGGTCTGAAGGCTGCGCTGGCCAGTCATGCCACCGTGCCCGTTATCTATGCGGCCTCCGGCAACTGCCACGTTTACGTGGACGCAGCGGCGGATCTCGAACAGGCGCGCGCGATCGTGCTGAACGCGAAGGTGCAGCGCCCCGGGGTGTGCAACGCGGCGGAGACGCTGCTCGTGCACCGCGAGGTCGCCGCGGACTTCCTGCCGGACGCGCTCGCGACGCTGAGCGAAGCCGGGGTCGAGCTGCGCGGGGACGAGGGCACCCTCGAGCACGCCGCCGGCCTCCCGGTCACGCTTGCAAGCGCCGCCGACTGGGACACCGAATATCTCGCCCTGACGCTTGCGGTGGCCGTCGTCGACTCGCTCGAAGCGGCGATCGAGCACATCGCGGCGCACGGCAGCGGCCACAGCGAGGCGATCGTCACGCGCGACGCCGCCGCCGCGCGCCGCTTCGAGCTGGATGTTGACGCGGCCTGCGTGTACGTGAACGCCTCCACGCGCTTCACCGACGGCGCCGAGTTCGGGATGGGGGCCGAGATCGGCAACTCGACACAGAAGCTGCACGCGCGCGGGCCGATCGGCGTGCGCGAGTTGTGCACCTTCAAGTACCTGGTCGAGGGCGACGGGCACGTTCGTAGTTGACGGCCGTCGGCATCCTCGGCGGGACCTTCAACCCGCCCCATCTCGCGCACCTGGTGTGCGCCAGCGAGGCGCGCTCGCAGCTCGGACTCGAGCGGGTCGTGCTGATCCCGACGGGGGTGCCGCCGCACAAGCCGATGGAGCAGGAGCCCGGCGCCGCGCACCGGCTCGAGATGTGCCGGCTGGCGGCCGGCGCAGGTCGCGGCTGGCTGACGGTCAGCTCGATCGAGATAGACCGCGCCGGCCCGTCGTACACGGTCGATACGCTTCGCCAGATCCATGCGAGCCAGCCAGGTGACGAGCTGACGTTCATCGTCGGAGGCGACATGGCCTGGTCGCTGCCGAGCTGGCGCGAGCCGGAGGCGATCCTGGGCCTTGCGTCGGTCGCCGTGGCCGAGCGCGTGGGGGCGCGGCGCGAAGAGGTGCGCGGGCGGCTGGAAGCGCTGGCGGGCGCGGCGGCGATCACATACATCGACGTGCCGAGGTTGGACATCTCATCGTCGGCGCTGCGCCGGCGCGTGCGCGAGGGGCGGCCGCTCGACTATCTGGTCCCCGATCCGGTCGCCGACTACATCGAGCAGCGGAGGCTCTACCTGTGAACTCGAAACGTCTGGCAGAGGTCATCGCGAGGTTTGCGGACGACAAGAAGGCGCAGTCGATCGTCGAGCTGGATCTGCGCGGCGTGATCGACTACACGGACTACTTCGTGATCTGCTCGGGCGGCACCGACCGTCAGGTCAAGGCGATCGTCGACGGCATCCACGTTGGCTGCAAGGGCGAACTCGGGATCCTGCCGCGCCGCGTCGAGGGCCTCCCCGGCTCGCAGTGGGTGCTGATGGACTACCTCGACGTCGTCGTGCACGTTTTCGTGCGTGAGCTGCGCGAGTTCTACGCGCTCGAACGGTTGTGGGGCGAGGTCCCGGCCCGCGAGTTCGGCACCGCGGCGCTCGCCGGACACGACGAGCTGGCTGCGGCTGGCGCATCCGAGTAGCGCCAAAAACGCCCGCCACTGTTGGCTGGACGCCGGCGCGGCGCGGGCGCTGCCTGGGTGGTTCGCCGGCGGCGGGCGCGCGGCCGGGCGGCGTCACCGATGGGCTGCGAGCATCCGCCCAGCGTCCAGCCGCCCGCGTCGCACATTGGTCTAGATGTCCAGTTTCGTCCAGGATCGCCGGCGAACTGGACGATGCCTGCGGAAATGTCTCGCCCGAGGGCTTCTCAGTGGTGCCGGCGCGCCGGCTTGCTAGGCGTGATCTTCGTGCTGGCCGGCACCCTCGGCGTGGACGATGCGGCGGCGAAGAAGAAGGCGAAGCAGCCGGTCGCCACGCCGCCGTACTACACGCTGAAGGGCAAGAAGCAGAAGTGCCGCGCCCACTACACGAGGGTCAAGATCACGATCAAGGTCCGAAAGCACCACCGCACCGTTCGCATCCGCCAGACACGCTGCGTATACAACGCCAGCAAGGGCGCGAGCGGGGCCACCGTCAACTTCCCGACGAACCTTCCGACCGCCGCGATCACGGTCACCGTAATTCCCGCGGCCGGCGACGCGAGCTACACGATCGCGGCCGGTCAGGTGCTGTCGGTCGCGGGCGCCGGCGTGCTGACGGGCGCCAGCCAGAGCGGCCTCAGCGCTCTGGTGGTCTCCACCACGACACACGGGACCCTCACGCTCAGCCGCGATGGGACGTTCCGCTACGTGCCGGCGGCGTCGTTCTCGGGTGTCGACTCGTTCACGTTCAAGACCGAGACCTCCGCCGGCGAGAGCTCAACGCCCGCCACGGTCACGATCCACGTCACGCCCGTCGCGGTGGCGGTCGGCGCCTATTACCTGCCGTCCTCCGGCACGCTGAGCGTCGCCGCACCCGGCGTGCTGGCCGGCGACACGGGCAGCGGCCTGAAGGCCAAGCTCGTCTCCGGCGCCAGCGGCGGCTCGCTCTCGCTGAACGCCGACGGCTCGTTCACCTACACCCCGACACCGAGCTTCACCGGCTCCGACAGCTTCAGCTTTGAGGCCGTGGACTCCTCGGGGCAGCTGTCGGGGGTCGAGACGGTCACGATCGAGATCGGCGTGCGGCCGCCGTCGGTGGTGGCCGGCAGTTTCCCCGGCGCGGTCGGCAACACCGAGCTTCAGGTCGGTGGGTCTCGTGGCAGCGCGCCCGAGGTCTATGACGCCGGCGCCAGCGCGCTGAACGGCGACAGCGACCCCAACGGCGGCACGCTCAGCACGACGCCCGCAACGATCGCGACGACCGAGGGCGGCACCGTCCACATGGCCGCCGACGGGACCTTCACCTACCAGCCACCGACCGGCTTCTCCGGCTCGAGCGACACCTTCATCTACCAGGTCAACACCAGCGAGGCAACCAGCGCGCTGGCAACCGCCACGATCTACTTCGGCGGCGCCCGGGTGTGGTACGTCGACAACTCGGCGGGAGCAGGCGACGGCAGCTCGCTCTCGCCGTTTGACTCACTCGCCGCCGCGACCGCCGCCGCGGGGCCCAACGACTTCATCTTCCTCTACGCCGGCGCCGGCGCGTACAACGGCGGCGAGACCCTCGGCGCCAACGAGACGCTGGTCGGGCAGCCGGCCGGCCTCACCGTGAACTACGAAAACCTGATTCCCGGGTCGAGTGCGGCCGCGCCGCAGATCACAAGCAGCGGCGTGGGCCTCACACTGACCGGGGGCGACGAACTCGACGACGTCAACATCGAACACACGACCGGCGACGGGGTGAACATCGCCAACGGTACCTTCGTAATCGAGAACGTGACGATCGCCGACGCCGGCGCGGACGCGATCAGCGCCACCGGCAACACGAGCGTGACGGTCACGGGCTCGACGCTCACCGCGAGCGCCGCCGACGGCATCCAGGTCGTGGACGGCAGTGGCGTCGTGTTCCAGGACTTCAACCTTGTCGGCAATACGATCACCGGCACGCACGGCGCGGCGATCTCGCTCGCCACCGCCGGCAGCGCCAACGGCAATATCGACGGCAATCTCATAGGTGTCGGCAACACGTCCGGCGGAACGCTGACGGCGGGATCGGGGTCGGCGACCGGTGACGGCATCGACATCACAGGCAACGGCAGCAACGCCTGGCTCTATGCCGACGTTTTCAACAACGACGTCTTCGGCATCGCGGCTGGATCCGGGATCGACGCCGACGCCTCCGGCGGCGCCACGCTCCAGCTTCCCCTGACGGCCAACTACATCGACACCGACGCGACGAGCGCCGGCAACGGCGTCACGATCAGCGCCGGAACGAGCGGCAGCGACGTCGGCACCGTGTGTGTGGACCCGTCGAACAACACGGCGACGGCGGCAGGGTCCGGAAACGGCATGGAGGTCGAAGAACCCGACGCCGGCAGCACCTTCGGCATCCAGGGATACGTTGCGGGCTCGGGCTTCGCCGGCGTCGCGACAGCGCTCAAGAGCTTCAACACACTGGCATCCGTTGGCGGCGCCCAGGCGCTCGCAAGTCCGGTCGGCGCCACGTTCGACAGCTGCACCGTCGAGCAGCCGGACATCTGAGCCGTCTGCCTGCCCTCGCCGCCTTCCTGCCCCAAGCCGTCGTCCTTGCGCAGGCTCACGCGAGGTGCTCGCGCAGGACCTCGGCGAGCTGACCGACGATGCCTGCGTGAGCTGGCTTCATCAGCACCAAGCGCAGCGTCGTCACCTGATCGGCGTCGTGCTCGATCTCGGGGTGGGCTCGTCTCAGCCAGGCGGTCTGCAGGCGGATCTTCGCGGCATGCCAGCCCGTGCTCGCGAGTGAGTCAAACGCCCGCTCGCAGCGCGCGCTGATCTGCGAGGCACGCGCAAGGCGCGGGAACGGGCAGACGATGTCCAGCTCAGGGTCCGCCACGACGGCCAGCTCTTCACCGCCGAGGGCAGCCGCGAGGCGCTGCGCCGCGGCGCGTGAGGCCGCGAGGTACGAACCGAGGCCCTCGCGTGTCAGCGGCAGCGCCTGCAGCGTCGTCCAGAGCGCGGCGGCCGCGGCGCCGGCGCGGCTGCACTCGAGGCTGATCTCACCGAGATGGCGCTCGCGCGAGGTGAAATAGGTGTAGGGCGAATCGTGGGCGTAGAGGCGTGCGAGTTGCGGGTCGGCGAACAGTACGCAGCCGCAGCCATACGGCTGAAGCCCGTGCTTGTGCGGATCGACGACGATCGAGTCGGCGAGTGCCAGCGCCGCAAACGGCGCCGGATCGACGCCCGGGCTGACTCCGTCGGCCAGCAGCGTGAAGAAGCCGCCGTAGGCCGCATCGACGTGCAGGCGCGCGTCGTGGCGGGAGCACAGCTCCGCGATCTGCTCGATCCGGTCGATCGCGCCGAGACTCGTGGTTCCGAGCGTCGCAACGACCGTGCCGACGCCGCCGGCCGCCAGCCGGCGCTCGAGCGCGTCGGGGTCGATCCGCCCGGCACCATCCTGGGCGAGCTGCTCAGCCTGGACGCCGAGCAGCCGGCACATGCGGCCATGCGTGTAATGCGCGTTCGCGCCGAATACGACCGTGGCTTGCGGGCGCAGCTCACGCGCTACCCACAGCGCCTCGAGGTTGGCGATCGTCCCGGAAGATGTGAGATGGCCGATGTGCTCGCCGTAACCGAACATCGCGGCGATCGCGGCGACCGCCTCCTCTTCCATCGCTGCTGTGGCGGGCCCACCGTCGAGCGCGTGGTTGTTGGGGTTGAGCAGCATCGTGGTTGCGTACGCCGCCCAGGCCAGCCGGTGCGGTGGTTTGAGCATCTGCCCGACGTAGTGCTCATCGCCGTAGGGGTAGTTGTTGGCGAGGCGCTCGGTGAGCAGCTCGAGTGCCGCAAGCTCCGCCGGCGCCGGCGTCAGCGCCTCCGTCGCGAGCGAGCCAAGCGGGGCGAGCGCCGCGGCCCGGCTTGCCAACCGGCGGGCCAGCTGCGGTGGAAGGCGAACATCGCGCGGCCCCATCAGCGGCTGCGTGCGTCGGGGCCGGCTGCGCTCATCAGGGCATTCTGGCCGATGCGCTCACGACCCGCGCGGCCGCCTCTGCGCGCGCGCCTTGGCTCGGCGGGCGCCCCGCGGGCGGGAGCTCTACCGGCTGCGAGCGGCCCGGGCGGTGAGGCTCGTCACGCGTTCGCCCCCTGCACTTCGAACTGCGCCTCTTCGGTTGATCCGCGCAGCGCCATCGTGGAGGCCGTCCCGCCGGTGATCGTCTCCAGCACCTGGTCGAAGTAGCCGGAGCCGACCTCGCGCTGGTGGCGCGTGGCGGTGTAGCCGTCGCGCTCGAGCGCGAACTCGCTCTCCTGCAGTTCGACGTAGGCGCTCATCCCGCGGGTCGCGTAGCCGCGCGCGAGCTCGAACATCGAGGCGTTGAGCGCGTGGAACCCGGCGAGCGTGACGAATTGGAAGCGGTAGCCGAGCTTCGCGAGGTCGCTCTGGAAGCTGGCGATCTGGGCCTCTGTGAGGTGCCGGCTCCAGTTGAACGACGGCGAGCAGTTGTAGGCGAGCAGCTTGCCGGGGAACTGTTCGTGGATCTCGGTGGCGAACGCCGTCGCCTGCTCGAGGTCCGGGGTGGAGGTCTCGAACCAGAGCAGGTCGGCGTAGGGCGCGTAGGCAAGGCCGCGCGCAATTGCCGCCTCGATCCCCTCACGCACGCGGAAGTAGCCCTCCGGAGTGCGCTCACCGGTCGTGAACGCCCGGTCGGTCTCGTCGATGTCGCTGGTCAGCAGCGTCGCCGACAGCGCGTCGGTGCGAGCGATCAGCAGCGTCGGCACGTCCAGAACGTCGGCCGCGAGGCGCGCGGCGACGAGCGTGCGCACGAACTGCGAGGTCGGCACGAGCACCTTGCCGCCGAGGTGGCCGCATTTCTTCTCAGAGGACAGCTGGTCCTCGAAGTGGACGGCGGCGGCCCCCGCCTCGATGAACGACTTCATCAACTCGAACGCGTTCAGCGGCCCGCCGAACCCGGCCTCGGCGTCGGCGATGATCGGGGCGAGCCAGTCGATCGAGTCATCGCCCTCGCCGTGGGCGATCTGATCGGCGCGCAGAAGTGCGTTGTTGAGCCGCTTGACCAGCGCCGGTGCGCTCGTCGCGGGGTAGAGGCTCTGGTCGGGGTAGGTCTGGCCCGCGAGATTGGCATCGGCGGCGACCTGCCAGCCCGACAGGTAGATCGCCTTCAGGCCGGCCTTGACCATCTGCACCGCCTGCCCACCGGTGAGCGCTCCCAGCGCAGCCACCCATGGCTCCTCGGCGAGTTGTGCACGCAGCCCCTCGGCTCCACGTCTGGCCAGCGTGTGCTCGACACTCACCGAGCCGCGCAGACGCTCGACGTCCTCGTCCGAGTAGGGGCGCTGGATGGTGGGGTCGGGGGTCATGTCCTTATTCTCCTTTTGGATCCAGAAATGGCGAGTTTGGATCCTAGAAGATGGATAGGGCGCGTGTCAACCCGCTGAAGTCGGGGCGCGGCCTCAAGGCGTTGGCCAAAACATTTGCAAAATTGGATCCCAGCGAGGGAACGGACGGGTGCTATGTTTGTCGCGTGCCGGTCCTTTCGACGAAGGCTGACGAGGTCGCCCAGACGCTCGAGGATGAGATCGTCTCCGGCGCCATCCCGCCCGGCCAGGTGCTGCGTCAGGAGCACGTGTGCGAGCGGTTCGGCGTCAGCCGCACGCCCGTTCGCGAGGCGCTCCAGCGTCTCGAGGCGCTCGGCCTGGTCACCGCGCTGCCGAATCGGGGCGCGCGGGTGCGCTCGATTTCCTCCGCCGAGCTGCGGGAGGCCTTCCTCATCCGCGCCGAGCTGGAGGGCCTCGCGACGGCGCACGCGGCGCCGCGGATGACGCCGGATGATCTCGCGCGGCTGGACGCCGCGGAAACGCGGTTCGCCGAACTGACGCTCGAGTTGCGCTCACAGATGCGCAGCGGCGACCTGCGGAATTCGTCCCTGGTCGTTGTCTGGATGGCCGCCAACCACGCGTTCCACGATGTGATCTACGAAGTCGCCGCGATGCCGCGAGTGGAGCAACTCGCCAAGAGCGCGCGACGCAGCTTCATCGGCGAGCACGTCTGGAGTGCTCGCGGCGAGCTCGATGAGCTGTTCGCGCGCAACGACCTGCAGCACCGCGCTATTCGCGAGGCGCTCGGCGCAGGCAGCGGCGAAGGCGCCCGGACGCTCGCCCGCGAACACGTGCTCTCGTCGGGCAGGCTGATGGAAGCCGCGCTCGACCTGGCGGCCGCGCGGACACGCCCGCCCGACTGGCTCTCGGGCCGCCCGGAGCCCGCGGCGTGGGGAGCCGCCGGGTAGCCCGGGTTCGCCGGGCCGCCCGACGCGCGGCCCGGCGCACGTCCGGGCCGCGGCGGGCGAGCGCTGGCTGCGCGCTGGTCGGCGGCCGCGTGTTGCGCGTGCCGTCGTAGTTCGGCGCATGGGCGCAGTACCACAGCCCTCCTAGGCGCAGTCGCCGCGTATACGCCACGGGGGCTTGCGCTGTCGCGTCGCGCACGGCGCATGAGCACTCTCTCATCAAGCCGCCCTGCATATGAGCGGCTTCTCACGTCCGGCTTAGCAGGATTTGGGTGTGCGCGCAGACAATCGAACGCGATGCGATTGACCTGCCTCCACGCTGCCGCGCACGCCCGAGGACGGCGCCGGTGAGCCGGCGCCAGCCTGGCGGACGCGAGCGGACCCCGGCGGAGCTTGCGACGCGCCGTGCGATCCGAGCTCGGGATGCCGGACTGCGGCGAATCTCGGCGGTGACGCGCGGGATCATCGCGGCCGTGGTCGCGTTGTCCGGCGCGCTGGCGGTGCTCGCTGCCAACAGTTTTCACGGTCACACGCTGGTGAGCCGGACGACACAGCGACAGCTCAGCGCCCCGGCGGCACCAGTCACCGCTGCCGCGCGCAACACCTCGCGCCCTGGATCGTCAGCGCGCCGCTCGGCCTCAGACCCCGCATCCGCCCCCTCCTCGGGGAGCCCATCGACGCAAACGACGCAAACGCAGACAGCGGTACAGACGTCGCCGGCCGCGGCCACGCAAAGCCAGACCCAGACGACTCCGGCCGCCGGCTCCTCGCCCGGCCTTGCGCAGCCGAGCCAGGCACCGGTTCAAACGCCTGCTCCGCCGGTTGCCGTGTCGGGGGGATCGTGATGGTGTTGGCGAGCGCCGGGCCGAGCGCCCTGTGGTACCTCACGCGCGCTACCGGCGCGGTCACGCTTGTGCTGCTGACCGCAAGCGTCGCACTCGGGGTGGCGAACGTGGGGCGTCTGCAGAGCACCCGCTGGCCGAGATTCGTGGTCGAGGGGTTGCACCTCAATGTCTCGCTGCTCGCGATCGCGGTTCTCGCGGTGCACATCTGCACGACGCTGCTCGACCCGTTCGCGTCGATTCACTTGCTCGACGCGGTCGTCCCGTTCATCTCGAGCTACCGGCCGGTCTGGCTCGGGCTGGGAGCGTTCGCGTCGGACCTGTTGATCGCCATCGCACTGACGAGCATGATCCGCCGCCGCCTCGGCCACCGCGCGTGGCGCGCGACCCACTGGTTCGCCTATGCCTGCTGGCCGATCGCCTTGTTGCACGCTGTCGGTACGGGCAGCGACATCAAGCAGCTCTGGATGCAGGCGCTGCTCGGCGGCTGCATGGTTTCCGTTGTCGTCGCGGTCTGGGCCCGGGCGGGTTTTGGCTGGCCGGCGCGTCGCGGTCTGAGTGCCAGCGCGGTGGCCGCGTCGATCGCCCTGCCGGTGGCGCTCGTGGTATGGCTCCCGAGCGGCCCGCTGGCGTCCAACTGGGCCAGCCGCTCAGGCACGCTGGCCTCGACCGCTGCCGCCGGGACTCCGCAGGCCGCGGCGGGCGCGGCGCGGGTCCAGATCGCGGCGTTCTCCGCGCGCGTCAACGGCAGTGTGAGCGAGCATCAGACCTCGAGCGGCGGGGTTGAGTTAGATTTGTCACTGGCCGTCGCGAACGCGGCGCTCGGCACCGTACACGTGCGAATCGACGGCAACGCAGTGCCCGGCGGCGGGGTGGCGATGACGGCGAGCTCGGTGTCGGTCGGCACGTCCTCGAGTCCGATGCTCTTCCGGGGAGCGGTCACATCGCTGGACGGCACCCGCATCGCGGCGCGGGTTGCCACAGCGGACGGCCGCGCGCTGACGGTCGGGCTCGCCCTTCGGGTCGACGCAGCCTCAGGCTCGGCCAGCGGCAGTGTCCAGGTGGTCCCGGTCTGATGGCGACGCTCGTGACCCAGGTTGGGCTGCCGCGCCTCCTGAGCGCGCTCGCGGGCGGGGAGATGGTCGACCTCGGTAGACACCTCGACAGCCACGGTGTGCTGCCGTCATCCACCCAGCTCGATGCCGGATCCCTCCTCGACCAGGTCGATCGCTCCGGTCTGCGCGGGCGTGGCGGCGCCGCGTTCCCGACGGCCACGAAGCTTCGCGCGGTGCGCGGGGCCCGCGGTCCGGCGATCGTGGTGGCAAACGGCTGCGAGAGCGAGCCGATCAGTGCCAAGGATGCGCTGCTGCTAAGCGAGCTTCCGCATCTGGTGCTTGACGGCGTCGAACTCGCCGCGCGCGCGGTCGGCGCCGCCGAGGCGATCGTCGCCTTCGAGGCGCCCAATGGCGCGGCGCGCGAGAGCCTGGAGATCGCCTTGAGCGAGCGGCGCGCCGAACGTGTCGACTCGACGCGGTTCTCGCTGTTCGCCGCGCAGGAGCGGTTCCTCAGCGGCCAGGAGACGGCGCTCGTCTCGCAGATCAACGGCGGGCCGCCGAAGCCAACCTTCGTGCCGCCGCGGCCGACCGACCGGGGCGTGGGCCGCCGGCCGACGCTGATTTCAAACGTCGAGACGCTCGCGAACCTTGCTCTGATCGCACGTTACGGCGCAGCATGGTTTCGCGAGCTTGGAACCGATGCGGAGACCGGATCGAGACTTGTCACACTGGCGGGCGCGGTTGAGCAGCCGGGCGTGTATGAGATCGAATGCGGAACCGCGCTGGGAGCGCTGTTCGCGGCCGCCGGGGGGCTCAGCGGCGAGCTGGCCGGCGTGCTCGTGGGAGGCTACTTCGGTTCGTGGCTCCCTGCGTTGGGAGCTGGTGCGCTCGAGCTCTCGAACGAGGCGCTCGGCCGCCACGGCGCCGCGCTCGGCTGTGGTGCGATCGTCGCACTACCGGCTCGCTCGTGCTCGGTGGCAGAGACGGTTCGCGTCGCGATTTACCTTGCCACGGAGACCGCCGGTCAGTGCGGGCCGTGTGTCCATGGAACGGCGGCGATCGCCCGAACGCTTCACGGGATCGCTGAAGGCAAGGGCTCGGCGACCGCGTTCGGCGACCTTGAGCGCTGGGTCGCGGAGCTCCCCGGCCGCGGCGCCTGCCATCACCCGAACGGGCTCGCCCATTTCGTCTCGACGGCGCTGCGCACATTCAAGTCGCAGTTCGCTGATCACGCCCGCCACGGCCCGTGCGACGGCTGCGCCGCCGCACCGATACTGACCTTCCCGCAACCGGATCCGGTGCCCAGATGACACGAATCCGAGTCAACCCGGTTGGCTGTGTCGGTCACGGCCTGTGCGCCGAGATCCTGCCCGAGTTGATCGAGCTTGACGACTGGGGCTATCCGATCGTCGGCCGTGGCTCGATCCCGCCGGGCCTCGAGGCTCACGCAAGGCGTGCCGCCGACGCCTGCCCGACGCTGGCACTGCTGCTCGAGCGCGATTGACGCCCGGCGGCCGCTGCCGCCCCCCTCTCGCGGCGAAAGTCTCGCCCGGGGGTGCTTGAATACCCCGATGGTTTCGCGGCAATCCGGCGCCGAGCGACCCGGTCGGCCGGTCGCCGTCTGACGTGGCAGTTCGAAACTCGGAACTGCGGTTCGCGGTTTCCGCGGTTCGGCACCTGCCGTTGCCCATCGCGCGGTTCACGCTGCGCGCGCGGCGCCGCGCGCGCAGCACCGGCGATGCGTTCTCGCTCAGCTCGGCGCTTCGGCCTCAGAAACTCGCGGCGCTGCTCGATGCAGCCGCCGGATGCACCACCGTCGTCGAGCTCGGGACCGGCACAGGCTGGACGGCGATTGCGTTGGCGCTACGGGACCCGGCGCGCACGGTCGTCAGCTACGACCCGGTCGCGCGCGATCGCGAGCCGTATCTGGAGCTTGTGGCTCTCTCCGTGCGAGCGCGGGTGACGTTCGTGACGGCGGCGGGCGAGGACGGAACTGGAGATGCTCGCGGCGTCGAGCTGCTCTTCATCGACAGCTCGCACGAATGCGAGCCGACGCTCGCACAGGTGCGCGTCTGGCGGCCGGCGCTCGCTCCGGGTGCGCTGGTCGTCTTCGACGACTACGGGCACCCGGACTATCCGGGTGTGGCGCAGGCCGTCGAGTCGCTCGGCGCGAGCGGGAGCGTGCGCGCATCGATGTTCATCTGGCGCCCGGCGTGAGCGCCGGCGGGATGTTCTGGCAGCGCGGGCGCGCCGAGTCATTCGGTGAGGTGGCGGAGCTCTACGAGCGCGCGCGGCCGTCGTACCCGCCGGCGCTCGTCGACGAGTTGTTGCGGGGGGACCCGCGGCGCGTGCTCGACGTCGGCTGCGGGACGGGCAAGGCGGGATCGCTGTTTCTCGAGCGCGGCTGCGAGGTGCTCGGTGTCGAGGTCGACCCGCGCATGGCTCAGATCGCCCGGGAGAGCGGCCTCGAGGTGGAGGTCTCGCGGTTTGAGATGTGGGAGCCGGCAGAGCGGCGCTTTGACCTCGTGATCTGCGCCCAGGCTTGGCATTGGATCGATCCGCGGCTTGGGGCGGCGAAAGCTGCGGCCGCCCTCGTCGAACAGGGCCGGATCGGCGTCTTCTGGAACATCGGAGACCCGCCTGCTCACGTCCGCGCGCTACTGGCACCGATCTATGCGCGGCTCGAACCTGCGCTTGAGAACTACTCGGTGGTGCTCGGCAACGGCGGGGGCAGGGCGGGCCAGACGCTGAGCGACATGGACGCCTCGGGTGTGTTCGGCCGCGCCGAGGTGAGCACCTTCTCCTGGTGCCAGGCGTATCGGACGGCCGAATGGCTCGACTTCATCAGCACACACAGCGATCACCAGGCGCTTGAGCCGGAACGGCGCAAACGCCTCCTGGCGGCGGTTGGCGAGGCCATCGACCGTCTCGGCGGCTCCCTCGAGGTGCCCTACGAGGCATCACTCGTGAGCGCCCGGCTGGCAGCGGACGCCGCTCGCTGACTGAGCGCCTTTTCGCGGTTGGCGCGCGAATTGATGAGGCGGGTGAGCGGGCCAAGGCGCCGTGCTGCGTTTCTTCACGGCATCGTCGCGACGGGCGAGGTGTGCTTGCCGCCGGCGACATTGGCTGCGGATCAGCGTCGCGGCGAGGTGGCGCACCTAAAGCCGAACCGTCTGGAGGACGAAAAGAACAGAAGTAGGCAGAGCGAACCCAAGCGATCCGAAGAAAGGCCCAATGACGCGCGCGACCCTCCTCGTGGCGCTACTGGTGGGATTGGCGGTTCCCGCAAGCGCAAGCGCGTCGGATGTGACCTCGGTCGCGCGCGTGCAGCGCGACCTCGCGCTCGCCGCCGCTTTCTGGACGGTGGAGCAGCCGACGCTCGTGTCGCCGTGTGTCTCCAATCAGGTGTTCGTGACGGCGATGCAGGACGGCACCGGCGACGGCGGAGCCCTCGTCCCGGCGGCAGATGTGTGGGCCGAGACCGCGCTTGGGTCGTGTGCGATCAACATCGCGCCGGTCGCATGGGCGCTTGGCGCGTCGGGTGACTCCGGCACGAGCGAGATGTTCTGCGTCCTGATCGCTCACGAATACGGACACACGCTCGGGCTCCCGGACACCGAGTCAATCCCGATGATGAGCAGCTCATGGGCCCGTCGCGACGATCCGCTCTGCGACCAGGCGGTGTACGGATGGCGTTGGACGCTGCACAAGGATCGCGAATGGATCGCCGCCAATCGCACGCAGCTGAGAATGGCGAGGATCGAGCGCAAGGCGCGTGCGGCTGCCGCGGCGGCTCGGGAATCCTCGACGCAGCCGGCGGTCACTCAACCGACTGGCTCGGCGCCGGCGGGCGTCGCCGCGCCGTCTGGTACTACCCAGCCGCCAGTGAATCCGGTGACGGCGCCGACCACCTAGTCGCGGCGGCCCAGAGAAAGAGCCCGGCCGCGCCGGCGCAGTCGTGCGTGTCCGGAGGCTGGTGTGTCGCGATCCACTCCAGCCGGTGCGCGGCGATTCGCCAGCTTGACGCCAAAACAGGTATCACCGTATCGGCGATCAGGTCCGGCGCGGTCTCGGCGCGCTCGCAGGCGCATCTAGATGTCGAGATTGTCGATGATCTCGTTGGCCCGCGACCACTGCTCCGGCGGCACGACGAGGTAGATGTCGCCGTGGCCGAAGCGGTCGAGCGGCTGATCGGCAGTGCAGTTCGCCTCGATGCCCATGTTGCGCAGCTCGTCGCGCCAGGCGAGCGCGGTGGTCTGGTCCTCGAACGTGCTGACCGTCTCCCAGTCCTCGAAGCGCGGGTCCGCGACCGAAACGGGCGGGCTCTTTGCGACGCGGAGCTTGCGAGACCACGGCATCGGCACGCCTGGAGCCTACGCCGGCAGGAGCGGCCTGGTCGGCTCACGTCAAACGCGACGGCAGGACGCGTCAGCCGTGGCGTGCGATACATCGTGCACGCGCCGCCTGGCGGCGCTTCCCATGCGAGCGGCCGATGCTGTCTAGAGCTTGGCGCAGACGGCGCCTGCGAGCGTCCGGTCGGCAGCCGGCACGGTGTCTTTGATGATCTGGTTGCAGAGCGTCTTTTCCGACGCCTTGATCTGTGCCGGGTTGTCGTTCGCGAACGACGCGCAGTAGGACTTGAACTGCGCGGTCTGGCTTGCGGTGAGATGCGTCTCGGCGGCCGCGAGTGCGCTCTTGCAGTAAGCGGCTACGGCCGAGCCGGCGCTGCCTGCCGGGGGTAGTGCGCCTGTCGCGTTGGAGATACTGGCGGAGGTGGTTGCTGCCTTCGTCGTCGTGGCGCTCGTGCTGCTGCTTCGGCTGGCGCTCGTGTTGGTCGGCGTGCTGCTGCTCCCGCCTCCACCGCAGCCCGCGATGAGGGCGCTCGCGGCTACGGCGAGGAATACGGAACCGGTGCCGCGACTCATTATGTGACCCTCTGAAATCGATCGCTCGGCGATCGCCGAGTGTAGCCACTGTCGATGTCGGTAAGCGGGCTGGCGGACGCGGTTGCGAGCGACAGGGTGTGCGGACCGCAGGCCCCTCGGCGGAGCATGCGCGCGGGCATCTCGGCTGCGTTTGCGCGGTCCGTCGAGACGGTCCGTCGAGAGGTACTTGCGCACGCAAGTACTTTGCTAGGCTGAAGCGATGGAACTGGGGGTCGCCACATTCGCAGACCTCGCCTCGGGCGTCAGCCCGCGGCAGCGGATGCGCGAGCTGATGGAGGAGGTCGAGCTCGCGGACCAGCTCGGCCTTGACGTCTTCGCGATCGGCGAGCATCACCGTCCGGACTTTCTGGTCTCGTCGCCGGCCACGGTGCTCGCCGCAGCCGCCGTGCGGACCGAGCGCATCCGGCTCTCCAGCGCCGTCACCGTGCTCAGCTCCGACGACCCCGTGCGCGTGTTTCAGCAGTTCGCGCACGTCGACCTGCTTTCCGGCGGCCGCGCGGAGATCATGGCGGGGCGCGGTTCCTTCGTCGAATCCTTCCCGCTGTTCGGCTATGACCTCGACGACTACGACGAGCTCTACGCGGAGAAGCTCGATCTACTGCTGAAGATCCGCGACAGCGAGCGGGTCACCTGGTCTGGCCGCCATCGTGCCGCGCTGGTTGACGCTGGCGTGTGGCCGCGACCGGTCCAGGCTTCGCTGCCCATCTGGGTCGCGGTTGGCGGATCGCCGCAGTCTGTTGTGCGCGCCGGCACGCTGGGCCTGCCGCTGACGATCGCCATCATCGGCGGCCCGTACGAGCGCTTTGCGCCGCTCGTCGCGCTGTACCGGGAGGCCTTCGCTGCCGCTGGGCACGATTTGGCCGATGCGAAAGTTGCGATCAACACCCACGCCTTCGTCGGCCAGACATCGGCGGCGGCCGACCACGCCTTCGCGGCGTCGTATCTCGCGACGATGAACCGCATTGGGCGTGAGCGTGGCTGGCCGCCATCCGGCCGGCGCGAGTACGAGGCGCTGCGATCGCCCGACGGCGCGCTCGCGGTCGGATCGCCCCAGCAGGTCGCGGAGAAGATCCTGGCTGAGCACGAGTTGTTCGGCCACCAGCGCTACGTCGCTCAAATGAGTGTGGGCGCGGTCGCTCACGCCGATGTGCTGCGCTCGATGGAGTTGTTCGGCACGGAGGTCGCGCCCGTGGTGCGCGCCGGGGTCAACCCGGCGGCGTCGAGCGCTTCGGCGGTCGCTGCGGTCTGATCCCGCGAGGGCTCGGGCGGGCGCTGAGCGCGCCGACAGCGGCACGCCTGCACCCGTATCGTCGGCGGAGGACCGACGCCGGAAGTCACCGAGATGCGCGGCGCTGACTCTCAGCCGCCGCTCAGGCTTGCCTCACGTGGGCCTCACCGCGGCGCGCGACACTGATTTTCCCAACTCATTGAAAGGAAGTCAGCCATGACCCTCACGCTCATCATCGCGGCCAACGTACTACTCGCCTTCACCGTCGTAGGCGCCCTCGCATTCGTGATGGGAACCGCCACGACTCTGCGCACGCGGACGTGACACATCTCGGACCAAGGACCTCGCGGAGAGCGCCGTCTGATCGAGCACCCTCGCCACGGGGAGCGTCTCGATGGAAACGACGCAAAACGGCGCAACGCGAGGGCTGTGGCCCCCCTAGTCGTCGCTACGAATGCTTGCCATCCTCGATGTAGCGCATGATGTTGGCGCTCAGGCCGAGGTCCAGCGTGACCGACCCGCCGGTCAACCGCAGCCGGCAGTGATCTTCAGTCACAGCAGCACTCCAGCCGTGGAGCTCGACATTGCGCATGGCGACGGCGGCCACGCGCTCGCTGCGCTCTTGCGCGGTGGCTGAGCGCTCGGGCCGATCGAGCTCAAGCTCGAGGTGGAAGGCGATTTCGGCGGCTGAGGAGTCGCGAAAGATTCCGAGGTTAGTGTCGAGACCCACGGCCACTGGCGCGAGTCCGAGGTCGATCGGGGTCTTCGGGAGAACGGGCATTGCGAGGCTACCTCCGTGCGCGCGCTGGTTGTCCTCCCAATCGTGATCGCAACCCGGGGAGCTGGCATCCGTAGATTTCCGCTGTCGGGCATCGGCAGCACTGCATCCCGTGATGGCAGAGTTGCGGCGCGACCATCTAGTTCCCGGCCCCACCGCAGATGAGCGCTCGAAGCTGTTCGCCCCGGGGCTAAGCGGCTGAGGCGGTGACTCCCGCTGGGCTTTTCGCGCCGCTGATGAAGTGCTGCGTCACGCCGACGCCGCTGAGGCGGGCTCGTCCGATTGTCGTGCCGTTGATTCCGTGTGCGCTGCCGAAGGTGGACCTGTAGAGATATCCGCCATTGACCGTGATGCCCGCGGGAGCGTGGGCGCCGGTGATGAAGTTCTCGTTGGCGGCGGTCCCGTCGACGTTTGCCCGTCCGATCGTGCCGCCGGACCCACTCACACCGTAGTTCGTCCAATACAGATAGCCCTTCGTGTGGGCCGCTGAAGCCAGGCCGACAGAGGCCGACGCGAGTACCAGGGCCACGAGGACGACGACCAGTACGACGCGCCGTAACGCTTCGGCGGGGCGGCGCGGCGAGCGTGCCCTTGCAATCCGCATGACCACCAAACTTTGCATTCTCGTGCCGACTCTCCTCGCTGGTCGAGGGACGACGCCTCGCAGACGACGCGGCGACCCTACCAAACGGGTCCTTCCCGAGACGATCAGCGACGCGTGCACCGAACCGAGTTGGCAGGCGCCGCCGCTCCCTCGGCTGGAGCGGTCGTCCGGGTCCTACCAGCCACACCACAGCCCCGATGAACCAAACGAACCGACCGAGAGACGCTGCAGCTTGGGCCGTCGTGTCGCTACCGTCCCGGGCATGATGATCCAACGCATGCAGCACGTGGCCACCGGTCGCCATCAGACCGCGAGGAACGGCATGCGACGACTGCTCGCGCTCGTGCTGTCGGCTCTCGCGGGGTCATTGCTCTTCGCGGCGCCCACGTACGCGTCGGACTCGGTGACCGCCACCGCGACCGCTTCGGGAACAACGATTCAGGCGGAGGTGTCCGGCATCGCTGACGACTGCGACTCGCCCGGGGGCTGCACTGGGCAGGCGGTGGCCCTGGTCGTCCAGCCAGACGCGGAGGCCTTTGCGTTGTGCGTCGGGAATGTCGGGACCGGTGTCATCGCCGAGCAGAGCGTGCCGGCCACGGGTGGCTCGTTCAGCGTTAGTGGCAGCATCACCGAACCCGAGGGCACGTATGCCGTCTGCGGCTACCTAACGGCGAGCAGCGATGGTGCCAGCGTGACGCTGGCGGCGTCCAGTGCGGTCGTCGTGACAATCGCGCCGCAACCCTGCCCGTCCGGGACACCCCAACCACTGTCGCTGACGGTGCCCGCGAAGCTCGCGTACGCACAACGTGGAGCCGTCGGTGTCAGTGATCGAATCGCCGGCGTGGATCTGGCCAGCGTTGTTCTCGCGATGAATGTGGCCGGACGCCCACGGGCATTCAGCACCTACACGTTCAGCGCGGGCGACATCGCGAGCATCAAGCTGGCAACCGCGAAGACGTTCCCGACGCACGTTGCGCGTGGCTCGGCCCCGACCGTGGTCAGCCTGTCGTCTCTCGAGATCGCGACCACGGCGTGCACCATGAGTATCTCAGCCGAAATCACCCCGGTTGCCGGGGCGTTGCCGGTCGCTAGGTTCGATGACAGGCCACCCGGCGGGCACGGCGGAGCGCGCGTTGTTTTCTCAGCCCCGGGAGGGTGCAGCCTGATCGCAGCCGTTCCAGCCTCGGTTACGGTGAGCGGCGGGGATAGGGAACTGGCCGTTAGCGCCACAAACGTCTGCGGACGCTGGCGCCGCGTCGGGCTGATCCCAGGCCTGTCGGTTGATTTCGGCGCGGACCGCAGCGGTGAGGTGGTCGGCTTTCATCCGAGCAGCGATACGAGCGGGACGTTTCGCGTGACGGTTCGGGTCAACGGACGCGTCGTGAGACACGGCGTGTTGCGATGGAGCTAGTCGGGCTCGGACCGACGACGTCTTGCATGCCGTGAGCCGCTCCCGTAAGTGCCGGCCGCCGCATCCGGGAGCCTGCCGGTCGTCGCCCCCGGAATGGCGGTTGCGGACAACGTCGCCGACGGGAGGAGGTGCGCACCTCGTAGTGCGAAAGCGTGGCCGGAGGGTTGCTGCGAGGCATGAACATGGATCCTCTCTGCCGAGGACTCCAGCATGCCGACTCCAAAAATCCCGGGGCAGATCACGGTCTCCGCGAAACCCAGGGCGGCTCACTTCGCGCGAGTTCCAACAGCGGGCGCCCCGGCCGGGTCCACGCGGTTGCGACAACCGCTGTGGCGGCGCATTGTTGGATAGATGCCGTGACGGCCCGGCGAAGCTTGCTCCCGACGGCTTCCCGACGGTCCGGTCTTAGGTCCGCCGGACGTCCTTCCATATCTCCGCGCCCCCGGGCTGCCACGGCGGGTACGGCGCATAGGCATCCCTTGAGCTGGGCGTCTCGACCTCAGCGCTGGCACGGTGACGCAAGGCCAGCTCGGAGCGGGGATAAACGGTCGCGCGCTCCTTACGGGCGCCAACCATGAAGAGCACGCATGGCCCGTCACCGGCGCCAACGAAGATGTGATCGGTTCCGGGCGGGCAGTGCACGAAGTCCCAAGTCTTGAGCGCTCGCTCCTCACCTTCGATCAGGAGCAGACACTCGCCCGACAGCACCAGGAAGTCCTCCTGGTTGTTTATCTCGCGGTGGTACAGGCCGTTTGGGCGTCCCGGGGTGAGAACGGCGACGGACATGCCAACGTCTTTGAACGATGTTCCCCGCTCTACCTCGAACACGCACTCCGAACCAAACGCCGGGCTCGTGACCCACGCCCCCTCGCTCACGTTCACGACAAACCAGCCCTCGTCCACGGGTGCCAGTCCGCCCTCCTGCTGCGCCAGCTTCGCCTCAGCCACCATCGCGTCTCCTCTCTCGCCGGACGAGCCCACCGCGGTCGAGTCCAACCACAGCGGCCACCGAAGCGTCCGCAGCCCTCCGCGGGAACAGATCGAGAACCATGGTCTCAAGCATCGCCCAACAGGGCAATAACGAACCGCTGACGCCCCCTTCTCAGCGGCAGCGCGCTGTCGCTGCGCGCGAGGAGGAACAGCATGCGCGCGATCCGCGGTGGAGGGTCCAGCCCTAGCAGACGCTTTACCGTCTTGCTAGAATAGTAAAGGCATGAGTCGAGTCTCCAGCAAGCACCAGGTGACGATCCCAGTGCGCGTGCTTCGCGAAGCCGGTCTCGCCGCAGGCGATGATGTCGTGATCCGGTCTTCGGGTCACGGCCGCATCGAGCTTGAGCGAGCGGACGACCTGATCAGCCGCTACGCCGGCAGCCTTCCCGCCGGCACCTACCCGGCCGGCCACCTCGACCAACTCCGCGACGAGTGGCGCGAGTAGCGCTCGACGCCGACGTCGTGATCGCCTTTCTCGACGCCGCCGACGACCAGCACGAACGAGCGGTCAACACACTCCGTCCCCGCATGAGCGCCGGCGAGGAGATCGTGTTGAGCGCGAGCGTCTACGCCGAGATCATGGTCCGCCCGATCGCACGACGAACAGACGCCAAGGTCGACGAGTTCCTCGACGCGATCAACGCGACCGTGATCGCCATCGACCGCCCCACCGCCCGCCTCGCAGCCGAGCTCCGCGGACGCCACCGATCGCTACGGCTCCCCGACGCACTCTCGCTCGCCGCCGCCACCGCCGCCGACGCTGAGCTACTCACCCTCGACATCCGGCTCATCCGCATCCAGGCGCACGAGAAGCGGACCCCGTAGTCGCCCTACGTGAGTGCCCCTTCGGGCGACGAACGACAGCGCCGCGCCTTCCCCGCTTAGGCTTAGGACTCCGCCTCGTCCTGTGCTGCGCGAGCCTCTCGTTCGTGCTGCCAGGCCGCCGCGGAGGGCTCAGCTGCATCCTGGATGTACTCGGGCGCAGGCTCCGGAGGTTGACCACCCCCCAGGAGGTCCTCTGGCAGTCGCCCCAGCGCGTCGACGCTCAACACCGCGTCAGCGACGGGATCTCGCGACGCCGAAGCCTCGGGCTTCTCAGTACGTGCACCCCGCGAGAGCCACTTGAACATTCTGAGCGAAGCCTACTCACCGGTACCGACGTGCGTCACCGCCATGCGCGGTTGCGTTGCGCGACCAGCGACAGCATTCCCGGGTCAGAGCGTAAGTTCGACGATCCTTCCGTCGATCTCCTGCGCAATGATCGTCCAGCGCTTGCGCGGCACCTTGGCTAGCCATTGCCGACCTCGACCCGGGTGGTACATGACGCTCCACTTCGACCGGTCGTCGGCAAGCCATTCGGGACCCGGCGGCGGTCGTTCAAGCGGCTCGACCGGCTCGAACGTGACATACCCGCGCCGTGGGACACCGTCTCGACTCCGCTGCGAATGCGAAGGCCCTTGATCGAGTCGGCGAGGTCATCACGGCCCTGCTGGGCAGTCGCCGCTCCATGACGCTCGCGATATCGGGGACACGTCTACGAGCAGAGGAGCCAGCACGCCACGCATGATGCTCCCCTCCGCCCTGCCTCCGCCCGTCGGTACGCGAGAGACGCAGCAGCGAGCCCGCGCCGCGTGGGTTCAGTGGCACGGCCCAGGCGCGCCGGACCGTGCTCAGATACTGGCGCGCGCTAGATCGCTAGAACCAGCGCCCAGAGCGCGTTGGTTAATTACCGGGCTTGCATTGCGGGCAGATGTGGACGTTTGCCTTCCCGTCTACGAGCCAACCCATCGTACGCGCCTGTCCCTCGCTTATTGCGGGGGCTACGGTTCGCGCGCCTTGACAGTGGTCGCACACGGGCTCGCCAGTTTCATCGTTGATCATCCGCGGCACGCTACTCGCTCGGGTTCGCCACCGAAAGCTGCGCGCGAGCCACCGGCCCCGGCGCACTCCCCGGGTTGAGTCTGGGATCGGGAAATCCCATGGCCATCCTCGGTCGATCTCGCTCGCGCACGGCGTTGACGGCCCACACACCCGCGGCGCTTGAGTGCCGCTCAGCGCGATGACCGACAGCAAGGCGGAGCCGTTGGCAAGCTGACGGTGTGGAGCAGTCTGACGACCTGGAGTTCGAGCGGCCGGTCCGTTGGATCGTCAATGTGTGGGCGGGTTTCGGCGGCATGGCGGAGGGGTTCGAAGAGGGGTTCAGATGGCTTTCGTCGATCGCTCGCGCGGAAGACCGGCGACTCGCCGACCTGAGACCTTCGGCTCGGGAACCGGAGCCGACAACGAGCCCCACCGCGAGAACCGGGATGAAGCGATCGCGCTTGACTTTCCACTTGGTGGAGGGCTGATGATGGGTGGCATGACGATCGGCGAGCTTGCAGCGCGTAGCGGGTTGTCGGTGCGGACCCTGCGCTTCTATGCGGACGCGGGGGTGCTGCCGGAAGCGGGACGCAGCGAAGCCGGGTACAGGTTGTTCGCTGCTGACACGGTGGCGCGCGCGCGGCTTGTGCGGACGCTGCGCGAGCTCGGCGTTGGACTGCAGGACGTTAAACGAGTACTTGCCGCGGAGGTCTCGCTCGCTGAGGTTGCCACGGCACACGCGAGCGCGATCGACGCTCAGATCCGCACACTGCGGCTGCAGCTGGCGGTGCTGCGCGCGGTCGCCCGATCCACCGAACCGAAGGAGCTGGAGCTGATGACATCCCTGACCAAACTGAACGTCGAGGAGCGCCGTCGCATTCTCGACGACTACCTTGATGCCGTCTTCGACGGTGAACCAAACCCGGTGGCCGACCGGCTGCGTTTGGGAGCGCCAGATCTGCCTGATGATCCAAGCGCCGAGCAGGTTGCGGCCTGGGTTGAGCTCGTCGAGCTGCTGCGTGACCCTCACTACATCGAGGCGAGCCGCCGCATGGTCGGGCCGGGACGGATCGAGGCGGCTGAACCCGAAGGCGCCCATCTGCCGGTTGAAGCGGTCAGCGAGCAGGCGGGCGCTGCCGTGCGTGCGGGCATCGATCCTGCCTCCAAAGAGGCGCTCGCGGTCATCGAGCGCGTCGAGGCATCAATGCCGGACGCCGGGGACCGAATCGCGCTCGCCGAACGGATCGACGCGTTCACCGACCGCCGCGTGTTCCGCTACTGGGACCTCGTCGGCATCATCAACGGCTGGCCCGACGCTCGCCGCGCAGCGAACGCGGGCAGGTCAGACGCATGGGAATGGTACGCCCAAGCACTGCGAGCGCACGGATGAACCGTGAGATACAGACACTCCGAGGCACGAGCCCGCCCGCTCACCCCTGCGGACGATGAGCGAGCGCGTCGCTCCCGCGCGACCAGGCACTGCGACCGGCGCCAAAGCGAGCGCTGACCGAGGGCTCCGGTCGCGCAAAGGGCAGCGTGGGTCGGTTGTAAAGATCATCGGTAGGCTGGATCGCGCGCGATCTTCGTGGCCCGAAGTCCCAATTTAGACCCGTTGCACAGCAGGCGGGAGATCCGGCAGTCCGGCTGAATCCGCTGCGTGGGGGAGGCCCGAAAGGATCCGCGTCCGGGGCCAGCGCTTCGATAAAGACGCCCGACCGCTTCCACACCCCGGCGGCTGCCCGTCCAAACCTGCCGTTTTGCAGGCCATTTACAGTGGAGCTAGTCGGGCTCGAACCGACGACCTCTTGCATGCCATGCAAGCGCTCTCCCAGCTGAGCTATAGCCCCGCGCGGTGCGAGACGAATCTTAGCGGCGGGAAAGCTGATCGTCCCGAAATGCGCGGCCCGAGGGTCGCGGTCAACGCTCGCGCCGACGCGACAGCGTCGACGGCCACCACACGCGCTTGTCGAGGTCCATCACGAGGGCGGGCACGAGCACCGTGCGCACGAGGAAGGTGTCGAGCAGCACGCCGAAGGCGATCACCAAACCGACTTCGGCGAAGGCGACGAGAGGGAGCGAGGCAAGCGCCGAGAAGGTGCCGGCGAGCACGATGCCGGCCGAGGTGATCACTGCTCCGGTTACCGAGAGCGCGCGCAGCATGCCGCCGCGGGTGTCGCCCGACGCGGACTCCTCTCGGGCGCGAGCCATCAGGAAGATGTTGTAGTCGCAGCCGAGCGCGACCAGGAAGAGGAAGCTGAAGAGGATCAGCGACGGATCCTCGCCGGCGTAGCCGAGGATGTGGCTGAAGGCGAACGCGCCGGCACCGAGCGCAGCAGCGTAGGAGAAGATCAC